>Ga0222668_1001554_pt1 | contig 10030 bp, 11 predicted proteins | sample AntAcemetagen728_FD_179823 | JGI IMG/M metagenome (GOLD analysis project Ga0222668, IMG submission 179823) | Saline water microbial communities from Ace Lake, Antarctica - #728 | ecosystem: Environmental > Aquatic > Non-marine Saline and Alkaline > Saline | place: Antarctica: Ace Lake... | reverse complement strand
TTGGGTGTGACTCAAGCAACTCTTTAGCGGCGGTTCCTTGTCCCAAAATCACTTCCATATCGTTGGAAGGATGAAGAAAAGTTGCGCCTTCGCGCTGGCCTATTTCATCGGCGGTCTGCTGCCTGGATTCTAGAAATGGCTCACATTCGGTTATCATTCCTCCGTAACCGCTTACGGCATCTTTTTTCACCTGTGGCGCATTAGAAGGCATTACGATAAAAGCTTTTACACCGAGACTTCTGGCGGCCAATGAAAGTGCCTGAGCAAAGTTTCCCGACGAATGGGTGACTACTCCCCTGCTTCGCTCTTCTGCCGAAAGCTGCATGATAGCGTTGGTAGCGCCCCGCATCTTGAAGGCACCCATCTTTTGGAAGTTTTCACATTTGAAATAAAGTTCTGCGTCAACCATTTCGTTGATGAGCGTGGAAGTGAGAACGGGCGTATGGTGAATGAAGGGGCGAATTCTATCGTGGGCAGCAATCAGTTGGTCTCGGTACATGCCAACAAAAATACGGAATGACAACTAAATTCTTCCGCTCAAACTTCTACAAGAAATCTCCTGACGATTAAACCGTGAATTCGAGCTGTCTGCCTTCTTCAAAAGCTTTCTTGTCCATTCCTTTTCCCAATACAATCCCTATAGCCATCCCAATGGGTAAGCCCAATCCGATCAGTCCATAATTTCCAATAATCCCAGAAAATACTGCACCCATGGGGATTCCAAAAACTGCCATTCCGATTGCCAACCAGGTATTTCGGTAATGGTTTTTTGGCACTAATTTGAGCTTCTTCTCTACAAAATGGATGACTCTATTCCTGTTTTTACACAAGAATTTTTTCGAGGCTTTATTCGAAGAAGCAGTAGGCACTTCATCTACAATTCCATTGATAACCCGCTCCACTTCTTCGGGAAGTTCTCTTTCGTTTAGCTCAGACAACAAGTCTTGAAATTGCTGAAATGCCTTTTGGAGCTTCTCATCCTCAGATGAGTTTAAGGATTGATTCAGTTGGTTAAGGCTCATTTTGAATTGATTTATTTTAATGAAAAACTCCATCCAAAATGAGCTTGGCTCACGCCAGAAATTAATGATCTACTCGATCATCAACTTCATGCTACCCAATTGAGTAGAAGTAGAAATCTTGGCAATGTACATTCCATTAGCCAGACCTGCTACCTCAATCGATACGTTGCGTCTATTTGGTTGCAAAACCAATACCTCATTTGCGAGAATGTCAAAAAGAGTGATCGCTTGGATCGGATCATTATCTGAAAATATGGCCAGATGATCATTGGCTGGATTCGGAAAACTGTGCACTCCTTCTAGCCTCGATAATTCATTGAGACCCGCGGAGCCGACTGTTTGTTGAATATCATCAAGAAGGAAAGTAGCATTGGCGGAAGCATTGTTAGGTGTACATTTTCGGAGAAGTTCCACTGGGTAGAAAGGTCTAGGTCATCGGCGAGCAAGAGTTTACCTCCCGCCTAAAACTCACCGCTATCTTTCACGACTTGGCAAACGGTATTGCTTGTGTTGATGCCATTTACTTGAGGGTTTGGAATCACAGTAGCAATGGCTCCTGAATAATTGAGGAAGTCACTGCTCACTGCGCCGTCTTCAAAATTGACAGACAAGGTAGCGGGCATTGGCGAAGCAGGTCCTGAGATCTGCTCTACATCATCAAAGTAAAAAGTAGAGTTGGCCGAACCACCTCCCTCATTGCCAAAGTCGAACATGAAGACAACTTCGCTCAAGTCGTTGGATGTTCCTGCGAAGACCCATTCCAAGGTTTCCCATTCTTCTGATACCGTTGTGAGGACATCTACCTCGGCAGAGGCATCCGTGCCTTCTAGCTTGAATTTCACAACAGTTCCGACTGGAGCCGTTGCGTATACTTTCATGGAAAGAACTGTTTGTACCGAGAAGTCGAGATTAGCTGCTAAAGGAATTTTGCTGTCAGCAAATACGGCACCCACGTCTCTTACGATTTAGGCAAGAGTTTCACAGGTATTGATTCCAGTAGCCGAAGGATTGCCAAGAACAGTAACTCCTCCATCAAAATCTACGAAGTCATCGGTCATGACATCGCCTACAAAAATGAACTCACTGAAAAGGTCTTTTAATAAGCGCGAATAAATTGTGATTGTAAAGGCTGTGTTAATGCCTAATGCACTTTGCGCCTCATTGCAATTGATGCTCCTGAAGTGTTATGTTCTCTCCAAAGACATAAATAAGTGATATTAAATCCATTTCCATCTTCACCTGGATTAGGGTCTAGTAATTCATTGTTTGATTGGTGGATATGCCCATATCCCAGGCGCAATTTATCCTTGTTTTCAAGTGTATACTCAGCACCCACTTGGGTAGTTAGGTTAAATGTGAAATTAGTCCCATTGGGAGGGAATTCGCTAAACCCATAGAAGAACCCTGCACCATATTCGATATAAGGGCTAATTCTCTTTTTGCCGAATAGATGCCATCGGTAATAGGTGTTGAAACCTATTCCCGCTCCATTTTTCTCTTCGTATATCCGTTGTTGGTTATTGATCTCAAGACCCAAGCCAAACCAAGGAGCCAGTCTTTTTTCAATTCCAAAATTCTCCATGAGTACTGTCCCACCTGTTGTGCCAAATACGCCTGCCCTTACTTGGTAATAATTGAATGCTTCGGTGTCATTAAAAACAAATTGTGCCAACCCATATGATAATGCAGCAACACTAATAACCCCTATAAAGGTGCTTTGATCCAAAAGAACAATTCCACTTTCATCAAGACCTGGGAAACCTCCCCACTCACTTTCTTGAGAATAACTGCTTGTAGAAATGAAAAGAAGAATGGCCATGGGTATAGCTCTCATAGTAAGGTATGGGAATACAACCGTTAAGTTGGTTATTTATTATGCGGAATTGATCAAGTCATTCGTGCTAATTGGCGCAAATGTTCCTTTGGGTTTTTGACAAGATTGGTGGTGGATTTCCATAACTCAAAATGGCTGAATGAATAACTAGAGATAATGGATGCCGCAGGTTGCAAACCTTGCAAGAAAGAGGTTTCAAATCAGCCTAGTCAGTCAAATGTCTAAATTCTAATAGTCGTGTAACGAGCATATTCTTTCATATATTGTATAAAATTAACATATCACATTTTTGTGGTAAAACACTATTCACTCACCCGTTTAAAACTGTTTAATAATGAAACAATCTCTACTACTTACCTCTATTTTTATGTTCACTAGTTTGTGCATTATGGCACAAACCGTTGAGTTCTCCGATGATTTTGAATCTGGAACCACCAACTGGGTGTTAGAAGGTGCGTGGGGGCTGACTACTGCTCAATCCAATTCTCCGAGTAATTCGTTAACCGATAGCCCTGGTGGCGACCATCTGCCAAATCTGAATATTTCAGCTACCATGTCTGCAGGAGTAGACCTTTCTGCGGTACAAGATGCTGTAGTTAAGTTTTGGGCAATTTATGATATTGAAGGAGGGAATTTTGATTATTGTTACGTTGAAGCTACCGGAGATGCTGGGGATACATGGATCAATCTCGCTACTTTTTTAGGAGAAGGAAATTTAACGCCATGGGTTGAATATTCTTATTCACTCGGTGGTTTTGTTGGAAACGATGATGTGAGGGTACGATTTCGATTCTTCGCAGATGGAGGATACGAAGTGGACGGCTTTTATGTGGATGATTTTTCAATCGAAAGCTCAAACGTTGACAATTCAGCGCCTTTGATTTTGCACACTCCTCCAGAGTTTTATGAAAGCAGCTTAGGAGATGTTACCATGGTAGCAGATTTGATTGATATTTCTGGAATTGCAACAGCAGAGTTGAAGTACACTGCTGATGGAGGAATGGAACAAATTATTTCAGGAACAAATACTTCATCAGACACCTGGGCTTTTGTCATCCCAGCACAAGCTGCTGGCGCACAAGTGGACTACATTATTGAAGCGTCCGATAACTCTACCAACGCTAACATAGCCGCGACGGATGAGTATGCTTACATCGCGGGAAATCATATTTTTTATGACAACGGACTAGTTGATTTTGTAAACTCTTTTGGACCTGCAGCTGAAAGCTTGGCCTTGGGTTGTGCGGTGCGTGTTTCATTAAGTGGAACAACAAACATCGTTTATGCCTTGATCAGAAACTACACGGATGCCAACCGTCCAAATGATGATTTTGATTTTCATATTTGGGCTGATAATGGTGGTTTTCCCGGTGCAGATGTAATCACTCCTTTTAGTGTGACTCCAGAAGCGAATTTAGATGTAACTAGCCCAATGACTCGTGTTGATTTATCTGCTTATGCTGCAGAGCTATCAGGCTTGACAGGAGATTATTTTGTAGGGTATACTGTACCACTGGGTGAAACATGGTTGACTCAAACGAATCCAGCAGTTGGCGGTCGTTCGTTTGTGTTTGACGGGACTGCATGGTTGGAAAACCCTGCTGATGATTATCATTTCAGGATAGTGACTGCTGGTGAGACAACAGGAATCAATGAGTTCGAGTTTAAAAGAGCTGTTCAGTTATATCCCAACCCCGCTCAATCGGTGACAAATTTGGTTTATAACTTCGATGAAGTAGCTGACTTAACAATAACGATGACCAATAGCATGGGGCAGATTGTCCAGCAAAGAAATATTAATAATGCAATAAGTGGTGTTTTAGAATTGGATCTAAACAACTTATCTGTTGGTGTTTATATCATTCAATTGACGGATGGAACAAATTATTTGTCAAAGAAATTAGTAGTTAACAAATAAGTCATCTTTTGCCTCTTTCAAAACCCTGTCAACTTAAAGTTGACAGGGTTTTGTTTTTCACAGCGGTTGTGGTTTCCTTTTACACAAACCTTTAAGACAAGCACTGTCGTAGTGACGCATTCACAACCAGCATAACAGAAAAGAATTCGATTTAAGGATGATCTATCTCTTTATAAAGTGCTCTGTTGCTTTAAATCCATACAGATCTGTAATGACCAAAAGATAGGAACCCGATGTGAGTTTATGCAAATCCAATTCCTTTATTCCTATCCAGATTTGATTGTATTGATCTATTAATTTGCCTTGAATAGAGAATAACTCAATGGTTGTGATTGACCTGTCGGTTTCAATGGAAGGACGGTTTTGAGATGGGTTTGGTCAAAGCTTAAATTGAAATGGGAAAGGCTGGGTTCGAGATAATAAAATCTCTGTGCCCACGTATACATCGTCTAGATAATAATAAAGAAAAAGATCTTCTGGATTTATCGAGTCCGCTAGGGCTATCAGTGTCTGAACTACCGTGTTTGATTGAAAATTTCCGATGTACATGTAAGCCTCGTTGCCGTCGGCTGTATATTCCCAACTTAACTCTACCCAATCCTCTCGATTTAGCATATAATTGCCTTCCTCATTCGATAGCTGCGGCTCCAAATTCAGGAAGCTTGTAGATGATGGCTGCGAAATGGAATCAGGCCGAAACAGTACTTGTATCGCATGAACACAGTACACAGATTTTTCGGCTAGTGATACATAGAACCTGACTATAAGTTGCTCCCAATACACAGAGTTCAATTGCCTTCGAATACAAAACAAAAGGTCTGGTTATATGAAAGTGTCAGACCTTTTTTTGTGCTCGCCTAATATAGGCACGGCAGTAGGAACTTGGCATGAAAGTTCCCACACTAAAAAACCACAGCAAGAAAAGCTGCAACCCTACCTTCTCAATTCAACCCGTCTATTCTCATACACGTTGTAGTCGGGAAACTCGCTAAGCGTCTTCATTATGTAAAATGCATCCAAAGTATCGGAGGATAGATTTTCGATCGCTAAATAATGGGTTGGACCATCGTGTGGGTTTAAGGAAATGTACTTTCCAGTGGAGCTTACCTCCCACTTGCCCGAAAGAGAATCATCTAAAGGAATGGAATCTCCATACTTTAATAGACTCCCAGAGCTTCTTGAAGTAAAGCTACCATCGGACTCCAAATCCAGCTCAAAGCTTTGGTAAGACAAGAAGCCAAATTCTATGGCAGTGTCGTAAAACAAAGGATCATTCACGGCAGTCCACGATCCTGTGATGAGTTGTTCGATCTCTTCTCTTTCATCATGCTCAAGCGTGTCGACGCTGCTCAAGGTGATCGGAAAAAGCGACGGGACTGAATCCAAGTCCAATGTTTTTCCAAACGTTCTACCCATCATCAGTTCACCTTCCTGAGCGTAGAAATGATAGAGTTGAATTTGATCAAAATGATAATCGTAAAAAGCAAAGAACCAGTAATTACCTATCCATCTGCCCTGCCATCGGCCATTGAAGGTGTAGCGCTTATCGTCTTCAGACCCTGTCACGATCAAGTTCTTTTCACCCGTGAAATCGAGGTAGATCTCCTCACCACCTGTGGAGTCATTTGCCACGATGCGCAAATGTGAGCCTTCACTTGGAAGAATGTTCGAACTCCGATCCAAGGCAGAGGGTTCAAGTTTTTGAAAATGGGTTTCCCATTTGAGAGAATCGCTGTACTGCGCGATCAGGAGAATTTTTGAAACACCTCTAGTTTGCAGCTGGTAGCTGTCTGTACCCAAATAGATGTCAGACCCATCGGCTGCTATTTTTGATATTAATGCCTCTCCGCGGATGTCGCTCCAAAGCCTCAGGCTGTCGTTGCCATAAACTTGAAGGATTTTATTGCGCTTGGTGTAAACCGAATCGAGAAAAGCGGCGCGCATCTTTTTGGTAATGAAGATATCCCTGATCCGAGTTCTGCCCGCAAAAAGGTTTCCGACACGTAGATCATGAGAGGAGATATAAACTCCCTCAGTTGGCTGGCCAAACGCGCTATCGGCGACCAGTTGAGACAAGATAAGAAGTAGGATAAGTAGTGGTCTCAAATGAGGTTAAGATTGGTCAATGCGGTTTACATTATTGCCGCAGTATTGGCTGGGCACCATTTAAACTTCGTGAATGTAAATGTATTGTGGGAAGGATTGAAAGTGAAGGCCATTTCTCAACGCCAATGTCATGTTCAGCTAATTTTTCTCTCGTCCGATTCAAGTATCGAATATTCAAAATTGTCTGACCATCCCGATTTCAAAGGTAATAGTTGTCTTCCCCTGCCTTCTCTTATCATTCCTGCTTTTTCAAGAACCTTTATAGAACCCATATTAGCAACTGCACAGCCTGCTTCTATTCGGTGTAATTTGAGCGTGTCAAACCCAAAATTGATTACGGCCTTTAGTGATTCACTCGCAAAACCCTTATTCCAATAATCAGAATGTATTTTGAACCAAACCTCTCCTCGGTTGTACTTTTCATTGCCGATTTTTAATCCGAACAGCCCCATAAATTCTCCATTCGATTTATCTTCAATGGCGAAAGTGTAGTTTTTGATTTCACTCAACATGTTCTCCGCAATCCAAGGTTCAATTATAGATCTGGTCTCTTCAATAGTATTGGGAATACCAAGGGCATTGAATTCATCCGTTTTAGGCAAAGAATGCAGTTGATGAATCGAATCCAAATCCGATAATTCAATGGGTCTTAATCTTATTCTTTGGGTGAGTAGTTCGATTTCGGTCATATTTTAATTGAACAAAACATACTTATAGAACATCTAAAGAACACCTCTATTAATTGGATACCCCCTGTGCTCTAAATGGATTCTCTTGAGTGTCTCGAAAAGCATCTTCCTTGGTTCAAAATATCACCCCATCTCTTCAGCATTGGGCATTTTGTTTAGCTGAGAAAGAACTACCACAACTGTGGTAACACAAGGGAATCAAAACTTCTTATGTTTTACCGATTCCATGCTCCATCTGCGCTTCAAGTATTAAAGCAACCTCTTTAATCCGGATCTCTTAGCTCTTCCATTTCATTCAAAGCGTTATCGAGTTTCTTCAAGATTCCTCCGTACACAAACTTGACATCCTGGCGATGAATAGCTTTTGCGAAAAAACCCATGATCAAGGCTCCAATGATCACCACAATGCTGGAGTAGCTGTGCATTCCAAAAAACAAATCGTCTGTACTCTCAGCTACTTTTTGGCGCACTCCAGCAAAAATATCGGAAAACCACAATCCGAAATAGAAGCTTAGAATAAGTGTAGGATACACGATGCGATAGAGCTTTCCATAACGCTCAATAGAGCGGTTCAGCCAATTTTGAAATGATTTTAAATAATTATAGCTGCTTTGTCCCTTATCGACTTTATTGAGCGCATCCATTTCAAACTTTGCCGTGTAAGCGATGTACATCAAGGTAATGAACATGATACTTCCAGCTATTAATGCACCCGCAAAATAGGACGCGCCGAGTAGCACGACAGAGGCAGTGATAATGGCCCAAAGATTAACGCGAAACAAACGCGCAAACTTATCGATAATGTGAACGGACTTCCTGTTATACAGGTCATTCACTTTTGGTGCTACCAAGGCTTCTCGTTTGAGAAAACCGTCCTTCCAAATACTTTCAATTGACTTTTCCATCTAGTAATTTCTTTAATCGTTCTTTGATTCTATTAATTCGTACACCAATATTGTTGGCACTTGTTCCAATGATTTCTGATATTTCTTTATAAGACTTCTCCTCCAAATAAAGCAGGATTACTGCCCGATCAATTTCTGATAATTGCCGAATAGCGATATAAAGTTGCGCTAGGGCTTCGTCAGAAAAGTCGGTGTGGCTTTCTTCTGGAACATCCACAATTTGGTGTTCTGCTGAAAAGAAGTGCTTCTTCTTTTTAGTCTTCTTCAGCAAGGTCAAGCAAACATTCAAGGTGAGTCGGTAAATCCAAGTAGACCATTTCGACTCCGCTTTAAAGTTGTCCTTACTCCTCCATATTTGTAGGCATACTTCCTGGTAGTAATCGTCAAAATCTGCTTCGTTATCGGTGTATGCCCGGCAAATTTTTATGATGATACCCGCATGAGGCAAAATTGATAATGTGTAGAAGTCGCTACTCACTTTTTGGATTTTAAAAGGTTAGTGGCAGCTTTCTAAAATCATTACAGGTGGTGATGGATTTTTTGAAAGAAACCAGCGTAAGTTAATCGGATTGAGGGACTGCCTGAGTTTAAAATAGCAAATCAAGCTCTGGAGTCTAGAAACTGCGGCATAAAAGTGAAACCTATTGTGGTAGTCTTTCCTTAAAAAGAGATCGCATTGAAAATGGAGAAAACGCAAGTTTGGAATCATTGGAGTCTTTGGTGGCTGTTTATGAAACCAATATTGACGATTCTATAAGAAGGGTTTCCATGAATCAGACCAATCCACAATTATTTTCTAGGTGATCATCTGTGAACATCATCGTGAAAACTTCCATTTAAAGAATCGGTTTCAATCCTCTAAATGCTACAAAATGTGATAATTTTAATGCTGAAATAATTGCCCCAATGAACTCAGTCGAAACCGTTAAAATGCCCAACCAGGATACTAGGATCTCAGAGCGAAAAATCGCTCTGACCAGCCTAGAACTAAAGCATATTGAGCTTTTGAAAGATGTCTTGATTGACAAAAGCAATGCGAGTAGATACCAACTCACCCCATATCCTCCAGGGCAAACTAATTTTCTTAAGCGATTTATTGTCAACACTGTTATCAACGGATTGGCCAAAAAAAACATGCTAATTACGGGAGTGATTCGCGATGGGGAACGGCTGAGAGAAAACGGGTTGGGCTGGCCGATTAATGGGTATTCCATGATTGGAACCAAGCGATTGAACAATATTCAATTTTGCATTGAAAGTGTCGTTGAAAATAAGGTAAAAGGCGATTTTATTGAAACTGGTGTTTGGAGAGGCGGAGCATGCATCTTTGCCAAAACGCTCTTCAATATGTTCAATCAAGACCGTACCGTTTGGGTAGCAGATTCCTTTGAAGGCCTGCCAAAGCCAAATGTTGCGGACTATCCAGAAGATGAAGGAGATGATTTGTATTCTCTAGAGCAACTTCGAATTTCAAAAGAGCAAGTAGAAGAAAATTTCAGGAAATTCGACTTACTTGATGATAAGGTCAAATTTTCTAAAGGTTGGTTTAAAGACAC
>Ga0222668_1001550_pt1 | contig 10039 bp, 10 predicted proteins | sample AntAcemetagen728_FD_179823 | JGI IMG/M metagenome (GOLD analysis project Ga0222668, IMG submission 179823) | Saline water microbial communities from Ace Lake, Antarctica - #728 | ecosystem: Environmental > Aquatic > Non-marine Saline and Alkaline > Saline | place: Antarctica: Ace Lake... | reverse complement strand
TCACTGTATTTAAACAGCTTATTTACAGGGACTTAAAAGTATGCTGATTCTAAGTCACACAAATCTTACACAACACCATTAATAGATGAGAAAATGAAATTGTTTTTAATTCATCTCATAACGTTTTTTTCTATTGGCTCATTTGGTCAAACCGTATCAGATAAGACCATTACAATCGCCCCAAACCTATCTTTTCAAAACTATGAACATTTCAAAAGGTTAACTCTAAGTTCTCCCGACTCGCATATTGAATACATAAGTGAATTTATCTTTGAATGGGGATACACTTATAACCTGAGCGTTAGAGAAACAAAACTAAGGTCAACCTTGTCTGATGGAACAGAATACGATTATGTCCTAAATCATATTATTTCTAAAACCAAGATGCCTGACTCAACTGAGTTTAATTTATTTCTTGACGAATCAAGGTACTATCATCAAGTTGATTCAAGTGAAAAGTTCATCAACAGGACCTTAATATGGATTAAGGATAGCACCTATCTTTATTTTGATGAAGTTGAGATTGAAGTTCCCGATAATTTGAAAATGAGCTTTAAACAGATTGTAGAAGGGGAAATTTCAAGACTAGGGCATTTCATTTTTATCAATGAAAAACGCATTAGACTTGTACATTTATAAATAAGGAATGCCAACAAGACCTAAGTGCCTAAAAACTCAGTTTAGCCAAACGCTGCGCTTGATCAAGACAGACGATTAACCAATGATAAAGTTCTTTAGAAAAATTCGACAGAGAATGCTGACTGCAAACAAGTACAGCAAATACCAGCTGTATGTGATAGGAGAAATATTACTTGTGGTTGTTGGTATTTTAATTGCCCTGCAAATCAACAATAAGAATTAAAGTAGAAAGCAAGCGCAAAAGGAGATCGAAATTTTGCAATTGTTTCAAGAGTCATTGGCCATAGATTTAGCAAAGTTTGCAAGGGTGGCCTCCTATTACCAAGGCTCAAGAAAGTCAATAATACGTGTCTTAGCCCACTTCGAAAACAATATGCCTTATGATGATACACTCGCCTCTGATTTCTTTAATACCACAGTTATTTATGAGCAAAATAGTTTTACAGATGGGCCTTTCGAAACACTGAAAGCTTCGGGGATCGAATTAATTTCAAATGCCCAATTGCGTCTAAAAATTAGTGAGGTCTATGATGACCAGGATCTACGGATAGAAACTTCCGAGAAGCGTTATGTTGAACTAATAATGAATGCTGGCTTGAATATATACAACACTCGTTTCGAAGAATTTTGGAAGGGGACGGAAAAAGATTCTGCTATTATAGGGGTGATGATTCCCACAGATTACCAGAGCTTAAGAGACGATAAAGAGTACTTGTATTTTTTAAAAACTCAACTAAACTTAATGGGATGGCTTGCGGAAAGGCAAATGCACAATGCAACTACAAATGGAAGTATACTTAAAGATTTGATTGAAAATGAACTCGAACAAATGAGCAAATAGCTAATGCACTGCACTGGCTAAATGGGATGCCCAACAAACTTGCTAAGCAGGGTTTACATGCCTCGCTGCGTGAGGTCGCTGCGCTAAGTTGCAAGCCTGAGACAATTTTCATTTCCGCACAACCCCCATGAAAACGCTCTCTCCCCAAGCTTCACAACCCTACGCCACAGAAACCCCCAATAGACCCCAGCAGCAATTGATCGTCTAAAACCCGTTGCGCCAATGACCAAGCGCATTGTTTTCATGCGCCGCCCTGCTAGAGCGCGCATTTCTGCCAAAGATGGAAAAGGCCCGGCCGCATTATTGAGTATACTTCTTTGTAAACATACAATTGGCTTCGCGGAGCTCCTTCTGTCGGTTGAGCTGAGGCCTTCCATTTACATTAAAGCATTAAGGCCAAAAGCAAAATAAGCGCAACTAGTTGCACATATTTCCCGATATTGGGTGTAAAGCGCAACGCGTTGCACTTATGCGGTTGTTGTGCGGCAGCTGAAAAAAGACAACATAGAGCATTAGAAGGAATAAAATGAAATCAGAGAACAAATTAGCGGGACTAGGACTTTTGACAGCAATTTCGGCTTCACTATGTTGCATTACCCCTGTTTTGGCTTTATTGGCAGGGACTAGTGGGCTTGCTTCGACTTTTTCTTGGCTTGACCCTTTAAGACCGTATTTAATCGGCTTGACCGTTTTGGTTCTAGGATTTGCATGGTATCAAAAACTGAAACCGCAAAAACAAATAGACTGTGAGTGTGATACAACAGAAAAAACGTCCTTCATACAAACAAAGAAATTCTTAGGTATTGTGACTGTTTTCGCAGGACTTATGCTTGCGTTTCCAACGTATGCAAACATCTTTTTTCCAAATAATGAGGTCAAGACTGTTGTAGACAGTCAAACAGATATTAATACGACTGAATTTCTAATTGAAGGAATGACTTGTACAGGATGTGAAGAATACGTAACCCATGAAGTTAACAAGCTGCCAGGAATAATCAAAACGACTGCTTCTTACGAAATTGGAAATGCAATCATTGAATTTGACCAAACTCAGACAGATATTGAAGAAATTGAAAGAGCCATTTCAAATACAGGCTATTCAGTAACTGAAAAGAAAGAAATAAGATGATCGTAACATTGCAATCAATATTCACTTGTCCAGATTGTGGCCATAAAAGGGAAGAGACTATGCCGACAGACGCTTGCCAGTATTTTTACGAGTGTAAAAATTGCAAGAAAGTATTGAAGCCAAAACAAGGCGACTGTTGCGTTTATTGCAGTTACGGAACAGTTAAATGTCCACCGATCCAAAAAGGGGAATCATGCTGCTAACGAATGAATCAGAAAAAAGTAAAAGCCAGCCGCACTGGAACACCTATACTCAATGCCCTTCGGGAGACTGCGCATAGCCAAACCGTTGTGCACAAGCAATCTTTGTATATTGACTTGGAATAAGTTCACCAAACAAAGTGACCAAACAAAAAGGAATGGTTTAATCTATCCAAAAATATTCCTTGTTTGATGAACTAAAAGATGTTCAGATGAACAATCAAAAATTAGCTCTTCTTTTTACATTCACTGCTTTGCTTTTTATAACTACGGCAAATGCAACCACTTACTATATATGTGATTGCGCTTTTTTGGCAGACCCAAATTGTGCCACCGGAGATGACGCTAACAGCGGTACGAATATCAATTCCCCTTGGCAAAGCACTGCAATGGTTAATTCGGTAATAAATACATTGGAGGCAGGCGACCAAATATTGTTTGCACAAGGGGGTGCCTGGACTGATGCCACTATGGGAAATATATCCAACTACAACGCGACCGCATTAAATCCCATCGTGTTTGACAGTTATGCGCCAACTTGGGGTGGGACAGCTAAACCTATTTTAACAGAATCAGGAATTGGGACCAACCTCTTCAATTTTGCAGATGGCGGAAATGCTGATCATGATGAAGGTTATGTTATTCGTAATTTGGATTTAAGAGGCGATGGTACAGGGCAGTGGGCCTTTTTTGCATATAATGACGCAGACTATATTGAAATAGAGAATCTTGACATTTCAGGTTTCGAGATTGGGGTGCATTGCGCTGGGGCAAACACACCCAACTCAGGAGCTGATACACAAAACCAACATATGAGTTTGACCAACTCAACAATAAAAAATTGCTCTGAACAAGGTTTTCTTGGAGGGGGGGACTATTTACTCATAGAGGACTGCCTATTTCAAAACAATGGATTTTCTCAGGCTGTTTTCAATCACAACATCTATGTAAGCAGTGGCGACCATGTCATCATTCGAAACAATGAACTTTACCAATCGGCTGTCATTAATGGCATGGCAGATGGCGTTTCACTAGTTGTGCATGGTATGCTTGATGACGTACTCATCGAAGGAAACTTTGTGCACGAAGATGCTGGAATGGTCACAGGCAATGCTTGGGGCATTGCCGTAGATCCGGGTTATGCCTCTGCAGAGGGTTTTACAAATCTCATTATTAGAGGGAATTTGATATTAAATATGTTCAACAAATGCATAGGTGTTTCATCCGCGCCAGGAGCTATTATCGAAAATAATGTGATTATCAATGAAGCTGCAGCCGATATAATTGCCATCGCAGCCCCTGACCGTATAAGAGGCGACAATGACATGGAAATGACAAACGTGATTGTACGAAACAACTCTATTTATTTGAGGAATGCTAGTACATCTGCTAGTGGTATTTCAGTAGGTGATGAAGGAAGTGGACATGAAATTGTAAGCAATATTATATCTGTAGATAATGGCAATGGGTTTTCATTGAACCTTCTTGATACGGACTATGCGAGTGTGGATTACAACATGATGGAACTGGTAAGCAATGCAAATTGGGGCGCGGGACAAGACCTTGTTTCTTGGTCATTATCTCGGGGATTTGATCAGAATTCTCTCGAAGATAATCCCCAGTTCACTTCTCCAGGATCACCCAATTATGATCTTATACCTTTATCTTCATCATCAGTTATCGAAGCCGGACATCCTGAATTAAGCTCTCCCATAGATTATACAGGAGCACCACGAAATGGCATTGCCGATATTGGCGCATTTGAATATCTTATTTTGTCCGTCTCTGACAATTATCAAGGCCTTAATAAGAAAATAGTAAACTGTTTTCCAAATCCAACCAATAGTCAAATCACTTTTAAAGCGGACATTTCTATGGTTGGAACACCCTACATTGTGTATGATTACATGGGGCAATCTCTTCTAAAAGGAAAAATAGTTTCTGATGAAATGACATTGGAATTAGCTCATTTTTCTAGTGGTAATTACTTAATTGTTTTTGGAGAGAATATGAACCAAGTAATTAAAGTAATAAAGAAATAGAGGCAGCCCACAGCAATGTGCAAAAGGCTGTAAAACGCATTTTGCACAAATCGTTGGAAACAAGTAAAACCCACGTGAGCTGAAAACTCGGAAAATTGAAATGATTTGGGCAATAACCATATCACCTTACTTTTTTGGAAGCTTAAGGGTTATTGCAAAAAAGAATCTAGACTCGTTTATTGGCAAGTTACCATGTACACAAGTCCCGGTTCTACAATTGCACTCTTTTTTGATATCCCAGCCCTTAAAAAGAAGGGTAAATTGATTTACTGCTCTTTTCTTTAATTACAAAAAAAAGGAAAAGGGAATCATCAAAATTCACGACGGTTCATTATTTGATTTTCTCTTTGTGATAGACAAAATATTAAGTGGAAAGCAAAGAACCAATTTCATCCTTCAAAAGTATTTAGAAGGGTTACTCAACTTAGTGATTTACACTCGGCATCGCATACCTTGACCGATTCTTCTTTTATCCAGCTATTCTGCTTTTTATCAATGGAGCCGCAGTCTATTACGGAAGAAAAAGGAATAGCAAGGAGAGCTTGAAAAATGAAAAAACCAATGAATAGAAAGAGCTATGGCTAACGGTTTGGACTTTAGTTACTCTTGAGGACAAACTGCTGCATTTAGTCAAAACAGCATACGCAAACCAAAAATGCACGACAACCATCTCACGCGGCGAGGTGGCCATTTCACCCAAATAAGCGCTACCTTTTTCAAATTTCCAGATGCGGTATTTCATACACTTAGGATACGACGGTAGCAACTACAGAGGTTGGCAGCGACAAAAGGATATTCGAAACACGGTCCAAGAGGTTGTCGAGCAAACACTCACGCGGGTATTTAAAAAAGGAGTGAGCGCATACGGCTGTGGGCGAACCGATGCAGGTGTTCATGCGAGTCAGTATGTTATTCAAATCAATCTGGATGAAGCTCCCGTATTCGATTTGAAATTTCGACTCAACAAAAACCTTCCCGACGACATCGCTGTTTTTGAAGTCTTCAAAGTCGCCCTAGATCAACATTGTCGGCACGATGCCGTGGCACGCACCTATGACTATTTTATTCATTGGAATAAAAACCCAGGGCTTATCCGGTACAGTTCCTTTTATGAGGATTTGAAAGTAGATTATGACCTGATGCGAGAGGCTGCGGCACTTATCTTGGGCAACAAGGACTTCAAATCGCTGTGCAAGCAACCCGATTCGTACAACAATACCTTGTGCCAAATAAGCAAATGCGAACTGTACGTGAATGAAGAAGAGGGGCGGTTAAGGTTTTCTATCACCGCCAATCGCTTCTTAAGAGGAATGGTTCGGATTTGCGTTTTCTATTTGTTGGAAGTGGGAAGCGGTAAAATAACCTTAGCTGAGCTTGAGGGAATTTTGCAACAGCAAAAGGATTTTCCAGAGAAGTCGCCAGCACATCCGAATGGCCTTTTCCTTAGCCAAGTCACCTATCCATTTTTGGAATTGAAAGAGTCGCATCAGTTAATCAAGGTCTTGAAAGTTGGATTGGAATAATCGAAGCTTTTGTCACCATACCGACCACGCGTATCTATTTCGGATATTTTTAGTAGGCTCAGCTTAATGCGATTCTCAATAGAACTCTAGCGCTCTTTATTTATACCTATTTTGCTCTCACTGCGAAGAATACTTCCTTGCAGCTTATAATTTACAATCACCCTTAAAACGAATCCATGGCCACAACCTCTCGCGTACTTCAAATCGCCGAATTCAATCCTAAAATAAAAACGTACCAGCTCTTAGTGGTGGCCTTTGTCATGACCATTACGGTCATCGGGATTCCCTTGATGATCATATGGCTTTTGGGCCTTGGTCAGTATTTTGCTAGTCGCTATTACAGAGGCCTCAAGTGTCGATTGACCGATAGAAACTTAGAGTTCAAAAAAGGAGTCTTCGTAAGAGTCGAGAAAACCATTCCATTGGAAAACATTCAAGATCTCACCTTCATTGACAATCCCATCTTACAATGGCTCGATCTCCGCATTCTCAAAGTAGAAACGGCAGGCCAAAGCAATCCTCAGGGTAGTGATATGAAGTTAATGGGGATCATCAATACCCATCAGTTTAAAGAGGCTGTTTTGGAGCAACGCGAGCTGATCATGAGTAAAAAGAATCAGAGCCAAACTTCTTCCGATTCAAATGACACTGACCTTATGGATGTGCTGAAAGAGATCAAGGGATTACTCGTTGACATTAAGAATAAATAACCTCAGCCGATGAATTTCATGAAAAAAGAAACCAAAGTATTTCTGGTCACATTCTTCGTTTCAGGAGGAGTATATGCCTCACTAATGTCAGTTTGGCATTCCGCCGATAAAGGGGTGTTTCCAATTGGAAAGTTTTTGCTCCACTTCATATTATTTGGCTTGTTTATGGGCATATTTAATGTTTATAATCATAGAAAAAACTTAAGCAAAAAGGGAGAGATACAGCCTGAGTCGAAATAGAAAAAGCTACACCGTCAAATATCAAAAAATGTCCAAATACATCCTCTCTCTCGATCAAGGAACAACCAGCTCTAGAGCCATTGTTGTAGACCACTCAGGAGAAATCAAAGCCATTGCCCAAAAAGAATTCAAGCAGATCTTTCCTCAATCGGGATGGGTGGAACACGATCCTATTGAAATCTGGTCTTCTCAAAAATCAGTAGTAACGGAAGCCACGGCAAAACTGGGTGTAGACATTTCTGACATTGCCGCGATTGGAATAACCAACCAACGAGAAACCACCATCGTTTGGGATCGGAAAACGGGCAAACCAGTTTACAACGCCATTGTATGGCAAGACCGCAGAACGGCGGACACCTGCGATAAATTGAGAAAAAAGGGTCACGCTGAACTGATTCAGTCCAAAACGGGACTGGTGATAGACGCCTACTTTTCGGGAACGAAGATCCAGTGGATTCTCGACAATGTAGCGGGCGCCCGAGATAGGGCAGAGGCTGGCGAGTTGGCTTTTGGCACCGTCGATTCTTGGTTGGTCTGGAATCTCACCAAAGGAAAGCTCCACATTACCGATGTATCGAATGCCAGCCGAACGATGCTCTTCAACATCCACGACTTGCAGTGGGATGAAGAGTTGCTAGAGCTGCTGAACATTCCATCGAGCCTGCTGCCTGAAGTCAAGTCGAGCAGCGAAGTTTACGGCAAGAGCAGTTTCGGAATTCCCATTGCCGGTATAGCTGGCGATCAGCAAGCTAGCCTCTTCGGGCAAATGGCTTTAGAGCCTGGCATGGTAAAAAACACTTACGGAACGGGCTGCTTCCTGATGACCAATACCGGCGAAAAACCCGTTGCTTCCAAAAACAACCTATTGACGACTATCGCATGGCAAATAGATGGTAAGACCACTTATGCCTTGGAAGGGAGTGTGTTTATTGCTGGGGCCGTCGTTCAATGGCTCAGAGATGAAATGGAGTTTATCCGAAATTCAGATGAAGTCGAGAAGTTGGCCTTATCGGTACCCGATAACGGTGGAGTGTTTATGGTGCCAGCCTTTGCGGGCCTTGGCGCTCCGCATTGGAATCAATACGCCAGAGGAATCATTGCGGGGATATCGCGTGGAACCAAAAAGGGCCACATTGCCCGAGCGGCATTGGAAGCCATTTGCTACCAATCAAAAGATGTAATGGAAGCCATGCAAGGCGATGCCGAGATTCCAATCAAAGAGGTCCGCGTAGATGGAGGCGCTACGGTAAATGACGCGTTGATGCAATTTCAAGCAGATATTCTCGACATAAATGTGGTTAGATCTCAAATGCACGAAACTACGGCTCTGGGTGCCGCGTATTTAGCAGGACTGGCAATCAATTTTTGGACAATCGACGAGCTGAAGAGCCAATGGAAAGAAGACAAAGTATTTGAACCCAATATGGAGGTGGATGAGCGCAAAGAGAAATATTCTAGGTGGTTAAAGGCTGTAGAGCTTTCAAAAGACTGGATCTAAGCAGTGTTTATCCATAGAGCACAATATCTGCGTTATGCTTGCCCTGAAAACAGTCATTTACGAAATGTAAACTCCTTTTTTTTTAGAACTATACAAGCCTTGGTCTTGAACTCTCTGGCAAAGACACTCGCCACTGTTTACGAATACTATATAATTACAAACTCCAAAAAAATATTGAAAAGTAGATGAAGAGGGAAACAATGATTGAGCAGCTCGAAGAGCACCAAGGTCATGTTTGGGATGTATTGGTTATTGGAGGCGGAGCTTCTGGTTTGGGTGCTGCACTGGAGTCAGCTAGCCGAGGCTACAAAACCTTGCTGGTGGAACAGGCAGATTTTGCCAAAGGCACCTCGAGCAGAAGTACCAAATTAATCCACGGCGGCGTGCGGTATTTAGCCCAAGGAGATATTGCCCTTGTTTATGAAGCGCTCCACGAGAGGGGATTGTTGATGAAAAACGCACCGCACTTGGTTAGCAATCAAACGTTCGTTATTCCCAATTACGACTGGTGGGAAGGTCCTTACTACGCGCTTGGCATGAAAGTGTACGATATGATGGCGGGCAAACTCGGTCTGGGCCCTTCGGTAAGCATTAGCAAAGAAGAAGCAATGAAGGCCATTCCGAATATTAAGGAAGAAGGACTTCGAGGAGCCGTGATCTACCAAGATGGTCAATTCGATGATTCGCGATTGGCCATAAACCTGGCGCAGACCATAGTGGACCATGAAGGCACCGTGGTGAGCTACATGAAAGTCGCAGGTCTCCTTAAAAATGAAGAGGAAAGAGTCAATGGAGTAGTGGCTATCGATCAGGAAACGAATAAGCAGTATCAGCTAGAGGCGAGAGTGGTGATCAATGCCACCGGTGTTTTTGTGGACGATATATTAAAAATGGATGATGCTCAATCCAAAAGAACCATTGTTCCAAGTCAAGGCGTTCACATCGTACTCGAGAAAGAATTCCTACAAGGCGAATCTGCCATTCTCATCCCCAAAACGGATGATGGGCGGGTTTTATTTGCTGTGCCTTGGTGCGGCAAAGTGGTAGTGGGAACTACTGACACCTTGGTTAAAGAGGCGTCATTAGAACCGCGAGCATTGGATGAAGAGGTGGAGTTTATTTTGAAAACGGCAGGAGATTATTTGACCAGGGTTCCAAACAGAGCAGACGTACTCTCAGTATTTGCTGGCTTAAGACCATTGGCAGCGCCAAAAGCT
>Ga0222668_1001546_pt1 | contig 10065 bp, 10 predicted proteins | sample AntAcemetagen728_FD_179823 | JGI IMG/M metagenome (GOLD analysis project Ga0222668, IMG submission 179823) | Saline water microbial communities from Ace Lake, Antarctica - #728 | ecosystem: Environmental > Aquatic > Non-marine Saline and Alkaline > Saline | place: Antarctica: Ace Lake... | reverse complement strand
CCCGGAAGTGAAACGCTGTAGCGCCGATGGTAGTATAGCGAAAGGCTATGCGAGAGTAGGTCGTTGCCAGGTTAATAAAAACCGCCCCAAGCAATTGGGGCGGTTTTTTTGTGCCCTCACGTCAAGTCGCGGGAATGACGCTACCGAGATGGGGATCTTTAGAATCGGGTGTATTAAGCGCCTCGAATGCGTTCCGCTGTGGCTTGACCTTTTGGGGGTAATTTCGACATCTTTGCATCATGCAAAATTCTTCCCGTCGTCACTTTATCAAATTAGGCACAAGCGCTTCGGTTCTTGGCGTCAGCGGTCTTCTTAAGGCAGAGGATGAGGTTCTTTTAAAAGGGCGAATCTACAAGACCTTAAAGGTAGGCATGGTGAAAGAGGGTAAGACTCTCTCGGAAAAGCTGGGGATCGCCAAGGCGGCCGGTTTTGAAGGCATTGAGCTCGGGGCGCCCGGATTCGATATTGAAGAAGCAAAGGCTGCTGTGGTGGAGTCTGGAATTCCAATCGATGGCACTGTTTGCGCTGGCCACTGGAAGATTAAGCACTCCGATCCGGATGAATCGGTGAGAGCTCAGGCTTTGGAAAATCTATTGGGAGCCCTTCGCGACACTCATGCTGTGGGGGGGCATACCGTTTTGCTTGTCGTTGGGCACGGAAACGATGGAACCTTTGAAGAGGTCAATCAACGGACGATCGAAAATATTCGAAAGGCGATTCCGCTTGCGGCGCGGCTCGGGGTTGCGATTGCGATTGAGAATGTTTGGAATCACTTCGGGTATGACCACGAGGGCGATGCCACGCAGACGGCGGAGGCATATGCTAATTATGTTGATGCGTTTGATTCTCCCTGGGTCGGGATGCAGTTCGATATCGGCAACCATTGGAAATATGGGTCTATGGGGGATTGGATCCGCCACCTCGGCAAACGAATCATCAAGCTTGATGTGAAGGGGTTTTCTCGCGAGCAAAATAAGTTCACCGCGATAGGAGAGGGGGACCTCGATTTTGGCGACGTAAGAAAAGCGCTCGATGAAATTTCCTATTACGGCTGGTGTGCAGCCGAGGTAGGGGGGGGAGATTTAGCCCATCTTAAGAAAGTCTCAGCGAGGATGGACAAAGCTTTTGGGCTTGTCTAGTCGGAGCGAAGGCGAGCCAGCTACCAATCTTAAAAGACAGCCCACTCGAATGTATCGAGTGGGCGAGATGTTCCGCCTGACTTTTCCCTGGCTATCATCAGCCTGCGAAAACAGTGGGCAATGGATTCAAAATAAGTTCTCTGTTGATTCGGTTGGAGGCGCGCTATGAGGCGGTGATGGGATTTTTTGAATATAAGGGGATCCTTTTTGATAACAATCAGGCGGAACGGGATCTTCGGATGCGTGAAGACGCGAGAAAAGATAAGGGGAAGGTTTCGAGCCGAGGGAGATGCGAAGCACTTTCCTGAGATCGGCAGCATTGTCTCAACCGCTGTGCAAGCCGTCACGTGGCCTGCTCGGAATACTTGCTGAGATGTGACGGGTGCCCGAAAACCCCCGCTTCATACCTTCGCGAACGGTCGAGGGACCTGAACGGTCCCTTAGAATCGCTCTAATCTTAGCCATACTATGACCGCCACCGTTACCCTCTTTAACGATCGGGGGAACATTCCCCGGGGCTCGCACGGGCCTAATCTCGTCAGACCGGAGATCAACTGGAGAAGTGGCTTTTTCGAATCCGAAGACCGAAAAAGATACTTTTTAATTCACTCCTTTTTGTTGAATTAGCCCGTCTAAGCCTCGTCTTCGCCGGCGTCTTCTTTTTCTTCTTCGATGCCTTCTTCGTCCTTTTTACCGCCGAATACCTTAAATAGGACGACACCGATAATAACTAGAACAGTAATGAGGGGAATGATCAGCCCAACCGGGAATCCGCCGCCTTCATCGATTGGAGCTGAAACGACAGGCTCACGCTTCTTATCGCTGTCAGCGCCTTTTGACGATCCTTTCTTAGCGGATTCGGTCTTTTCCTCTGCCGGCGCTTCTTTCTTCTTTTTCGCTCCTGATAAAGCGGCAAAGTCGGACGCGGCATCAGAGCCAATAGTGCTTTCGCCTTTTTGAGCCTCCGGGATGCTTAGGCCAAGCATTTTCTCGGATTTCTCCATTCTTTTGGTGATAGATTCCGATTTAGCGGCCTCTTCTTTTGCTTTCGCCATTGCGCTGAACTCACTTTTCTTATTCCGAATTTTCTCGCTGAGAATTGCGATGTAAGAACTCCCTTTCTTTGACTTCGAGGATGATTTCGAAGGCTTTTTCCCGGTAAGAGCCAATGCCTCTTTCATCAGGAGTTCCGCGCGCCCGAAATTCCCGCCTTCAACCAGTTCGTCGACTTTTACAAACTTCTCTGCCTGGGTGGTAAGAATCTTTGTGTCGTATTCTTTGACCCGTTTTAGCTCTTTTGAGGCGAAATCGAGGTAGGAGGTGATCGACGCTTTTGAATTCGGATTCAATCTCATCCAGTTAGTTCCCGACTTTTTATCTATTTCCAGTCCTGCCAGGTAGGCCTGTTCTTCGCGAACTCGTGCCTGCTCAACGAGAGCTTTCGATGTGGCATCGAGATTGGCTTTGTTTTGTTCGTATTGAGCTTGTCGATAGTCCGCATCGCGTTGCATTGTTTGAAGTTGTCTTCCCAGCGCAGGGATGACTTGCGAGGCGAGAACGACCGCGGTCGCAAATCCCGGGGTCCCATAGTAGCGTTGCTCGAGCGCTTCAAATTCTCTCATCGCAGCGATGTAACCATTGTAGTTTCCAAATTGTGCGACAGTTCGCATCTTGTGAAGCCGAATTCGTGACTCGACCTGAGCGGCAAACTTCTTTTTGTCCTGAGGCGAGATCCAGTCTTCCTCGATTTTAATAAAGCCTCTTTCGACCTTGTCGAGTTCCTCAAGAAGCGTTTTCTCCATCGCCTTTGCTTTCTCGGCATGCTTGCTATCTGGAAAGGATCTTAGGAATGCTCTTGGACCGGTATCGAGAGCCGTTTGGTAAGCGCTCGCAATCATTAGAGACTTCGTCGGGATTAGCTTTTCAAGCTTGAGGAATTCGACGTCGTCAGGAGCATCTTTCTTCACTTCTGCGACGTCGCCGCGGCCCAGTATTTTAGTCTCCTTAATCGAGGCGGAGATCGAAACTTCGATTTTGACGATGTCATCACCCTCGTAGGTGATTCGTCCTTGATAGACGGTTCCGTCCTTCATTTTGATCTCGTCGGCAAATAGGCCGCTGGAAGGAAGGCTACAGCATAGCAGGATGAGGGATAGAAAGGTGTATTTAGACATGATCGGATTATTTTTTCCAGGAAAGTAGTTATGTCCCCGGACCGGGGTAGAAAAGTTACAGGAATCAGACCCTCAAGACAACGTTTTTGCTCAATTTTCCACCCTGACGGATCGAAAATCAGTCGTTTCTCTAAGTATTTTGGAGTATGTTTGCCGAGTTTTAAAATTATTGCTTTGGCAACGTTAACATTGATCAGTCAAAAAGGTGGCGTCGGTAAGTCGACTATCGCGGTGAATCTTAGTTATTCTCTGGCCCGAAGGGGGTGGCAAGTGCTTCTCGTTGACGCCGATTTGCAGGGAGGAGTTGGATTTTCTCTCACTGAGAAGTCGAAAGATGCGGTCGGATTTTATGATCTTTTATTCGATGACGGCAGTCTTTCGGTCGAAGATGCGATCATCGATACGAAGCAAGCCGGTTTATCGCTCCTCACGAAGGGGTCAAAGGGCGTCGCCGATCGCTTCATCTCGGGCCAATGGGGGCAGGAATCTCTGAGTGAGCGCATTGGTGGTTTGGAGCATCGGTTGGCCGATCAGGGGTTTGATTTGATTATTTTCGATGGGCCCTGTGGTATTAATCCTGTTTCGATGGCTCTGTCGGTGGTCTCTGATTCACTTCTGGTGCCTCAACAACCCAGTCCTTTGTGCTTACGTAGCCTTCCTCAAATTCTGAGGATGGTTGCCGGGGCTCGCTCAGCGGAAAGGGGGGACCCCAAACGAGTTCCCAATTTAGCGGGCTTCGTTCTCTCAATGGCAGATCCTGATGATCCGTCGAATCTCGACGATCAGCGCGAGTTTCGGGATTTACTTCCAGTCGAGATGGTCCTTGAGACGGTTATCCCGATTCAGCGAGACTTTCTTGCGGCGAGCCGGATTGGAGTTCCTGTGGCGATGTTGCGGGATCGTCCCAGCGCCTCTAGTTTGATATTTGATCAGCTTGCTGCTGAATTGGAGCCTCGGTTGAATTTACTTGAGGAGGAAACGTTTTCAGAAACCCAAGGGAATTATGCCAGACTCGTGGATTGATAAAGAAGAGTTCGACGAGCTTTTGGGGGCATTTTCGCCAAAAAAACGGAAGACCCGACATCACGGGGCGGATCATTCGCTAAAGCGAGCCCGCGCAGCGTTGGACGGACCAGTCGAATCAGCGGGCGTTGATTCAAGCGAGACGCTGCCTGTGAAAGACGAGTCAGACGTTTCAACCGATTTCGTGGAGACTGGGGGTAAAGAGATAGTCGAGGATGAAGAAGCGCGACTCGATCCTATTGAGATTGCCTCTCCAGAGGTTGTTCCTGCTGATTCGGAGGCGGAAGAATTTGAATTTGCAGTGGAAATTTCCGATGAGATAAAAGAGGGAGCTTCCTCTATCGCTTTGATTTCTGACAGTATTGCTCCTACTGACGAGCGAGGCGAATCAGCCGACGGTGATCAACGCGAAGTTGAGCGTGACATGTTTGGCGAGTCAATGTTTTCAGATGAAAGCATTGATGCGAGTAATTCAGCCTATGAGGCTCAGGAAAGTCGAGCTGAGAGTGCCCCGGAAGAAGCTGACCCGGATCCGAACGCTTTCACGGAATCCTCGATCTCCGCTCTCGAGATTTCGTCGTCGCTCTCAGCCAGGCTGAGAGAGGAGCCCGCTGACGAAAGCGACTCTCCCAAGTCTGAAAAAGTGGAGAGCTCCTCTAACGTGACTCGGCAAGGTTCGAGTAAAATAATTGTTAAGGTGGCCGCAGTCCGGAAAAATGAACCCGAAGGTCTCCCCAAATTCCTCGAAGAGGCAGATGTCTCGAACCTTGGGGGCAACGAATCATCGCCTGAGCAGGATGCGGCACTAGCGCTCACGGCATTGGCAGAGGCGAGATCTTTGGCTGAAGTGAATGCGTTGATTCGTCGGCCGAAATCGGCAGAGCCAGTGGCGCTTTCTCTTTCTGCGTTAAGGGAGCAGGCTCAGGAATTATTTGAAATGGAGGGGGGAGCGGTTCCACCCACCTTCGAAAAAAACGAGGTGATTTCAGATTCGAAGCAAGGCAGAGACGAAGAGGCGAGTCTCGAATTCTCAAGCTCGGCGGGTTCAAGCTCGGCGGATTCAAGCAGGGATGGTTATGCGCAGACTGAGGAGTGTTTGGAATTTCGGGCAATAGCGGAAGAGACCCCAGAGATCACTTCACCCGAATTGAGCGAGCCGCTTCCGGTCAAGGTAGAATCGGGAAACTACGATGATTGGCCTGATTTTGAGAATTCTCAGGACTTGAATTTCCTTCCTTCAGGAGCGCTTTCAGAGAGGGTCGAGTATTTCACCAATTTCGCTTATGAAAAATTGAACGCTTCAGATGTGGTTGTTTTTGATCTCGATGGCTATTGCCTGAGCGAACCACAGCGGAAAGATCGTCGAGCGAAAGGGGCCTCAGCAGGGTCGCTTTTCAATTCGGTTGCAAGGGTTCCCTACACGGTTGGATTTCGCGGACACACCGCAACGCAAGTGCTTGATTCGGATGGGAAATGGAACTGTCTGATTCCGGGATGGGGTGAAGCCCGCCGTATTGTTGCCCGGTTCGAACTTGATCACCCTCTTGAGAAAGGTGCGGTTCGCGCATGGTCAAAGGCGCTTGCAGAAGTGCTGGAATCGAATCATGATGAAGCGTCCTGAGTGAGGTCGATCATCAGGTGAAATCATCGTGTACGACGAACTGTCAGTTTCCTTCAAAAATCCTGCGACTGATCCCATGGGTTACAACCATGTGGTCGGTAAGCTTTACTGTGGTCGGGATTCAGCAGAGCTTCAATTTAAGGTCCGTGATCGGGCGTTTCGCAAAACGGACCCGAAAGTAGTTCGTATCGAGTATCGCGAGGTTGAGTCGGTTGACTATCGCCAAGTCTGGTTTCGACGATCGCTTTTGATTTTTGAGACACGATCGCCGGAAAAACTAAGCGAATTTCCCGGAGCGCACGTGGGAAGGATCGAATTGCAGGTGATTCGTGGCTCGAGGGGAGAGGCAAAGAAAGTGGAGGCACTTATTCGATTTAAGCAATCCGAGGCTTTTCTTGCAGAGTCTGAAGAACGACTTCGGGAGAAGAGATTGGAAGAATGAAAATGGATCGTGTTTCAGGTGGATTTAGGAAAAAACGAAGTTGGGGTTCCTGGATTGGATACCTTGCTTTTCTCGTCATTTACACCTGGGCCTATATGTTTATCGGCTCAGCGGTTGTCTTGAAGGTCAACACGGATCGTTCCTCTAATCAGCAGGCGGACTACATTGATGCCGTTTATCAATCGGCTGCCGTATCTTCCGGATCTTTGCAGGAGGTTCCATCGATAACGGCAGAAGTGACCGGTGCCTTTCCTCAGTTTACAGATGGTATCATAGGTCCGCTTTTTCCCTGGTTAATGTCCGGATATGCTGAACTCCCGCCTGATCAACTTTTCGAAAAGGGGAAATGGCTCAATCTTACCCTGTCGTGTGTCCTCCTTGTGGTTTTTGGACTCGCGGCAGCGCGAGCCTTTTCATTTATCGGTTCGGCTGCGATTATTCTCATGGGAGGATTCGGAGTCATTTTAGAGCGTTCCGCTTATTTCAGTCCCGATGCCTTGTTCTACCTTCTTTTTGTGCTCGCCTGGCTCTGTGCCTTGAGTCTCATCCGGCAAAATCTACTCTGGCAATATGGCGTATTTGGTTTGCTCCTCGGTCTGGGTTACCTCACTAAACCGCTTGTCTGGCCTATGGTGCTTTCGTTTATCGCGGTTTCGTTTATTCGCTCGGTTGTTGCCGCATTGATTCGCCGGGAGGGCCGGCCTGTTGAAGACCTTTGGAGTCCGTCTAACCAATTGGTTGGATTTGCGATGATGATTTCAGCATTTGTTTTGATTTGTGGTCCAAACATGAGCTATTCGAACGCGCGATTCGGCAGCCCCTTTCATTCCTATCAAAGCTATCAGATCTGGTTGGACTCTTCAGCAGAGGCCTTTCGATTTCAGTCCGCTTTTCCAGGGCGTGAAGAACTCGCCACCCTGAAATTGGAAGAGCGTCCCGGGGTCGTGAAATATATTCAGGACAATGGTGTCAGTGCGCTCACGAAGCGGGGGTGGGAGGGTGCCATTGAGCAGGTTAAATCCAGCGTTTTGGGAAGAAAAGGTTGGATCCTGAGTTACGGATTCCTTGTCTTTTTGGTCGTCGCGGTGATTCATCGATGGACGATGATTAAACAAAAAGAAGAAGTGTGGAGAGTTCGGGGAACGAGTGCGCGGTGGATGTTATTATTTACTCTGATTGCCGTCTCCTGTGCGCTGTTTTACAGCGGAGTAGGCAATGCCATATTTCCCGGGAGTTCGATTACGACGGCTCTATTTCTTCCGGTCCTCTTGTCGTTCATTTGGATTGCAGAACGATACCGGCGTCAGTTGCAGCGATCAAATCACGCTACCCTCGTCAACTGGGTCTACGGGGTTCTCATGGCAATACCCATTGTTTGGATCACGTCTCTGATCGTGACGACGATTAGCAAGACGAGCGCCTGAATGAGGTGGCTCACAAAGAGTCCTGGATTCGACGAACCAGAATTTTGACGTTTTTAGCGGCCCAAATTTGCTTGAAGGTTACCTCGGGATCGTCACCTGCTGTGAAGAAATCGACCGTTCCAATGCCGATGACACCAGCGAGTCCCCGGCAGGAGACATTGATTGCCCGGATATCCTGAACCCGAACCTCGTTGGAGCTGCGTGTAATGAGCCCCTTCGTCACCTCAATTCGTTTCGGAGTGATGTGATAGTCGCTTGTGAAGCGTATTAGGCTGAGGTTCACAAGGGCAAGAATACCGGCAAGGAACCCGCAAAGAGTGAGCCATGGATTCATCGGGTAAATCCATAGACCTCCAGCAAAACCAATCACGATCGCGAGAATTGATCCTGGAGAATTTAGAATCGAAGGATGCCCGGCGTAGAGGATCGTAGTAGGATACCTCAGAGGGTGATCTCTGGAGCCCTTTTCTTCCTCGAAATCCTCCTCTTCATCGTCATTCGTGTCCTCTTCAATGTCCTCATCGGCGGCGACCTTCTCACCGGGCTTTTCCCAATCGAGAATTTCCCGCAGGCGCTCGCATTCGGCGGCACCACTCCGGAGGCAAACGTCGTCATAAGAGAAGAGGCCCTCGTCAATCCCCTCGAGCAGTTCATCAACGTGAAAGGGACCATGCCTTTCGTCGCCCTTAAGGACGAAGATTTCGTCTTCATCTGGATAGTTTGAATCCATCAGGAGAGAGGGGTGTCAGGTTCGGGTATCTCAGGGATGAGGTCTTTGCGTAGTATCAACTTTCCAATATCGAGTGCCGCCAACTCAGGGCCTTCCGCTTTGAGGATGATTGCTTCGAGCGGAGCGATACGGTCCATTTCTCCTACCGTGTTGTGCACGAGACCCTGAATAATTTTAAGATCGCCTTGAGGAGTGGGGAATAAATTGGTGGCGCGGAATGCCAGTCTTCCTAAGTCCCAGTCCATCTCAAAATTGCCAACCGTGAGCGTCTGATTCACTCGCATCGCGAGTTCGCATAGGCGATCGCGATGAAGCGGATTCGGAGCGGTGTTTGACGACTCTGAGACCACGGAGACGGCGGCAAGCGGCTCGAAAGCCTGAAGGTGAAGTTCCACCCTCGTGTGGTGTGCTTCGAAGCCAGCGCGAACGACTTCGCGGCCTTCCACTTCTGTAAATGCCCAGCCCGCTTCACGAAATGCGTCGAGGACCGTAGAATAGAGTTCAGAATTCACCATAGCGATATCTCTACTGAGACGAAGACGCGAACGGGTGCAACTTTTCTTTCCGTTTACGCTCTGAATCCATCAACAGTCCCAAGGTGAGAATCAGTCCCATGAGAATCGCTGAACCAATTGCTCCCGCAATAACCACGACGATTCCGTTTATCACCGGGAGGAGAAAGACAACGACGAAAATGAGAGCAGAAGAAGGCGGGTCAACGGGATTTTCCGCCACTTTTAGTCTCGCTCGTCCAATCTGAAGGCCGAATACAATGATGACTGCCGTGGTCAGGATTGAGGCGAATATCAGAAAGAAAGAGGAACCTGTTTTCCCTGTCGTTCCTGAAAAGTTCACTGAGCTCATTAAAATCAGGGAGTTGAACCCAAGCGCGAGTATGAGAAAAACTCTTCCTACCGTGCTACGGAATCCCGAAGCTCCGATCACAATTGAACTGAGGGCAGCATTGCAGACCAGAATTCCGACGATCATTCCAAGGGCCGGGAAAAGTTCGACACCGCCTAGAAAATATCGGATCAGGACGTAGGGCAGAAGAGAGAAAAGAAGCAGCGAACTGAGCGTCAACTCGACATAAAGTTTCCCTTTCACAATTTGCCACCGCTTCAGGTTGGAGGTCAAGAGCAACTCGATATTTCTCGTCGCCCCCACCTCGGGGGTGAGGGCGTTGAACATCGAAAGGGGCAGGATAAAGGCGAAAACGACCCATATCGCCCCGAGGAAGAGACCTGAAAAACCGGCTCCAACGACAAGGCTTCCCAGCGACTGAGCGATGGCCCACTCCGCGAGAGAAGCAAAGAGAGCGACCGCGTGGGTGATGACAAAGCTCCAAACGAAAAAGTCACTCCTCAAGCCTCTGCGCAAATCGCGCACAAACACGGGACTGAATCGATCTGAAAAATCCGTTGTTGCCGCAGCCTTTTTCAGCAGCCCTGAGTAGGAAACAGGACTTTCTGACCTCATTCGGCGTCAGTGATCGGTGTCAGATGCACTACC
>Ga0222668_1001545_pt1 | contig 10072 bp, 6 predicted proteins | sample AntAcemetagen728_FD_179823 | JGI IMG/M metagenome (GOLD analysis project Ga0222668, IMG submission 179823) | Saline water microbial communities from Ace Lake, Antarctica - #728 | ecosystem: Environmental > Aquatic > Non-marine Saline and Alkaline > Saline | place: Antarctica: Ace Lake | collected... | reverse complement strand
TTGCGAAGGTTGATCTGGACTAAAAAAGACTTCGTTATGTGCAATTCTAGGTTCGTATAATGTGCCGTTAAAATTGTATTTTTTGCCATCATTTGGAGTTCTTCTGAAAAAATCTCCTTCTTCAATTGGTACATTTGCATTACTTTGATAGCGTGGCCAATTACTGCTCGAGATCAAAATTTTAATACGGTGACCTTCTCCAAAAGTATATGCAATTGGCATGAGATTAAATTCAAATTCATAAACCTCACCAGCATTGATGTTCGAATAGGGGATTTCAATATTTTCAGCGCCATTCGCCAATTGTTTGGCATAATCTCTGGCTCTCGCATTCACAGCTCCTTCAACAACAAAGAGTTCTCTTCCGTCAGGGTAAACATCTAAAATACGAACAAAAAAATCAGTGTCTGTTTCTCCTGCCGGTCCGCTTTGAGGGCTTGATGATGCGTAGATTTTAGCTTTGGGAACACCAATAATACAAAGTGAGTCTTCAACGGCGAATGACAAAAAGGAAATTACACCGGCTCTATCCATTGTCACCGCGGCAAAATCGGGATTCGAATAATCAAGTGGTCCTGCGCTAACGCGAGAATTATCCGGTACAGGAATCGCTAAGTTGCCGCCGCCAATCGTATAAATAGGATCATTTGGATCGTGGTCATAACCAGCAGTGTTTTCTGCCATTATCGGCGCTAATGTGTCGGCGCTTCCATCTCCATGTAAAAACAATGGCATACAACGCCAGCCCATTTTAAGCGGGAATTCATCTGCTGCCCGCCAATAATTCCCAATGGATGCATTGTTTCCTAAACTGTCAAGTGGACCGGGAACATAGTAACGAATAGTAGGGATGTCTTCAAAATTTACTTTTGGACTAACGGGCTTACTGACAGGTGTTGTTCCAGGTACTTGTAAGGTGGTGTCCGCCGGTAAATCAATCACCAATGGCGTAATGACTCCACCGCTTTCTAATTCGATAGGAATCGCGGGAATCCCATCAAACCCTGCTAAATAATTAATGAAATCGGCATAATTAATATACGTGTCTTGCGCAGGAATGCGAATAGAAGTCGTACCTAAATTTTGCCAAATATTACTCGCTGGTAAAAATACTTTTGGCTCACCCAAATACTTGTTCGGATCATAATTTAGTAAATACCTAAACCAATCGACTAAATCACCCTCAACCAATTCGGTTATATTCGCAGACACAGCATCTGTATTCGCTAGTTTTATATCGTAAACAGAGGGAGGGTAAACAGCATCTCCAACTTCGGCTGAAGAAATCGTAGCATGCGTCCATGGTCCAATTACTATTTTCTGATTGTTTTGGGTGTTTTCACTTGTGTTGGACATGACATGGTTAAAGGTTTCTAACTGTCCATCTATAAAAATATCCCACCAGCCCGTTAAATTGTACATGGGCAATTCTAGGTTGGTATAACGATTATAAGTACCGTTCGGATCTGATTCACCCAGTACATTTACAGGCGCAAAATTGGCGTTAGCATCACAGCGATACGCGTAATTGGGGTACATCCCTGTAAATCCATTCGGATCTTTAACGGTTGTAATATAATCTACCGCTAAATTAATTACACTATCTGCAGAAATATCCCCGTAATCAAAATTGGAATGAACTGTGTTTTGAATATCGTCATCACCTGGAATAACACTTATATTATCCAGTAATTGACCTGTGAGCCAGCCTTGAACAAGTGCTTGTCTAAATGCCCCGTTGTGCTGTAAAACACAATTAAAATGTTCGTTTGTGGCTACAATCGGAACTAATCCTTTAAGTCCATCCTCAGTACTATTGTTTTTGATTGCAGAAGCGGCTTGAAATTGAGAATTTCCCAAAGCGGAAGCTCCAAACATCACAATAGATCCATTATAAATGGCGGCTACAGTTTCCGGAATTCCATCTCCATCTAGGTCATAGATTCGTGTTAAACTATCTTTTAAAAAATCAATCGAATACCGTCCGTCTTCATGATAAATGCCGTTCAATGGATCGGTGGTTGAAGTGAGGTCTAACGAATGAGATTCGAGTGGATGATAGGCACTTTTATTCCACCCATCACTGTACATAGGAATATAAACGCCCTCGGATTGGTAACGTCCTCTCATATCTTGTAAGGCATAAGAATAGCCTAGCACATTTAAATAAACGCCAAATTGGTCATAAGATCCTTTCCCGTAGGGTGTGCGTGTAAAAACCATTGGAAGCTGAAACGGATTCGCATTGGGCACTCCGTTTATTGAGTCGTACACAAATAACTGCGTCCCTTTTGGAATGATTTGAATCACATAACTTGAATCACCAAATGCAATTTCGGTAGATATTGAGTCGGAAATAATAGGGAGATAAATATCTGTTGCTAATTTAATCCCATCTGGCATAGTGGCATAAACCGTCATGATGGTGCTAAACTCTGTGATCGTGTCTAGGCGTCCATTATTATTGGATTGTGTCAATGAAAGGAAAGGTGCAATTACAAATAATAAGGGTAAAAGCAGTTTTTTCATAGTGTTTTCGTAGAGACACGAATATACAAAAAGTCTATCAATGTTGTCTCCGATTTGATACCCAATTCAAAAAATCACTTGGATACGAACGGTTAAATTAGAGTTTAATAGCTTTATTTTGAGCAATTAATAGCTCATTTTGAAACAAAGAAATCACATAAACACCAGAAACAGGTAAATTTATAGGAGTCGGCTGATTATTTTTAATCACAATTGTTTCTATAATTTGTCCCACAGCATTGGTGATTTGTAGCGAGTAGGTAGTGTTTTCAGTGGATTCAATAGTTAAAGTGATGTCACCATTGACTGTTGGATTTGGATAAACAGACCATTTTAATTCATTTTCTTGATCCGCTATAGAAGCATAATAATTTCCAAAGACATGATCTCTAAAATTTTCAAGCATTTTAAGGGCTGCACCTGTTTCACCGTGTGAAACTACTCCCGAAGAAACATCAATGTCCCGCAATGCTTCGGTATAATTTGCATCTAGACTGAGGATGAGTGTGCCATCAATCATTTCTGATTTAACATCTTGCCATTGTCTAAAGTAATTATCGTTTCCAAGACCGTGTAACTGAAAGTTTTGAGAATAATCTGCACCTCCAAATCCCTCATAGGCGACAAAACGATAACCTGCAGCCCAACCCCAATGCATTGATGGTGATTTAGGGCCAAGTGGGTGACTCTCGTCAAAAAGGGTAGGATCTGCATTGTTAATTGGTTCGTAAACCCCAATCGAAAATTGAATTTGTTCCACACTTGTAATGTCATAATTTCCCAGCGGAATAACTGTGCTTAATTCTTCACCTGGCTGCACTAAAGCAATAACATCCAGTGGAACAGTGGTTTCTATTCCGCCATCATGATAGATAATGAATTTTGAAATATAATACTCCAATCGACTCGTCTTGTAGGATTGACCAAGGTTATTTACGGCTGGCATGTCCAATGCAAAATCGGCAAAATTTAATCGGTGATTGATTTTCAATGCAATATCAGTCTGTGACCAAGTAATTGGAGCTAAGCTGACAAGGAGTGCAAAAAGTAAATTCTTTTTCATAATGAACTTATTTAATGTACAAATTTACGCAAAAATAGATTCATTGGTGATCTTTCACTTATTTATTCAATTTTTGAATTGAAAAGATGGACGGATATGAATCATTGTTAATAGTGATGCTCAAAATAATTCCGTAAATTTGACTTATGAGAATGGGGATCATCTATGTTGGAATGATAAGCGCATGCGTTGCGCTACTTGCGTTTTCTATTCCTGTAAAAGACAAAGGGAATGTGGAGGCTTATGAATTAACATTGCCTGCTGGTTTTCCTCAACCTTTATTCCCAGCAGGTAATGAACTCACTCAAGCAAGAGTTGAATTGGGGCGAATGTTGTTTTATGACCCTGTTTTGTCGCTTGATAGTTCACTCTCATGCGCGAGTTGTCATCACCAATCACTCGGATTTGCAGACAATAAATCGATAAGTCCTGGCGTAAATGGTGAATTGGCGGCCAGAAATGCGCCAACGTTAACTAATGTTGCCTACAATCCAACCTTACTTTTTGATGGGTTTCTTACGACCTTGGAGATGCAAATTCTTGTTCCCATACAGGAGCATGCTGAATTCAATTTTAATATTGTGGAGATTGGAAAACGATTGAAAAAGAATCCCGATTATGTCAAACGGAGTTGGGAAGCATATGAGAGATTGCCTGATCCTTATGTTATTACAAGAGCTATTTCATCTTTTGAACGCATATTAATTAGTGGTAATTCACGTTATGATCAATACGTTAATGGCTCAAAAAAGGGTTTAAATAGGGCAGAGAAAAGAGGGATGAAATTGTTCTTCGAAGACTTGTATTGTGCAAAATGTCATGGCGGTTTTAATTTCACAAATTTTGAAACACACAATAACGGCTTATATGAGGTTTATGCTGATTCTGGACGGATGCGCGCCACGAAGCTCCCCGAAGATCGAGCTGTTTTTAAAGTGCCTACGTTGCGTAATATTGAATTGACAGCACCCTATATGCATGATGGAAGTATAGCCACACTAGAGGCGGTTGTTGAACATTATATGAGTGGAGGAAAAAATCATCCGTCGAAGAGTGAATTCATTCAACCATTTAATTTGACACAAAGACAACAGAGAGATTTAATTGCTTTTTTAAGGTCACTTACGGATGTTTCTTTTATCAGCAATCCTGCTTTTTTCGATCCATTTATAAAGAACTAATTTTTTGAAAGGCGTGGGTTTTTACCACTTTTCCTCCATTAATTTCAATCAAGTAATGTCCGTTGCTTAGCGATTCTATATTGATCCTTCCATCTATTACGTCGCCTTCTTTAAGTAATTTACCCGATAAGTTATACAGCTTAAAAGAAAACGTAGAGATTGAACAATTAATAAAATCCGCTGTCGGATTTGGATATAAATAAACAACTGGAGAATCGGGTAGGAGATCCATTTTTGCGGTCCCTTCAATTATTACATTGATATACTGAGTCCCTGCCGGCTCGGTGAGATGCATTGAGTGATAATCAATCTTAATGCTATCGCTAAAATTGACCGTGGGTGTCGCTATTAACTGGTAGCGTTCTCCGGGAAATACCCAAAGAGAATCACTGTCTATAGGTGTTGGTAGTGGACGACCATCTGATGAGACTTGTAGGATATTTAGGTCGGGTGGAAACAAATAAAAATTAGCAAAATATCCAATATTTGCGACCCGAATCAGAATTTGACTATCCTTTCCTTCGTATATATTGATGTCTGCCTTTTCTTCCATTTGGAAATCCATTGCCCCATTTACGAGAAAGTAATTTGGGGTATAATGAGTTGGAATTTGATGAATCATTCCAGGGTCATGTTCGTGATCAATAATCGAATCATTGTGCCAGATGGTATCTATTTCGCTTGTAAGCCAATTGTACTCACTTTCAAATGTATAACCATCCATATCCCATGTTTTGGTTGGGGTCTCTGCCTCAATAATGATTAACCCATACATACCACCCTGAACATGAACAGGCGATACGACATGACAATGATATATATAAGTCCCTGGATGAGGAGCTTTAAAATAATAATAACCTGATGAGTCGTGCTCAACCTCAAATGATAAATCAGGTACGCCATCATTCGCTTGATTCACATCTAAACCATGCAAATGCACGGTGTGAGGAGGACCTTGGGATAGATTGAAAAGTCGAAGTTTTACGCTGTCACCCGTTGTAGCACGCAAGGTTGGTCCCGGTGCATAAACAGCAGCGCCAATACTTTGTGTATAACCCATTATTCGCACTTCTGTGCCATCAATAGCCACATAATTACCGGAGTTTCGCGCAATCAACAGCCAAGTGTCGTCAATTTGTGTAAAAGAGGACAAATCATGATGAAGTACTAGGATTAAAGTAAGTATTCGCAACATTTATTCTAGAATTTCTATGAGTTGAAAAAGTCCATTCGCATATAGTCCGTTTCCAGAAGTTGCGACAAGGTTGTGATCGTGAACAGGATAAGTGCCTGGTTTATCAGGTATAAGTTGCAAAATTACCGTTTCCATAGGACGAATCGCATATGTATCCTTCTCCCGATTTATTTCGTTTGAATCGAATGATGAGAATGAAATTGTAAAATGATAACCGTGAAAGTGGAGTGAATGGGCCATTTGACCTGTGTTCGCTATGCAAATGAGTAGTGTGTCATGGACATTTCCAACGATTTTAGATAGAGGATCGTCATGTGTATCTGGATTACTGACCCCATTCAACGTGAAATAAAGAGGGTCATAATCTATTAAAGGTGGAAATGATCCGTTTACGATTTCTGTATTCCATGCCTTGTCATGTTCCTTAATATTCCAGTAGAAAGTTGTGTGATCAAAATTTTTAACAAGAAATATACCTGCTACTCCTAATGTTTTATAATGAGGATAATTCACCTGGTCAAAGTAGATAAAAGCACCTTCAGTTTCAACAAGCATGTTTATTATGCCTAATTCACCAGGGGCAAGTACTAATGGATCAACAATGAAATCAATTGAATTTATTTGGAAACCATGCACCAATGAATCGTTATTGTGAACGATTAAGACAAGGGAGTCTCCAATTTGAAGGTCAAATATTTTATTTTGAACTTCAAACTCAGTTGAACTATTGTAAGCTAAGTAAGGTAGTTCTGGATCATCAACAATATGCGAAACACCATTGTTAATCCATATTTCTTCATGCACCGTTGCAGCAACTAAAACACTGTAATGAAGTATGAAATAAACGAAAATTACGAGTCTCAGAAGTGAAAGACTCATTTTAGCGTAACATTACTTTAATCGTCTTTCTTGAATTCAAGGCGTCTGTATACTGAATAAAGTAGACGCCTGCATTAAAATTCGAACCGTCTAGAATACCCTGTTCTCCCGCGCTTAGCAAATCTGTCATTAAGACCTGACCATTGATGTTTAAAAATGAATATGTTATCGCATTATCACCTATATTAGATAAAACTATTGAATTATTCACTGTTGAAGAAACACTTAATTTATTTAAGTTTTGGCTTTCGCTTATTCCTGCAGCAGGACCTTCAGCTGTCATTATAATAGTAACGGTATCTTTTTCAGAAGGGATAGCTTGATCCCATACAACAAATTGATAGGTTCCGACACCTGCAACTGTTGCGTATATATTTGCGCGAATAAAAGCAGTTTCACTTCCTCCCGGAACGGATGCCATAGTTCCCGTTGTTTCACCACCTGTATAGCAAACTGTATAATCACAAATTGAAAAATCCCACCCAAAAGGATTGTCAAACGTAATCATTTCCCACTCATAAACGACATCAGCATCACTTAGATTTGTTATCTTGGTTTCACCCGCTTCAAATTCGGATAAGCCGATTGTTTTCTCCACCAAATCACCTTCTACAAAACTAAAGTTCTGAGCTGAGGAAAGAAGAGGTAAACATAAAATAGCAGTTAATACAAGTATCTTTTTAATCATATTTTTTATTTTAAAGGCAATATACAATATTTAAGACGTTTTTCAAAAAAAAACTCCAGAATAATATTTTGAGTCTTAAAAATGACCTGTTATGAAGGCTAGTTTGGCCTCGATTGGAGTGCAGATGAGCGCCCCCCTAATAAGTTGAAAATCTTTCGATCGTAAAAGGAGTATTCATCCCACCCAAATACGCGATATAATGCCCTTCAGTTAGATCGGATACATTAATTTTATAGGCTTCATCAGGAGGAATGGTATAGGTGCGGATTAATTGGCCACCTATACCATAAATCGTCAATTTTAATGCAGAGGATGTTGGGTTTTTACCGCATAATTGTCGATTGGCATGGTGATAATAAAAAGAGGGAGACTCTATCTTGAAATCTTCTTTTAACTGACTGAAATTTGAAGTGGATACCATTATAACTGTCAATGTTTCTCTGAGTAGAGGGTAGTTCTCGTTCCATACGGCTACTTTATACACGGCCGTATCGGGATACGTAGATTCAACATTAACCGTTAAAAAGGCATAATCGGAAAGCGGAGGAACAGGATCCATTGTGCCGTTCATTTGACCATCTGTGTAGCAAAAAGGATAATCACAAATTGAAAATTCCCACCCCAATGGATGGTCATAGGTTATAATTTCCCATTTAAAGATGACTGTGGTATCCATTAAATTCGTTATTTCGGTCCAAGCCGGCGAATAATCATCAACGTCAATATTTTTGATGAGCGTATCTCCTGCAACGAACACAAGTACTTGGGTGTAACTTGAAAGGCTCAAGTTGATCAGTACAAGGAATGAAAGGATATACTTCATGCGTTTAAGGTATAAAATTATTCCTATTGTTCAAGGCGTTTCATTGAAATATAAATCCCTGTTTTTATCATTTAATAGTACTTTTTCGTTTTAAACGTCAGCTGAATGCGATTTAACTCTTGCTCGGAAAATAGAAAGATGGTCATGCCATTTCGCGGTCGGTTGATTTTGGAATAGTGAGATAGTTCGCTAAGTCTTCTCGACATAGAGTTATATCCGTGACAATTGAATCCGTATAAATCAACAGATTGGAAAGAATTTTAGTCGCAAAGCTAAAATGATATGAAATAAAAAGGAGGAAGACGATACAAAATTTCATTGATCTCAATGATCTTTACGAATCTCTCTTTACAAAATAAAATTGAAAGCAAGAGTTACTTTTTAGGTTTGCAAAGCACCAACATTATAGCGTTTATACGTTTTATGATGATTGGCTGCTTCGATTCCCATGCTTACTACTTTTCGTGTTTCGAGCGGATTGATAATGGCATCAACCCAAATTCTAGAAGCGGCATAATACGGCGATATTTGCGCATCATAGCGCGCTTTAATCTTGTCGTAAATTCCTTTTTGTTTGACTTCGTCAACTTCTTCACCTTTACTCTTTAAGGACGCAATTTCAATTTGCATCAATGTTTTAGCTGCTGAGGCTCCACTCATTACTGCTAATTCTGCAGTAGGCCATGAAACGATTAACCGTGGATCGTAGGCTTTACCACACATAGCATAGTTCCCAGCACCATATGAATTTCCGAGAATGACCGTGAATTTTGGTACAACTGAATTCGCCATTGCACTCACCAATTTGGCGCCATCTTTAATGATACCCGCATGTTCTGATTTTGATCCTACCATGAAACCACTCACATCTTGCAAGAAAACCAACGGAATATTTTTTTGATTACAAACCATAATGAAACGGGCGGCTTTATCAGCAGATTCATTGTATATGACACCACCAAATTCCATCTCTCCTTTCGAATTTTTAAGTACTAATCGTTGATTAGCAACAATACCAACACTCCATCCTTCAATTCGCGCATAACCACAAAGGATCGTTTTACCATAGTCTTTTTTGTACTCGTTAAATTCCGAATCATCAACAATTCTTTCAATAACATCTTTCATATTATAAGGTTTCGCTCGATCATCTGGAAAGATTCCAAAAAGTTCACCTTCGTCTTTTTTTGGTGCAATCGCTTCAATTCGATCGAAACCTGCTTTATCTTTTTCGCCTAAACGACTCATTAAATCGCGAATCGTAGCCAAACATTCCTCGTCATTTTCAGAGAGATAATCGCAGACACCTGAAATAGATGTGTGTGTATGTCCTCCTCCTAAGGTTTCGTTGTCAATTGATTCTCCAATTGCAGCTTTAACAAGATAGGAGCCCGCAAGAAAGATTGTACCCGTTTTATTCACAATCAACGATTCATCAGACATGATTGGAAGATATGCTCCTCCCGCAACACAACTGCCCATTACAGCTGCTATTTGCGTAATTCCCATGGAGGACATGACGGCATTATTTCTAAATATGCGTCCAAAATGTTCTTTATCCGGAAAGATTTCATCTTGCAAGGGCAAGTAAACACCTGCACTATCAACCAAATAGATAATCGGTAAATGATTTTCCATGGCAATCTCTTGAGCTCGGAGGTTCTTTTTTCCGGTAATTGGAAACCACGCTCCCGCTTTTACAGTCGCATCATTG
>Ga0222668_1001542_pt1 | contig 10080 bp, 7 predicted proteins | sample AntAcemetagen728_FD_179823 | JGI IMG/M metagenome (GOLD analysis project Ga0222668, IMG submission 179823) | Saline water microbial communities from Ace Lake, Antarctica - #728 | ecosystem: Environmental > Aquatic > Non-marine Saline and Alkaline > Saline | place: Antarctica: Ace Lake | collected... | reverse complement strand
ATAGCAACAATCGAGCCATCCGCACTTAGTGACACAGATTGACCGGAATAGTCACCTCCTGCTTCCCCGTCAATATCGTGTCCTAACCGGTTCCATCCGACCGGACCGAAAGTCGCCGATGATTGGACGGTATCCGCAGTGGTTTTAGTAGAGTCCCGTTGATAAACCCGAACATGACCGGTATTACTGTTATTATAGTTTGCCCCAATAGCAACAATCGAGCCATCCGCACTTAGTGACACAGAATTACCGGACCGGTCATCTGACGTTTCCCCGTCAATATCGTGTCCTACCCGGTTCCATCCGACCGGACCGAAAGTCGCCGATGATTCGACGGTATCCTCAGTGGTTTTAGTAGAGTCATATTGATAAACCCGAACATGACCGGTATTACTGTTATTCTGGTATGCCCCAATAGCAACGGTTAAACCATCTGCACTTAGTGACACAGATTGACCGGAATAGTCACCTCCCGCTTCCCCGTCAATATCGTGTCCTAACCGGTTCCATCCGACCGGACCGAAAGTCGCCGATGATTGGACGGTATCCGCAGTGGTTTTAGTATATTCCCGTTGATAAACTCGAACATGCCCGGTAGAACTGTTATTATTGCGTGCCCCAATAGCAACGAACGAGCCATCCGCACTTAGTGACACAGACCAACCGGAATTGTCACCTCCTGCTTCCCCGTCAATATCGTGTCCTAACCGGTTCCATCCGACCGGACCGAAAGTAGCCGATGTTTCGTCGGTATCCGCAGTGGTTTTAGTAGATTCCCGTTGATAAACCCGAACATGACCTCTATAACTGTTATTATTGATTGCCCCAATAGCAACAATCGAGCCATCCGCACTTAGTGACACAGATTGACCGGAAAGGTTACCTGATGCTTCCCCGTCAATATTGTCTCCGAGCTGTGTCAGAAGGGAAGTAATGGTACTTTGGGATGTTATTTGCGAAGTCCCCACGGTTAACCCATTGGAAACTGTTAATGAATTAACATTCAAAGCCTTATTAAACGAAACATCGCCTCCAACCGATAATCCAGCATTAAGACTTAGATCGCTATCTGTGTCTACGCCGCCCGCTGCAACGGCATCCGTAACAAATGCGGTAGTAGCCAATTGGGTAGTATTGGTTCCACTTGTGGCGGTTGGACCGGAAACAGTTCCTGTAACATTCAAATTTCCACCAACCGATAATCCCTTATTAAACGAAACATCGCCATCCACTTCAAGCTCACCCTGTATGGTAGTATTACCAGTATCACCATATGCAATTAATGTAATATTACCATTGTTATCTTTCATCTCAATATCACGGCAAGAAATTTGTCTGCTACCTGAGATAACGTTAGATCCACCTATATTATATGATTGAGCTGAAATTATACCTGATGATGTGATTCCACCACTACCTATGGTTCCATCTTTTAATAAAACACTTTCTATAGTTACACCTGCGTTAGTTGTAGTTTCTGTAATAGTATCAATAGAAAGTTCGCCTTTTATAGTAGTATTACCAGTATCACCATATGAAATTAATGTAATATTACCCGCATTGTCTTTCATCTCAATATCACGGCAAGAAATTTGTCTGCTACCTGAGATAACGTTAGATCCACCTATATTATATGATTGAGCTGAAATTATACCTTGAGTAGTAATTGAACTACTACCCGAAATCTGTCCTGCATCAATATTAGTAGCACTAAGGTCTTGTATAGTAACATGACTATTAAAAGAAGAATCTCCAGATACACTTAGACCACCATTCAAAGAAATATCTTCAGTAACAATTGATGTGTATTCATTGACCGTTGTGTTTATAATTTCGGTTGATTGGTTTTTGAAAACAGATAAATTACCATTAATGGCTAAATCTCCGCTAATATCCACGTTAGCATTCATCGATACATCATCTCCTAATGTCGTTTTATTGGTAACAGTCAAATTATCATTGACAACAATTTCAGTAAAAGTAGATTTACCTGTAAAAGTAGCATTATTAATATCGGCTTTCAAATTGAGAGAAGCATCAACATAGCTCAAATCGGCTTTAATAGCAATAGCATCATTGGTGGCTTCCATATCAGCTTTCAAATTGAGAGAAGCATCAACATAGCTCAAATCGGCTTTCAAATTGAGAGAAAGATCAACATAATCAAGATTCGCTTTATTATCATTATCCCCAATAATAGCAGATATCGGGATAGAATCGTCTGGATATTGCGCGTAAAAATTACCACAAACGTCTACACGACCAGTATAATTAAAACTAACATCACCATTTACATACATATTACTACGTACGTTGAGATTTTGTGAAACATCTAAAAATCCATTCACGTATGTCTTTCGTAAAATGTTTGAATTAATAGAAGAATCATACCACGTATTCATAATGTATGATTAGTATAATAAATAATCATAAATTATATTAATTATTGTGACTAAATAACACGATTTAGAAATCAGATTTAAATTCAAATACATCATCGTCTACGGTCTTATTTGCTAATGCGTACTCTGCATTCGTACGCTCAAAGAAGTTCACTTTAGATTCAACACTAATAAGCTCCATAAAATCAAACGGATTCGACGAATTATAAATTTTGTCATAACCCAATTGTAGACATAACCTATCGGCAACAAATTCAATATATTGGCACATAAGTTTTGTATTCATTCCAATCATACGGCATGGAATTGCGTCGGTAATAAATTCTTTTTCAATTTCAACCGCTTCTTTCACAATGTCATAGATTTTGGTTTGAGAAAGTCGATTTTCTATTTTAGAGTAAAGCAAAATAGCGAATTCAGTGTGTAGAGCTTCGTCACGTGAAATGAGCTCATTTGAAAATGTAAGTCCAGGCATAAGACCACGTTTTTTAATCCAATAAATAGCAGCAAATGATGATGAAAAGAAAAGACCTTCTACAAGTGCGAATGCGACAAGACGAGTTGCGAAATCACTTTGTTTATCATCTAACCACTTTTGAGCCCAGTTAAATTTCTTAGAAATACAAGGATAATTTTGAGTGGCTTGGAATAGTTTAGTTTTCTCAGCACTATCTTTGATATAAGTGTCAATCAATATACTATACATTTCAGAGTGAATGGTCTCAATTGCAATTTGAAAAGCGTAGAATGCGCGTGCTTCAGATGGTTGAACCTCACTCATGAAGCGTGTTCCAAGATTATCAGTGACAAGTGCGTCACTACTTGAAAAGAACGCGAGAATCATTTTTATAAAGTTTTGTTCGTCGGAATTGAGTGATTTCCAGTCATTTAAATCTTGTGCGAGTGAAATTTCTCCAGTGTGCCAAAAAGAGTCAATAGAGCGTTTATACATATCCCATATATCGTTGTACTGAATAGGGAACATAACATATCGGTTTTCATCAGGTTGCAGTAAAGGCTCGTTTTTTTGAATGTCGGTCATTGTTGTCTAAATAATATAGACGGCAGATTTTTATTTCCTTTAATAAATGTATTTATGAAAGGATTATGCTAACATATAAATATAATAAATAAGTAATTATCACCTGGTATGGTGAGATAATACAAATACAATTGTAAATACAACTTCTAAAAATAGTATAGTATTTCAGTAACATTCAAATTCAAAAGCGTTTTGCTAATAATAAATAAACATATGTAAAATATTCAAAAGTATATCGGTTAGTTTACCAATATAATTTAAGTGATTATAGTATAATACATATATTAGGGAAATGAAAAAAAGTTCTTATATTGACAGTGACGACTACTTAGGTGAAGACAAAACCGATATTAAGAAGCGTGGTCGTAAGTCAAAGAAACAGAACGACAAAGAAATTTTGAATGAATATAAACATGATATAGAACAGGAAACTTCAGTAGCAAGACAAAGGTCTTATTATGAAAATATGCATCATCTATCAGGTAATGAAAAAACCAAATTTGAATCCAAATTCACAAGTCCTAAGAATCAGAGTCAAGAATATTACCATAGTCAATTAAAACGTAAGAATAAAAAGATAGTAGTAGCAACTGGACCTGCTGGTACAGGTAAAACATTATTTGCGACGGAATGGGGTGTTCGGAATTTTTTATTAGGTAATTATGAAAAGTTAATATTTACAAGACCATCTGTATCTGTGGATGAAGATTTAGGGTATTTACCTGGTACCTTAGAAGAAAAAATGGCTCCATGGGTACGTCCAATATATGACATATTATACACATTTATAACTCCAAAAGAAGTAACAACATTAATGGAAGATAAAGTGATAGAAATAGCACCATTGGGTTATATGCGCGGCAGAACATTTAAAAATTGCTGGATTGTTGCGGATGAAATGCAGAATTCAACAATAGCCCAAATGAAGATGTTAATGACCCGATTGGGTGAAAATAGTCGTATGATAATAACCGGAGATTTAGAGCAATATGACCGAATACAAGAAGTGAATGGATTAGAAGATTTTTTAGATAAATTTAAAGGTAAACGTTCGTCAAGTATAACAAGCGTAGAATTTCAAAAAGGTGATATTCAACGTGAAGAAGTAGTAAAGGAAGTACTGGATATATATGGCGGAGATATTCCAGCTTGCTACCAATATGAAGAAACTGAAGAAACGGATGAACATGATAGCACGATATAGACAATTATTTAGGACACAATTATTTTCGTTACATATTCTATAAATGACATTTAAATTACCAAATTTCGGAAAATTATTAAAAATGAAGTATAACTTCAATCCTGTACTTCAAAATCAAGTCGTATTGTATTTATTTTTGTTTATGACATTGACTCAAGTCGTTTTATTTGTAAGCAATAATGATACAGCTGGTATTGTGTTAATGTGTATAATCGGATTTCTAACAACTTTCTTTAGTAAAAACATGATAGTAATCTTATGTGTAACTTTAATCATGACTAACATAGTAAAGAGAGGTATGAAACAAGTCGGTTATGAAGGATTTGAAGATAAAGAAGAAAAGAAAGAAGAAAAGAAAGAAGTAGAGAACACTACAAAGAAAGAAAAGAAGGAATCATCAAAAGTAGATGATGAAATAGATGACGCACCTAACTCAAATGAGAGTTCATCCCAAACTAAGGATGAAATGAAACGTGAATTTGAAAAATTAAAGGAAGAATATCCCGAATTTAGCGCATTAAAGGAAGATATTGTTGACGCGATGGTAAAAATAGACCCCATTTTAGACAAGGCCGAAACATTTATGAATAAATATTCAAAATATAAATCTCAAAAAAAATAAGTAGTCAGATAGTAATACAAAACTAATATATCTTCAATAATATATATTAGTAACAATGTTCGGAGCAGCAATATTATTACCGTTAATAGGACTATTAATAGCATTAGCAATTCAAATCGGTGAAGGCATATATGATATATTTACAGGTGTAGCTCAAGAGTTTATAGAATTTCCTCAAGGCGCATTCATCGGAGCGTTATCGGGTGCGAAAGTAGTACATGCGATGGGTGTATTTGGTATAACAAACTTTATATGTGGATTGAAGATGCTTCAAAATGCTACATCATGTGGTGGTTATTATATCATGCAACTAATAGGAAAACTACTGTATCTTATTTTTATGATAATTTTTATGATATTCGATTTCATAAGTGGAAAAGCTAAATTAGGTAGTCAAATTGAAAAACAAATATGGAAATGGTTGGAAGATGCTGATACATGGACATCAATAAAGTGGAATATTCACATAATATATTTCCCCAAGTCGGTTAGAGATAAATGTTTTAATTGTCGTAGATTAAAAACAAGTGCGTTTGTTAGAAAAACGGGTGACTTTATGAATGACATGACTGAAGATGTAATTCCATTAACAACTGGTGGATTCTCAAAAATGTTTGGCGGATTTGAAAAAATAATGAAAGCTTTTGGCATTTTATAATAGTGTACAATAGTATACAAACAAATATGCCAAAAAAATGTGCTCCAGGTGTTATATGCATAGAGAACATGACATTACTATTGATAATAGTTATTTTAATAGGTTTAGGATTCATCTTCTATCAACATTTTATGAAAGTTCGTAGAGCAACAAATGTGGAATCAACTATGATAATGCCATCACCAATACATCATGCATTAACACCTATGTCTGGTAGAAATGATACTATAAATGACCCTTATGCCCCACCATTAAAAACACATGACGTATATTATGCACGTGGTTCAAGTGATATTCGCGGAGTACCCCAAGTAGCAGTTCCAGTGAATATTCAAACCCGAGCAACGAATAGCAGCTATCAACAGATGGGTATTTTAACACGTATGGGAAATAACGGAGAACAAAATATTCTTCCACTAATGGGTAGGCGAATAATGACCGGAAGAGATAAATGGCAATTTTATACAATTGCTAATAATGGCAATTTGAATACAAAACTTCCAATAAGTGTGAGTGGAAAAAGTTGTACGGGGGAATATGGATGTGATGATATAAATAATGGAGATGTTGTATTTGTAGAAGGTTATAATGACACCTTCCAAGTTACAATGTATGAAAATAATTTGTTCCAGTATATTCCTAACCTTTAGATAAAGTTTTCAAAATAAACTATATGAATAATCTATATAGTATATTAATAATGTCAAATTTCGACCCTGGTAAAAATAAAGATTTTGAAAATCACATAATAATTGATTATCAACGGGTAACATTAAATAAAAATGAAGCAACAGTTTCGACTGATGGCAGAGGAGGGTTCTCAATATCATATCCAAATAGTTCTTCTGAAAATAACTTTTTCTACACAGAGAAAGTAACGCAATCGAATTATATGCATACGAAAATACATGTTTACAAAACAATACATTATAATATAACAGGTATTACTACCAACAATGATAATATTGTAGGTGAATTAATTATAGAGCATAAGACATCAAGTACTCAAGATAAGCTTTATACATGTTATTTATTAGAAAGTAAATCGGGAATAACCGATGAGACTGAAATAGATAAAATGTTAGCTATTACCGACAGTCAATCAACAACCCTCGATTTTGAATTGAACGCAATCATACCTAAACAAGAATCCTGTATTGTGTACGCAGATAAAGGTAGTAAAATATGTGTATTTACAACTCCTATTCAAATCAATACTGTTTCCAAAGACAATATACAAAAATTTGGTAATGTAACCACTATGTTTGAAAATTATCCGGGTCAAGGTGAAAGTTATATTGTTATTCCAAGTAATAACATATCAAAAAGAGATTCTGAAGAAATATACATTGACTGTAGTCCGACTGGTGCGAGTGAAGAAGAACAAAATACATATAGTATACCGATTAATAGTAAAATGGCATCAGAATCACAAGAAAGCGATATGATGAAAACAACTGTAAATTATGGTGTATTTATATTAGCGATGTTAGTTTCATATGTTACAGTTCCATTACTTTATAAAAATTTAATAATTGATGGTAGTGCTATAGCGTTTTCATCAGATGAAAGTAAACGATTTACACGTATTCGTGCTGCCGATATATTAATAAGTCTGGTGATGTTTATTTTGATATCATCATTAGTAAGTACCGGGGGAGCTACCGATGATTATCAATTAATATCAATTGGTATATTTACCTTTGTTTTTAGCATTTTATCATACGGATTGATTCAATTAAAGAAAACCGATCCGGCGTTTATGACAACAAAGGTAGAAGGACAAAATATAACATCAGACCCTAAGTCAAGTATTGCTGAAAAGTTAGAAGCATTACCTTTTGATGATTTATGGCCGACAATTAGTGTAGCAATAGGTATATTTTTGAGTTCAGACAGTCTTTCAGCATATTTTGCTGTTCTTTTAATGGGTATGATTACATTAAGTATATTATATTTATTTGGTTCATTACCATTAGTGGCATATGGAAATTTTACCGGTATTTTTGCAGGAATATTTGTAGTGATAAGTATAATAATAGCATTAAAGAAGAAGTTTAATGCACAAATTGGTGATGTGGTACGTGGAGTAGCATAAAAATACAGTTACATCATATAACTTTCTATATGATGTAAAACACATAAACTGGACTTAGAACATGGATGCACTTCCAACATTCTCTGCGACAGGTTTATAAGTGGATGTAGTGAAAACACTGATATCACTCTTTCCTACAGGTGCCATTTCATTGACGACTTCCTCTTCTAAAGAAGTGGTTTTGACAGGGTTCATTTTCTTCATTTTCTCGTCTTTTCTTGCTTGAGTAGGAGTATATTTAATCATGGCAGCTTTTCCGGTAGCGTTACTACTACGACGGAACATCTCATATGCGACAAATACAAATAACACAGCAATTAATGGGTTTGCGTTAAAGAATAAATAGACAGAAAGGATGAAAATACCAATTGTTCCTATGGGAGAATCAACCATATTAGCGAACATATCGGGGAGTTGAATAGGGAGTGCTAAATAAGAAATAAGCATGACAATAACAGCAGTTTCAACGTTAGTAAGAGAATCCATAAAAGATAAAAACTTCATTTTTGTATAGTATAGAATAGTATTATATTTTTCACCCGTTTATTCCAAGTAATAACGTACAAAATTGAAATATCCTAAAGTTACGTTAATATATACAATTCAAATAATGCGTGGTTTTAGACAACCCTATAGAAAAAAACTACCTCCAAAGCCTAAAGTAACAGAAGTAAAAATAACGGATGATTACAAAGAAACTATAAGGAAATCAGCATATCTTGGTAAGAAAGGTTATACGATACCTAAGTCGGCGATTTCAAAAGAAGATGAAGACATCCTTCGTGATGAATTATATGTAAAACCATTTGTATTTGGTGCGAATCAAAATACAGATGTAGGTGCTTTTCATGTATTTCGTGAAAACGCAAACAAATTTTACATACCAAGGTTTTACGGAATCAAACGTTATGGTTTACCTGACAAGTCGGAATTAGAAGAAGGTGATGATATAGATGTCGAATTTACACAAACCGTTCGCGATTATCAAAAAAACGTGATAAATGTGTATATGAACCATATAAATACTCCTATATGCTGTGGAAATGTTATAAATGGGAATGGTGGTATACTCGAGCTCCCGTGCGGTTTTGGAAAAACCATATGTGCTTTGAAAATGATATCGGACATAAAAAAGAAGACTCTGATTATCGTGCATAAAGAATTCTTGATGAATCAATGGATAGACCGTATAAATGACTTTTTACCAAGTGCGAAAATAGGTAAAATACAGGGTAAGGTATTTGATATAGAGGGAAAAGATATAGTAATTGGTATGCTTCAAACGTTATATGATAAGGATTTGGGTGCGAACGCGTTTACTTCATTTGGTCTAACTGTTATTGATGAGGTTCATCGTATAGGCAGCGAACAATTTTCAAAAACATTATTCAAAACAGTAACCCCATATATGCTTGGTATATCAGCCACTGTCGATAGAAAAGATAAACTAACCAAAGTGTTATATATGTATATAGGTGATAAGATTCATAGTGAAGGGAGAAAAGATGATGATGTAGTATGTGTTCGATCAATAAATTATACTTCCAAAGACACCGATTTTAATGAAATTGAATATGATTTTCGCGGAAATCCCAAATATAGTACAATGATATCCAAATTATGTAATTTCGGACCACGAAGTGACTTTATAATCAAAGTGGTAAGTGATTTATTAAAAGAAGATGAATCTAAACAAATAATGATTTTATGTCATAATCGCTCGTTATTAAAGTATCTATATGAAGGTATTTGTCATCGTGAATTGGCAACAATAGGATATTATGTAGGTGGAATGAAACAGAATGATCTACAAACAACAGAAACTAAAAAAATTGTATTAGCAACTTATGCCATGGCAGCGGAAGCCCTTGATATAAAGACCCTTTCATCATTAATTATGGTTACTCCTAAAACGGATATTACCCAATCTGTTGGACGCATATTACGTGTAAAGGGGAATAATCCGATAGTTGTAGATATTGTAGATAGTCACGATTTATTTCAGAAACAATGGGTCCAGCGAAGACGATTTTATAAAAAATGTAATTATCGTA
>Ga0222668_1001540_pt1 | contig 10090 bp, 12 predicted proteins | sample AntAcemetagen728_FD_179823 | JGI IMG/M metagenome (GOLD analysis project Ga0222668, IMG submission 179823) | Saline water microbial communities from Ace Lake, Antarctica - #728 | ecosystem: Environmental > Aquatic > Non-marine Saline and Alkaline > Saline | place: Antarctica: Ace Lake... | reverse complement strand
CCTTCCCGCGCTGTTCGATGGGGCGCCGTTTTTAACCGGACTCTGGAGCGATCTTTCGGTTCCCACTTTTGTCGCAGGCAAGGTGAAACTCGGGACCCCACTCATTTTCGATATCGGCGTGTATTTGGTCGTGATCGGAATCACGACGCTGATGATTTTTTCGTTTGCCGAGGAGGACGAGGCCTGAGTCATGGAAATCGTGATGGCCATATCGATAGGTGGGATTTACGCCATGGCGGTCTACCTGATGCTCCGCAGAAGCCTGGTGAAAGTGATTCTCGGCGTGATGTTGTTCGGTCAAGGCGTCAACCTGCTGATTTTTGCGTCCGCCGGGATGACGCGCGACCACGCGGCGGTCATTCCGGGCAACGCGGAAACGGTGATTGGCCCCTCTGCCGACCCTCTGCCGCAGGCGCTGGTGCTGACGGCCATTGTGATCGGGTTTGGCGTGGTGGCATTCACGCTCGCCCTGGTGCACAAGACCCAGCAGGCGATGCAAACGGATGATGTCGACAAGATGAAGGAGGACGACGGATGACGGTGATGATTTCGCTGCCCGTGCTGATTCCGTTGATCGCGGCGGGATTGATGTTGCTGACTCCTTCGCGCCTCGCGCAGCGGATTATCAACACCATCGCGACGTTCGCTCACTTGTGCGTGGGGGCGTGGTTGCTGTGGTACGTGATGGAGCACGGCATCCAGGCCGTGCAGATGGGGAACTGGCCCGCGCCGTTTGGGATTTCCTTCGTGGCCGACACCTTGAGCGCGTCGATGGTCTTGATCACCGGGTTCATGGGGTTCCTCGTCGGGTTGTTCGCTTTGTCGGACATCGACAAAGAACACGAGCATTTCGGGTTTTACCCGCTCTACCAGATATTGATCATGGGTGTGACCGGGGCGTTTCTGACCGGGGATTTGTTCAACATGTTTGTGTGGTTCGAAGTGATGCTCATGGCGTCCTTCGTGCTGCTCGCCCTCGGCGGGAGGCGCGCGCAATTGGAGGGTTCGGTCAAGTATCTCGTGCTGAACTTTCTTTCATCCGGATTGTTCCTGACCGCGATCGGCATCCTTTATGCCGAGGTGGGCACATTGAACATTGCGGCAATCGGGCGGCTTGTGGCGGAATCGGAGCGGTCGCTCTCCATCATGACGGTGGCGATGTTGCTGTTGGTTTCGTTTGGTCTGAAGGCCGCGGTGTTTCCTCTCTTTTCGTGGTTGCCCGCCTCTTATCACACTCCGCCAGTGACCGTTTCCGCGATTTTCGCGGGACTCCTGACCAAGGTGGGGGTTTACGCGCTGATCCGTGTCTTCACCGTCATCTTCACGGCGGATGTCGCCTTCACGCATGGATTGATTCTTGTGATTTCGATTTTGACCATGATCACGGGCGTCCTCGGCGCCGCCGCCCATTTCGAAATCCGCAGAATTCTGTCGTTTCACATCGTCAGCCAGATCGGCTATATGACGCTGGGGCTGGGGCTGTTCACCGCGCCGGCGCTGGCGGCAGCAACGTTTTATATCCTCCACCACATCATTGTGAAAACAAATCTGTTTCTGATCAGCGGTACGATTCGGCACATCAAGGGCTCGGAGGAACTGAAGAAGATCGGGGGGCTGTACAAAATGTATCCGTGGCTGGCGCTGCTGTTCCTGATTCCCGCCATGTCGCTCGGCGGCGTCCCCCCGCTGTCGGGGTTTTTCGCGAAGTTTACCTTGGTGCGGGAAGCCATGGGAATTGGGGCTTATATTTCCGTCGGGGTTGCCCTGCTCGTCGGCGTGCTCACCTTGTATTCCATGACCAAGATATGGGCGGAGGCTTTTTGGAAGCCCGATCCAGATGAAGAACGGGAAAAAGAGGTCAAACGGATTCCCGTGATGATGTGGGTCCCGATCGCGGTGATGGCGGCGGCGACGCTCTGTATCGGATTTTATCCCGAATGGTTGTTGACCATTGCCAACCGCGCCGGTGAAGAATTGATGGACCCCTCCCGTTACATCCAAGCCGTCCTGGAGCCTCGCCAATGAGAATTCTTACCTTTCCCTTTCGGTTGTTGTCCTTCCTGCTCTTCTATAGCAAGGAAGTGATCCTCGCGAACCTGAAAGTCGCCTGGGACGTCGTCACGCCGGTTCATCGAAGCAATCCCGGCTTCATCGCATTGCCGTTGGACGCGAAGACGGATTTGGAAATTCTGGTTCTTGCCAATTTGATCAGCATGACGCCAGGAACCCTGAGCCTGGATATTTCGACGGACCGCAAAGTGCTCTATATTCATGCCATGTATTTGGACGATGCAGAAGAACTGAAACGAATTCTCAAACGGGACTTTGAAAGCAAGGTCATGGCCCTTTTCCGCACATGATTTGGGGACCGGTAGCATTCCTGGTTTTTGGCCTCCTGGGGGGGGCGTTTCTGCTGGCGCTGCTGCGGCTTTTGCGCGGACCAACCTTGTCGGACCGTGCCATCGCCCTGGATTTGCTCGGGGTGGTCATGGTGGCCCTGATCGGGGCAAACATGTTGTTGTCCGAGGAGACGCTCTATTTGGATGTGTTTGTGGTTTTTGCGATCGTGGTGTTTTTCGGCACGATCGCCTTGGCGCGCTATATTGAAAAGAGGATCCAGGATGATGATTGAGTGGGCGGTTAATATTTTGGCGGTTGGTGGCGCTTTTTTTGTGTTTGTCGCCGGGCTTGGCGTATTACGGATGCCGGACATCTATCTGCGCATTCATGCGGCGACGAAGGCCAGCTCCCTCGGAATCGGATTGCTCCTGATCGCGTTGATTTTGATGGACCCGACAGCGCCGGTGATCGTGAAAAGTGTGCTGATGATCTTTTTTGTGTTTTTGACCGCACCGGTCGCGGCCCACATGATCGGACGTGCGGCGTATTTGCATCACACGCAGGGTTGGGCAGGAACCAAAAAGGACGAGTTGAAGGACAAATACGCGGCCGATCACACCAAATTAGATAGCTGAGGAATCACGATATTCACGGTCTGGAGAGACGAAAAAATTCCCCTTTAAGGATTTTTTCCCTCCGCTATCTTGTCGGCATCATGAGCGACGCCCCTCTTCCCGCTCCCCGGTGCAAAGTGCCCTGGCTGGGAATCTTCATTGGCCTTGTTTTGGGGGTCCTCATCATTGGCGGGCTTTGGTGGTGGTTCACCCGGCCGATCCAGCCCGTCGTTCTCAGTCCCGGAGAAATTTCTACGGTCGAAGCGAAGCTCGCCGTCATTCAAGGGGTCGAACCCACAACTCCGATTCCGGCGGCGACGGCATCCGGTTTTCCCGAGCCCAGCTACCAACCCGGAAAAAAAGAAATCCTCCTGACCGACCGCGAAATCAACGGTCTCCTCAACCTCAACACCGACTTGGGCCGGTCACTCAGTTTTGAGTTCGGCGCCGGCGTCTTGCTGGCCCGATTCGAGACGGACCTCGATCCAGACCTTCCGCTTCTCGGCGGTCGTCGATTTAAGGCCCGGGCTCGCTTCCTCATCACCGAACCCTCTGGACGCCCCTCCTTCGTCATCGACGATTTGACCATTTGGGGCATTTCCCTCCCCAACGAATGGCTGGGCAATCTGAAAGGGCGCAACCTCCTGGAGGAAATTCTCGGAGCCAGCCAGTCTGACCATCTTCCCGGAGTCCAATCCTTCACCATCGAGCCCGGTCAAATCACTATTCGGCTGAAGGAGTAGGGGGAGAAAAGGCGAAAAGCTCGCAGGGATACACCCCCCCTTTTTGCGGCCCGGACGCCGCTTCCATTCTATACTGGATTTTCGCCTTCCGCTTCGCTTTTTCCTAAGTTCCCGGGAGATCGCGCAGGCTTTCGTCGAGGTGGCTTGTGTCCGCCATGCGCTTGAGGAGAGGTCCATGTTCCCCAAATTCCACCACCGAGACCGAACCGACCGGACAGCCGAGTCGATAGCGGAAACGGCCCACGTCGATTCCAAGGAGCGAACACAAAAGAATCCGGATCGTCGCCTTGTGGGAAACGATGAGGACATTGCCATTCTCATAGACCCGCTCGATCTCTTCCACCACGCGCAGGGACCGATGGGCAATTGAAATAGCCGGCTCTCCTTCCGTTGGCGGATACCAAGCGGGGTCAGCCGTCCAGCGAAGGTAATCGTCGTGGTATTCCTTACTCACTTCCGCGACCGTCTTTCCTTCCCATTTGCCGTACCCGATTTCTTTGAGGTCATCGCGGGGCTGCGGGGTGATCGCGGTGGCACTGCAAATCGGAGCGGCTGTTTCCAGAGTGCGTTTGAGGGTGCTGGTAAAAATGGCTTCCCATTTTTGGGAGGCATATGCCTTGGCGAAGGATTCTGCCATCTGGTGACCTTCGTCGGTTAGACTTGGGTTGAGGGCGGCCCCACAAAAAGCGTTGGCTCGGCTGAAAGACGTTTGTCCGTGCCGCAAGAGATACAAAGTCAGCATCCCTGCCCTTACCCCGCTGCGGCGCGATTGGCCACTCATTTCCGATTTTCCGAAGGCGGGCGAGTTCCCAAAGCTGGAGAGAAAGCCAGCCGGCCCAAGCGTGATCTCGGATGGCGCACCGACACCCGGGCTTGCCTCGGGGGCATTCCTTTCGTAGGGTCCGGCAGATTTCATGACACCCACCCTCACGGCCATCATCAGCAAGGAATGGAAGCAACGCATGCTTTTGCTCATCCTTATGTGTGCAGGGATGGGCGGCTGGTTCCTCTACGACGGATTGATCTCCTATCCGAAAAACAATGTGCGGGCCGAGGCCTACTTTGCCCTCCGGGACGATTTGGGAGAAAAGTCGCCCAAACTCGAATCCGCCTGGCTGGCCCTCGCCCGCGAGCGGGGCTGGCGTGAATCTCCTCCCAAGAAGATCTACTCCGCCGACAGTCTCCGAACCCAACTCTGGCTCGGACTGGCCGCCCTGTTCGGCGCGGCGATCATCGGCGCTCATTACTTTCGGTCCCTCTCCCTCACCACCCGCTTGGAAGATGGAAGTATCATTCTTCCGAACGGAAAAAAAATCCCCCTCGACAAGGTCCGTGGAGTGAGCAAAAAGCGTTGGAAAAACAAAGGCATCGCCGATCTTGTTTATGAACCCGAGCCCGGCCAATCCGCCCGCTTTATTCTCGACGACTACAAATTCATCGGAGCCGCCGAGATTCTCGCCGAGGTGGAAAAGGTTCTCGCCGAGGTGGAAATCCTTGCTGAAGCCGTGAAGCCCCTCCCTCCGACGCCGGACGAATCCAAAGAAGAGGCCTAGGGAAAATCCCTCGCCAGCGAGGAAGTTGTCATTAAGCGCTGGAAGGATCCGAACGAATTCCCCTGGCCGGAAAACTAGCGTGATCTCCAGGGTGAAGAAATCCGCGCGCCCCGCGAGGGGCGCGACGAATAGAGGCTCCAAAGGTGACTGGTAACAGAGCGTTTCAATCCGCGCGCCCCGCGAGGGGCGCGACCCTTGCCGCCGTAGAGAAATACTACAAGGGCGAGGTTTCAATCCGCGCGCCCCGCGAGGGGCGCGACGCGTGGCATCGGAGGTGTGCCATAAATGCTGGGGTTTCAATCCGCGCGCCCCGCGAGGGGCGCGACCGACGGCAAGAGCTTTTCCAAAATTACGGTTGAAGTTTCAATCCGCGCGCCCCGCGAGGGGCGCGACGCAGATTTGACACATTTAGAAACGGTATGGTCACGTTTCAATCCGCGCGCCCCGCGAGGGGCGCGACCAAGGGATTGCTGGCGGATTACCTTCAGGACAAGGTTTCAATCCGCGCGCCCCGCGAGGGGCGCGACCAAGGGATTGCTGGCGGATTACCTTCAGGACAAGGTTTCAATCCGCGCGCCCCGCGAGGGGCGCGACCGAGCTTACAACGCTGGACTGCGGGAGGCTAAATGTTTCAATCCGCGCGCCCCGCGAGGGGCGCGACCTTCCCGCGCTTCTTTTCCAAGGTCTTGCACGATGTTTCAATCCGCGCGCCCCGCGAGGGGCGCGACTCAGGTTTCGGGATCTGATTCAGATGAGGCTAAGGTTTCAATCCGCGCGCCCCGCGAGGGGCGCGACAGCCGATTACCTATTGATGTTTCGCAAAAAGGGCGTTTCAATCCGCGCGCCCCGCGAGGGGCGCGACTGGTGGTTTTGGTGTTGTTTTGGTTACTGATTGGGTTTCAATCCGCGCGCCCCGCGAGGGGCGCGACGGGGTTCTCGCCTCAATGGTATGCTCAATTGTGCGTTTCAATCCGCGCGCCCCGCGAGGGGCGCGACCTGGCAAATGGTTGGTGACCGGATCAACTACCTTGTTTCAATCCGCGCGCCCCGCGAGGGGCGCGACTTGTGACAATGACATTTTTGAGTTTGACCGGGGGGTTTCAATCCGCGCGCCCCGCGAGGGGCGCGACCGAGTTGACGCTACCGCCAATTCCGCCAGTGAACGTTTCAATCCGCGCGCCCCGCGAGGGGCGCGACTGAATCGGCCACTGGCGTTGACCATCGCAATCAAGTTTCAATCCGCGCGCCCCGCGAGGGGCGCGACCCGCGAGGAGAACCGGGCAAAGGTCGCAATGGTTGTTTCAATCCGCGCGCCCCGCGAGGGGCGCGACCGGGGAGTCCCCCATCTAATACATAGCCAACGTGTTTCAATCCGCGCGCCCCGCGAGGGGCGCGACTTCCCGAACGGATATCCAAAGCCATAGGGATGATAGTTTCAATCCGCGCGCCCCGCGAGGGGCGCGACTCTGGGGAGAGCGGTCAATCGGTGGGCTGGTTCGGTTTCAATCCGCGCGCCCCGCGAGGGGCGCGACCAGCGTCCGCCGTGGCGGTGATGCGCAACTTTAAGTTTCAATCCGCGCGCCCCGCGAGGGGCGCGACCTTCCCGCGCTTCTTTTCCAAGGTCTTGCACGATGTTTCAATCCGCGCGCCCCGCGAGGGGCGCGACGCATGGACAAATCATCAATCTGCATTTTTCGGAAGTTTCAATCCGCGCGCCCCGCGAGGGGCGCGACCGGGTACCAGGTTCCCGTCGGTGCGCCGGTCAAAGTTTCAATCCGCGCGCCCCGCGAGGGGCGCGACAAGCGATTAAGGCAAATCATAAAGATAGAATCAGGTTTCAATCCGCGCGCCCCGCGAGGGGCGCGACCCCGTCCCCCAGGGAGCAGCGTAGGGGTCACGACGTTTCAATCCGCGCGCCCCGCGAGGGGCGCGACCGCTGGTTGTGTTCGTATGAGTTCCCCCCCACCCAGTTTCAATCCGCGCGCCCCGCGAGGGGCGCGACCTCTAGTCCTTTCGGATCATGGCGACCTCACTGTGTTTCAATCCGCGCGCCCCGCGAGGGGCGCGACCTACGCCTACATCGCTCCCACCCGCGACCAGGGGTTTCAATCCGCGCGCCCCGCGAGGGGCGCGACTCAAGGAGCAAACCAAAACCGGCCGGCTTGTCAGTTTCAATCCGCGCGCCCCGCGAGGGGCGCGACTTCTCGTCCAGGGGTGCGAGTTGCGAGTGGGGAATGTTTCAATCCGCGCGCCCCGCGAGGGGCGCGACGGGTGTACTCAAAATGCATGGCATCCCTTGACCAGTTTCAATCCGCGCGCCCCGCGAGGGGCGCGACCCCGACTGGCCCAGATGGTCAATGTCAATATGGAGTTTCAATCCGCGCGCCCCGCGAGGGGCGCGACCGGATCCGGTTGCAGGCTGACGCAAGTACCTACCGTTTCAATCCGCGCGCCCCGCGAGGGGCGCGACACGGAAGACAATCGCGCTCCCAATAGTGGTGAAGTTTCAATCCGCGCGCCCCGCGAGGGGCGCGACCAGTGGGGAAGGCCAACAAAACCTTGTCGGCCGGTTTCAATCCGCGCGCCCCGCGAGGGGCGCGACGAGCCGTACTGAGAACATCCGAATTAGATTGCAGTTTCAATCCGCGCGCCCCGCGAGGGGCGCGACCAATTACCCGCTCAGAAGTAAGAACCTCCTGAAGTTTCAATCCGCGCGCCCCGCGAGGGGCGCGACGTTGTTGTTCCTATGGACATGGTTCTCAGCGACGGTTTCAATCCGCGCGCCCCGCGAGGGGCGCGACGGCCAGACTGTAACTGTCTGACTATCAAATGCCAATCACATCATAACGGCGAACCTGCCGCAATTTCGGTCATCTCGCGGGTCCGCCGAAACTCGATATTTCAAAGATCGTTCTCACCCAGCGTATTAGGAGGGTTGCGAACCTCCTCCTGACCACTTGCTCACTTGGGGTTCGCGCAGGTCAAACAATAAGTGTTCCTTTGGGATTTAGCGATGGTTTTACACCATAGTGTTCAACTCGGCGATCCCAGTCCGCTCCCAGATTATAGAATCGCAGGGAATCAAGCTCCAGATCGACAATGCCATAAAGTCGGCTCTTCAACTCGACAAAACGGGCCGGATCGATCTCGCACTCAAAAACCGAATTTTGCACCCGTTGCCCATAATCGAGACAAACCTTGGCCACCCGGCGCAGCCTTCTGGCTCCGCCTTCGCTGGAAGTGGCCACATCGTAGGTGATAAGGAGCTGCATGATGGGTTTTGGTCTTTCGTCTGCTACCGCCAAAGAAAGGCCGGATAGGCGTCGAGATCTTCTCGCAGATGACGGGCAAGAAGCCGTGCCTGGACAAAGGGCAACAGCCCGATGGTGGTTTTCTCCTGCAAATAGGGGTGCATGATTTCGTCCTGCTTACGCTCCTGCCAAGCCGTCATGGCCAATTTTCGGGGCTCCTCTTTCAGTTCCACGGCTCCACTTTCCTGGATGCGAAAGTCGCCGGGACCAATCTGCTTTCTGTTGAGCAGGGTGAGAGCAGCGCGGTCCGCGAGGGCGGGGCGAAATTCCTCCATCAGATCAAGGGCCAATGAAGGGCGACCTGGACGGTCGCGGTGGAGGAACCCGACGGCGGCGTCCAGTCCTACGGACTCCAGGGCTGACCGGCAATCATGGGCCAAAAGGCTGTAGAAAAAGGAAAGCAGGGCGTTGACGGGATCGGTGGGTGGACGTCGCACCCGGCCGGCAAATGGCAAATCTGCAGGCGTGAGCAAGAGAGAAAATCCCGAGAAATAACCGGCGGCAGCATCTCCCTCGATGCCGCGCAATTGATCAAGGCTTTCGGCCCGAAGCGCCATCCGGGCACTCCGGGATAGCATCGTGGCAATCTCTTCCAGTCTAGGATGGGCACCATGGTCTCGCTGCGCCCGGAGGACGACCGCCCGCGTATTGGCCAGCTTGGCCGCAATCATGGGTGCGGCAATTTTCAAGGAAGCCTCCAAATCATCCGAGACCCGATATTGGGTCCGTCGCAGAAGGACATTGCCTGGAGTGAAGCCGCGCACAGCGGCCAGAAATCGACCGTGGGGCGAACAAAACGAGAGCGTGACTCCGGCCTCGGCACAGGCCGCCATGAGATGCGCGCTGGCTCCAATGTCGTATCCCATGGCCACGATCCCATCGAGGTTGTGCAGGGGGACCCGGAGCAGGGATTTGCCTTCCAGCCGCACATCGATGGCCGCACCGTCCTTGGCCAAATAGGCCCCCTCGCGGGTGACGAAGAGGGTGTTAAGATGCTGGCGCACAGGGAAGGGTGATTTGAAATTTGAGATTTAAGATTTGAGATCTTTTCGGAGCGGGTGGTTCGGGGGTAATCCGTCCTGCAGCTTCTTCTGAAAGCTCTCGGCGCGTTTTTTTTGGTCGGCCAGCCGTCTCGATTTCTCGGTTAAATGACGCGGACCTTGGATGTCCGAGTTTTGCAAATGATCGGCCCAAGCGCGAATCTGGCGGGAGCAGGATTCGGCCAGGGATTTGAGATCGGAAATTTGAGATTTGAGATTTCCTTCGGGGATGCAACGGGATTTAACGGCCAACATGGACCTCACTTCTCCGGCTGATCCCCGGGCGATGTAGAGAAAGGCCAGTAGTTCTTTGGTCGTTCCACGTTCGAACCCTTCCGCGATGTTGTTGGAGACCGACAAGGACGCACGGTCCAGTTGGTCGCGGAAGCCCCGCGTGACGGAAAGCTCGCGAAGTTCCAGGAGGACCTCCACCCGCTCGTAGAGTTTGGCGGCATCTTGCCAGACGGGCAGATCTTCAAATCGTTGGTA
>Ga0222668_1001539_pt1 | contig 10096 bp, 10 predicted proteins | sample AntAcemetagen728_FD_179823 | JGI IMG/M metagenome (GOLD analysis project Ga0222668, IMG submission 179823) | Saline water microbial communities from Ace Lake, Antarctica - #728 | ecosystem: Environmental > Aquatic > Non-marine Saline and Alkaline > Saline | place: Antarctica: Ace Lake... | reverse complement strand
TGCTTTCACCGCCTCGATTGTCGCCATCGGATTGGCTCCGTAGCGGGCAACAACGACGCCACCGACGGCTTCTGCTCCCGCCTTGTCGAGAACGCCTCGACGCAAGGCCGGACCAAAGCGAACCTCGGCAATTTCATCGAGCGTGATCGGGGTGTCGTCCGGAGCGATCACGACGGTTTTCCGCAGATCATCCAGCGAGGTGATGAATCCGCGACCGCGAATGACGTATTCAATCCGGTTGATTTCAATGGTGCGGGCCCCGACATCGAGATTGGAATCTTTCACCGCCGCGAAGACCTGACTCAGAGTGATTCCGTAGGCACGCATTGCATCAGGATCGACGTCAATCTGATACTCCCGCTGAAAACCACCGATGGAGGCGACCTCGGCGACGCCGTCGGTGGATTGAAGCGCATACCGGACGTAGAAATCCTGAATGCTGCGAAGCTCCTGGAGATCCCATCCTGCGGCGGGATTGCCCTCGGGGTCCCGCCCTTCGAGAGTGTACCAAAAGACCTGTCCCAGCGCCGTCGCATCGGGACCCAGTGCCGGGCTGACTTCGGGAGGGAGCGTGCCGACAGGAAGACTGTTGAGCTTTTCAAGAATCTTCGCCCGCGACCAGTCCCACTCCGCACTTTCATTAAAAATCACGTAGACGCTGGAGAAGCCGAAGTAGGAATAGCTCCGGATCGTTTTCACGTCGGGAATTCCGAGGAGAGCAGCCGTGAGCGGATAGGTAATCTGATCTTCCACATCCTGCGGAGAGCGGCCCATCCATTCCGTGAAGATGATTTGCTGGTTTTCGCCAATGTCAGGAATCGCATCGACGGGAACGGGGAAGCGCGGGAGTCCTCCGAGATCAAGCTTGAAGGGAGCCGAAAGGAGCCCGGCGATGGCGAGGGCTCCGGCGACGAGAAGCACGACGAGTTTGTTCGTGAGACAAAACCGGATCAACGCCGCAACCGGTCCGGTGGGCGGGGCCGCGACTTTGGAGTGCGGTGGCTTGACACCGCTTTCGGGGTCAGAGCCGGGTTGGGACGTGGGATCAATCATCGGAATTTGGAGAAAAATGGGATTGGGGGCCTCTCAGGGCGGTTCGAGAGCGGTGTCGAGCCACCGCACTCCAGATCAACGAATCTGTTCTTTGATCTCGCCGCACTTCAGCATCGAGGCGCCGAAGTAGGGATTGAGGAGATCCTCATTAGGCTGGAGCCAGCTCGCCCCTTTATCGTCGAACGCCATCGGGCAATGGGCCTCGAATACCGCGATCTCTCCCGTTCCGAACTGTCGAACAAGGCGGTCGATTCCGGAACTGAGAGGCTCAAAAGAAAGTCTCGCTGCCTCGATATCTCCCGTCTCCGCGAGAATCATTGCGGTGGTGCGTAATGCTTCGCGGAGATCTCCCCAGACCTGAGCGGCCTCCTCTTCCATCTCCAACATCGGGACAGCACGCAGCGTTTCAGCAAGGGTCGCAGCGGCTCCTTTTGCCCCGGTAAAATCGTCTCCGGCGAGGGCTGTCTGGATCTTGAAGTAATCACCGACGACCGCGTCAACCTGAGAGAGGAAATCATCACTCACTTCAAATTGACGGAAAAGCGGCGCCTCCTCCTCACCCGGCAGCATCATGCTCGGGCGGGCCTGAATCTGGAGCGCACTATCAATCGCGAAAGCGCCTTCGGAGACGACGCGCTCACCGATTTTCAGTCCTGCTTCGACGAGATAGACTTCTCCGGCACGGGCACCGAGGAGGATTTCCCGTCCTTCGTAGGTCGGCTCTTCCGCGTTGGGTTTCTCGACGTACACGACGGAGCGTTTCCCGGTGTTGAGCACCGCGCTGACGGGGATCACGAGCGGAGCGTCGCCCTCCGCGCCTGCGACGGAGTAGCCGAGTTCCGCTGCGGGAACGAGATCCATGCCGCAGACATCACATTGGCCGGGTCCGTCTTTGACGACTTCCGGATGCATCGGGCTGATCCATTTTCCGGCGAGACTGGGATCAATAACCCGACCTGATCCCGCAACCTGAGCGGAAACGATCCCACGCACAAACATGCCGGGTTTTAGCACCTCGTCAGGGTTTTCAAAATTGACCCTCACCTTGACCGTGCGCGTCTTCGGATCGAGTTCGGGAGCGATGAAGGAGATCAGGCCTTCGAAAATCTCTCCGGGGATTGCCTCGGCGGTGAAGCTGATCTTTTGGCCGAAACGCAACCAGGGTTTGTCGGATTCATAGGCGTCGAAGAGAACCCACAACTGATCGAGCGTGTTGATCGTGAAAAGCGGCATCCCCGTCATGACATATTCCCCTTCCTTCACATTCTTTTGCGTCACGATCCCGGTCGCAGGCGCGTCAATCATGAGCTGGTCGGAGGTTTTCCCGGAGGCCTCGATTTCAGCAATACGAGAAGCAGAGAATCCCCAGAGACGGAGCTTGTCCCGCGCAATCCCCAGCGCGTCCGCGTTGTTGAAACGCTTCGCGGAGAGGAGCTCGCTCTGCGCGGTGAGGAGTTCCGGACTGTAAATTTCACCGAGGTGATCCCCCTCCCTGACGCGGATCCCCTGGTAATCGACGTATAGCTGATCGATTCGCCCGGGGAAGCGGGCCGCGATCATTTGCTGCCTCGTCTCGTCGTAGGCGACGGTCCCGTAGAGCCGGACTTGGGCCTCGGGAAACCGGCGCACGACTTCCGTTGTCGAAATCCCCGCGAGAACTTTGGCGGCGGGAGACATCGAATACTCACGCCCCTCACCACCACCTCCGAGTTCGCTCAGGGGAATCAATGCCATCGCGCAAATGGGGCAGAGTCCCGACTTCGGAGCCTGGACCTGAGGGTGCATTGAGCAGGTCCAGACCTCCGCTTTGGCAGAAGTTGCGGCGCCGCCTGATTCGGTAGCATGATCGTGACTGCCGCCACGAAACACGAGCGCACCGAGCGCGACCCCGGTGATGAGTGCAAGAATAAGAGGAAAGAGTTTTTTCATTTGGTCGATTCCGAAAGATGTTCAGTGAGGGCCCGGATCTGCCAGGCCGCTTTGTGGGCATCGGCGAGCGCCCTCGTCTGCATCAGTCGCAGGTCGAGGAGAATGCGCTCGGCTTCGATGAGGTCGGTGAGATTCGCTTTGTCATTGCGAAAATCCTCCCGCGTGAGATCCGCCGCCTGGGTCGCCGCCGGAATCAATTTACTGCTGTAGTTTTGCCATCGACTGATCGCCTCCTGCTGCGAAGCATAGAAGCGGACCGCCTCGGCGAGGAGAGCCTGCTCCGTCGCCTTGAAGGTGGCCCCTGCAACAAATGTCATCGCTGCCGCCTCTTCCTTTTCCGCGCGATATTTCTCGCGGCGGAGCGGCAACTTCACCCCGAGCATGACCGAGCTCGCCGTGTCGCCGCCGTTCCCAATGTCGATCGCATTGGCTCCGACCGTGAAAGCAGGAAGCCCGTTTTTTCCAGCAAGTACCTCGCCCTCCTCTGCCGTCCGGATTCCCGCTTCCGCGAGACGAAGTTTCGGATGATGGGTTTTCACTTCCGACTTGATGCTTCCCAGTGGCATGAGCGCCGGCGGTTGTGAGGGAAGGTCCGGCCACGGCAGAGGATCTCCCTCCGGATCACGGCCGAGCAGCGTTTTGAGCTGGGCATCCAAACCGGGACGCTGATCCCGCAGGGTCACGACTTCCTGATCGGCGACGGCCAGTTCAACGTCGAGGCGGAGACTTGTCGCGAGACTTCCGCCGGCGCGGACCTTTTCTTCGACGACCGGTTTGATCTGTTTGAGCAGCCCCAAATTCTCCGCCGCCCGATCCGTCGCCTCCTTCAGATAGGCGTACTCGATCCGCGCCAGCCCAACCCGTTCAAGGACCTGACGACGCATCGTCTCATAGCGGTAGTAGGCTTCCCGCGCCTTTGCGTCCGCCACCCGCTCCCGCAATTTCAGGACCCCCGGCCAGGGAAATGATTGCGAAATCGCGTAGCTCCGCTCCTGTGGTCCCGTTCGGGTCTGGACACTGGTGAGAAACTCGGAGTAGCTTAGGACCGGCTCTTCAAGTGCTTTGACCTGAGTGCCTTTCGTCGACGCCGCGAGGTAGGATTGGTAGGCGGCCGAGATCTCAGGATTTGCCCGGAGAGCTTCGACGAGGAAATCCTCCGCCCCGGAGGCACGCGCCACCGCAAGAGCGGAAAAAAGGAGAAAAATAGTTCGGTACATAAAAGTGTTTCATCAGTGATTCAGGAAAAGGCGATGCTGAACGGGGTGCGGCAGTTCGCGCACCTCAGCAGGAGCTTTTCCCGATCAAATGAGAAACACACCAAAGAGGGCGCAGCGCGGCCCGTCGGCGGTCGGTCGTCGCGGTTGGAAGAAAGGCAGCTCCGCCCCGGCCGCAGCAGTCGAGGCAGGAGAAAATTCCTGAATCGCAGCAGGGATCAAAAAGCCGTGAAATTCCGGTGCATCCGGTGCGCTAACTCCTTTGACCGGGGTGGGCACGACAAGATCATCGGCGTGATCGCAGTGTGGGCAGGGATGCTCCTCACCCAATGTCGTTGCAGGACAACAGCAACTCCTTGCCGGAGCGTCCTCCCGCCACATGTCTGCACAGAGACAGAGAGGCGACATCGCCGCCTGCACGCAAAGAACAGAAATGATGGCCAGAATAAGCTTCATCGGTCCTCGAAATCGAATGATTCGAATCAAGGGTTTTGCGAAGCCCTCAAAGACTCCACAGAACCGAATCAAAGCCGCCGCCGGTAGAGGCGGCGGCTTTGGGAATCGTTATGAGGACTTTTTCTCGACGTCGCCGAGATATTTCAGAGGCTCCGCCGTGACCTTCTTTTCGCAGCCACCGCAGCAGACGGCGATGGTCACGGTTGCGGTCGCTTCAGGATCGAGATCCTTGCCGGAGAGAGCACACTTGCCCTCTTCCGCAGCAGCAAGCTTTTCAGCATACTTGGCTGGGTCCTCTTTGAACTTCGCGACGCACTTGTCACAGCAGAAAGTCGCGGTGTAATCCACGGACTTGGAACCATCGACTTCTTTTCCTTTGATCGGGCAAATGTCGTTGATTGCTGAAGATTCGTCCGCCTGCGCGAAACCGATGAACGTAAACGCTGCAACTGCAGCAAAGAGAAAGGTGTGAATGAATTTCATAATAAAATGGGTGTGATTAATTTTCTAATTTGAATGGTGAATCGATCTTCCTTCTTCCGGGCTGCCGTCACTCACCGCTGACGACGCCGCTTTGATTGAAAAAGGGGCAGAGAAACCGACCGGCGTTCTGGATCGAATGAACGCCCGCTCCGGTTCCGGAGATCAAATGAGAAAAACTCCATAGACCGCCTGAAAAGGCAGTGGCGGCGGATCTGCATCGAGAAGAGACCAAACCTCGAGCGAACCCGCAGACTCAGGTGTGAGGACGTCGAAGAGGTCAATCCCGAAAACCAAAGAGAAGCCGTGCCACTCGGGCGGGTCGGCATCAAAGTCGCCTCCCACCGGTATCGTCGCGGAAATCGGTAATTCCTGATCGCAGTGTGGGCAAGGTGCCGGCTCAACGCCTTCCGGCGCATGGCAGCAGGTCGCCGGCGCAACTTCGTCGGACACCTCAGCTCCGTAGCAAAGACACAACGGAGACATCGCCACCTGGAGGCAGATCATCAAAAAGATGGCGAGGATGAATTTCATTCCGTTGAGAGTGTCTCGAATTTTACACGAACTGTCAATAGGAGAGAGACAACCCAAAGCCCGCGACGTTCAGCTATTTTAGAAAGCTCCCGGGTCACTGCACTGGAAAATCGAAATACTGGCCTGCGAAAGGTTCGCCGCTCAGGGTGTAGTGCCACCATTCTTTGTGGTAGGCAAAAAAGCCACCCCGCTCCATCGCCGCCCTGAGCTTGCGCCGGTTTGCCTGCTGCTCCGCCGTTGGGATCTGCGACGAGTGCGACGACTCGCTTCCGAAAAAGTCGAAGGGCGTGCCCATGTCGAGTTCCTTCCCGCTCGCGTCCACCAAAGTGAGATCAACCGTGCTACCGCTCGAATGCCGCGAAAGGCCGGAAATATAGCCGCCTCCCACGAGTGAACTTTTATCCAGGTCAGGGTAATATTTTTCCTTCGTCCGGAGATCCTTCCGATCCCTCGCCCAGCGCACGAAATGATTCACGGCCCGCTTCGGGCGATAGGCATCGAAAACCTTGAGGGCATATCCTTCCGCCTTTAAATTCGCCTGAACCTTCTTAAGCGCTTCCGCCGCCTTCTCTGTGATGATAATCTTCCGCGCCCTGTAGCCATCTACTTTCGCCCCGACGAAGTTGTTCGAGGACGCGTAGCGGACATCCGTCTTGATCGTCGAATCAATGTCCTTGAGATAGACAAAGCCCTTCGGTAACTCAGCCGAAGCCGGGGAAAGGCCAAGGCCGGCGACAAGGAGTAAAAGGGCGAGACGGCGCATCCAAAACTATTCCCCAGGGGCTGCTTTCACGACAAAATCGTCGTAGTGAACATCGTCCTCGTTCGTTGTCAGACTGACGACTGATTTGGTGGGATGAGCGAGGCCTTCGGACTGCAATTCACCGAGCTCCTCGCCGTCAACGCTCACCGTGACGATGTCATCTTTGGTGCGAATGAGAAGCTCGTGCCAGTCTTCGCTGCCTTCTAGATCAATCGGAAAACGCACCTGCTTTTCCTCCAGCATTTCGAGCGTTTCCGCATCGAGTTCTTTGCCGGACTGCCGCGCTTCGCGAATGTCGAGACGCATGTTGCCGGTCTTCGCGTCCTGAATCGAAACCTCGGTCGGAGAAACCGCAACGCTGCAGACGTGACCGGCATGGGCCTCTTTCAAATCTTTGTCATCGAACCAGACATTGAAGCGGTAGGCGGTCGGACCGGCAAACTTGAATTTCACCGACACCTCCATGTCCTTTCGCCCCTCGAAGCGGATGTTATCAACCCCGGCGTGGTCATTGATATCGATCGTTTTGCCAATGAGGACGCCTTCCTGCACGACGCTCTCGCTTTTGTAGTGGCCCCAGCCCTCCTTGAATCCTTCGCTGGAAAAGTCGTCCTCAAAAATCGTCTCCGCATAGTAGAGTTCCTCGTCTTTCCCCAGACGCTTGAGATCCCACTCGTTCAGCCAGGTTTGATCCGCTTCGGAAAGAGTTTCCACCGCGACATCGTAGATTTTTCCCGACACGCGGAGGCGGACTTTGCCATCCTTGAGATCGACGACTTCCCCCTCGATCGTTTTTCCTCCCTGATTCGTGAACTCGCGAATGACACGACCTTCGTTGAAGGCGAGGAAAGCGGGCAGGCAGAGAATGAGAAGCCATTTTTTCATGCCGCTGATTTACCACTTTCGTGGTTCCAATGCAAGATCCCTCCACCGTCTCAAAAAGTTGCAGAACTGCCGATTTCCCGTTGAGTAGCGAAATCCCTCGTTCCTATGTCCGAAGACTGCTGCCACTCTGATACGCCGCCACCGCCCCCGAAATGGAAGCCCTACCTTCCGCTCATCGTCATCGTCGCGCTGTCACTCCTCGCGGCTTTTGCGAAGCAGGTTGATTACGAAGGTACCTGGAACGGCCACGCCTGGATGCATGATTGGATGGGCTTTTTCCTCCTCACCTTCGCGATGCTGAAACTCTTCGACCTCAGCGGTTTTGCGGACGGGTTTCAGCTCTACGATCTCCTCGCGAAACGGTCCCGCCCCTACGCGCTGCTTTATCCATTTTTGGAACTCGCACTGGGCCTCGCCTACCTTGCACAATGGCAGCCCGTCGCAGTCTATGTAGCGACGATCATTCTCCTCGGTTTCGGTGCCATCGGGGTCCTCACCGCTTTAAAAAAAGGCCTCGACGTCAAATGCGCCTGCATGGGATCGACCCTCAATGTTCCCCTCTCGACCGTCGCCGTGGTTGAGGATTTGGGGATGGTCGCGATGGCGGTAGTGATGTTGTTGATGAGTTAAAGTAATTTTCCCTGCCAGCCGCTCTTCTTCTTCCTCCTAATCTTCTTCTTACTCTCAATCCGCATCCGGAAGCCAAAACCCTCGCTCTCCAAAATTGGCCCCCTCCTTGGTCTTGCCCATCCACCGTAGGGATTAAGAAGAAGATGAAGAGTAGGAAGAAGAGTTTTTCGCGAAAGCCCGTCCGCTCGAAATCCTATCGCTTGTTTTCCATTCCTCAGCTGGTGGAAAAGGAAAAAGACGGGAGACTCACGCGGTTGAGTTTTCCCCGTTCCTCGCCAAAGTCATCTTCAATGCCTAAGCAGGAACCTTTTCCCTTTCCCCACGAACTTTACCCGGATGACTGGTTTTCCCGCCTGGCGCGCGAAGACCTCTTTCCCGGCGACGCCCCCATCGAACTCGACCTCGGTTGTGGCGATGGCTCTTTCCTCGCCCGAATCAGTGAAGGCCGGCCGGAGACTCGCCTTCTCGGGGTCGAGCGCCTTCTCGGCCGCGTTCGTAAGGTGAATCGCAAGATCGACCGGGCCGGTCTCGACAATGCCCGGGTTCTGCGGGCGGACTCCAACTACGCGATCAAATGGCTCCTGCCCGAAAAGGTCTTTCGTCGCATTCATTTCCTCTGCCCAGATCCCTGGCCGAAGAAGAAACACGCCCGCCGTCGGCAAATGTGTCAGCTCCCGTTTCTGCAATCGCTTCACGATCTCATCGAAAACGAAGGCGAGTTGCTCTTCATGACCGACGCGCCTGAGTATTTCGCGGAGGCACTGGAGGTTCAGGAACAATGCGACTTCTTCGAGCGACTCCCGTGGGAGGAGGGTGACTTTTTCTACCCGAAGACCGACTTCGAAGAGCAATGGCTCGCGGCGGGGAAGACAATGCAGCGGTTGCGGTTGCGGAAGGTGTGACCTTATTTAATCAGCACCTCGGCCTTGCGAATAATCATCGTGTCCTCATCACCGTGGAGGTAGGTGAAACCGCAGCGGATTGTTTCGGAAATGCGGGTGCGCTCGCCGTCGCGGGTGCTGCCGCCGATGATTTGAATGCGGCTGCGCATCTCGGCGGAGACGACGGTTTCAGGGGCGTAGTCGAAGGCTTCGACGGCGCACTCTTTGAGGAGGCCGACGAATTCTTTTCTCAAGAGCGCGAGCTGATTGGTGGTATCGACATCGTTCTTCTTCGTCGCGCTTTTGATCATCGTGTCGAGGAAATCGATCTGCCTCACGATCCCTTTCCCGACCGTGAGGTCGCGGTGGCGATCATGCGGGGAGCGGGCCATTTCGATCATGGGGACGATCGGGGCGGTGGGGTCATCTTCTTCCTCCTCTTCGATTGCCTCATCGACAGCGACCGGCTCCTCGACCGTTTTGATTCCCTTTTTGCGACTAAGGAGCAAAGTGACGATGATTCCGAAGACAAATGCCCCGAGCGCCACTGCCATGAGCAAGGTGTTGGGCGAAAGACTTTCCAGAAACTTCATGATTGGAGGCATAGGTCGGCGAGAGCTTCGAGGTCCTGATCGATCAGAGGAACTTTGCCGAGACCCCGGGAAAGGAGATCAGCATTCGAGCGCTGAGACAAGTCTTCTTCCCCGAATAAATTCAGGAACACGCCGAGACAATCGAGGCCGCTTGCGTCAATCGCTCCGACGGTGAGAAAAGTATGATTCAAACAGCCGAGGCGGTTCGCGGCAACGACGGCGACGGGAAGACCCAAATAAACCGCAAGATCGGCGACAGATTTTCCCGCATCAATCGGGACGAGCCAGCCTCCGGCCCCTTCGACAACAACGAAGTCCGCCTTTCCCGCAAGATGATCAAAGGCAGCTTTGAGGTCTTCGAACCGAACCTCGACGGGGACGCTGACCGCGGCGGGGGCGACGGGTTCGTCGAGATGGATGGGGTTGACCTCTTCGAGGGTGACTCCGGCATCGGCGCTGACATGCTGGAGCGCTTTACTATCGTCGTAGCTTCCGCATTCGATCGGCTTCATCCCGACGGCATTGATCCCGCGCTTCCGCAGGACTTCGATGAGCCGGACGGAGACCCACGTTTTCCCCACGTCGGTGTCGGTGCCGGTGATGAAAATTGCTTTGGCCATCACGCTCCGATCTCGTCGGCGATCAACTCGACAAGCTGGTCGGCCCATCCGTTGATCT
>Ga0222668_1001537_pt1 | contig 10119 bp, 9 predicted proteins | sample AntAcemetagen728_FD_179823 | JGI IMG/M metagenome (GOLD analysis project Ga0222668, IMG submission 179823) | Saline water microbial communities from Ace Lake, Antarctica - #728 | ecosystem: Environmental > Aquatic > Non-marine Saline and Alkaline > Saline | place: Antarctica: Ace Lake | collected... | reverse complement strand
TATCGGAGTCTTCGATGCTTTTCGTGGGCTTGCTGTTTTTTCTGGCCATGTTGATTCCTGTCGTAATGGCAGTATTCTAGACTAACATACGACAGTGCGCAAATTCCGTGCCGAACAGTATTGGGGCCAGCCAACAGTGGCACACGCTCAACAGTATTGGGGCCAGCCAACAGTGGCACACGCTGGGATGATAGCAGGGCTGATTTTTTACTCTCCGCGCGTAAAAACAGGGAGAACGGCGTTCGCTCTCCCTGTTTCTTTTTGACAGATCTAACCGAAGCTCTGTATTGTGATCAGTCTCCGAAGGCGCCGTCGAAGGCGATGTCGGAGGGAGAGAAGTCGACGTTCTTGACGAACTGGCAGGCTTCGCGGGCTCCCTGGTCGCGGTTCATGCCCATGTCTTCCCATTCGATGGAGAGGGGGCCGCCGTAACCAACGTCGTTCAAGGCGCGAATAATTTCTTCGAACCGCACGCCGCCACGTCCGACACTGCGGAAGTCCCAGCCGCGACGTTGATCGCCGAACGGCAGGTGGCTCGTCAGAATTCCTGTGCGACCATTCAGAGTGACTGAGGCGTCTTTCATGTGCGCGTGATAAATACGATCGGGGAAGTAACGGATGAATTCAACGGGATCAACGCCTTGCCAGATCAGGTGGCTGGGGTCGAAGTTGAAGCCGAACTCTTCGCGGTTGTCGAGTGCCTTCAGTGTGGCTTCTGCGGAGTAAATATCGAACGCGATTTCTGTCGGATGGACTTCCAATGCAAACTTAACGCCGCATTCCTGGAAGACGTCGAGAATCGGATTCCAGCGGTCGGCGAGCAGTTGATAACCGGCGTCGATCATCGTGCGTGGCGTGGGTGGGAAATCGTAGAGCAGATGCCAGATGCTGGAACCGGTGAAGCCGTTGACCACGCTGACGCCGAGCTTCTGAGCGGCGCGGGCGGTGTTCTTCATTTCTTCGATGGCACGCTCGTTCACGCCGGCAGGATCGCCGTCGCCCCAGATATATTCGGGCAGAATCGCTTTGTGGCGTTCGTCGATGTTATCGAGCACGGCCTGGCCAACGAGGTGATTGGAAATCGAGAACAATTGCAGGTCGTATTTTTCGAGCAGTTCCCGCTTGCGGTTACAATAGGTGTCGTCGGAGAGGGCTTTGTCGACTTCGAAATGGTCTCCCCAGCAGGCAAGTTCCAAGCCATCATAGCCGAATTCCTGTGCTTTTTTGCACATTTCTTCCAGCGGGAGATCGGCCCATTGTCCGGTGAATAATGTTACGGGGCGTGCCATAAGAAGATCCTTTCATATTGTCACATCTGGGAATGATTAAATCGTCTCTCACACTAGACCAGAGCACCCGGAATGTCAAACGAACACCCACTTGTCCGGAGCAGCCTGCAAAAAAAGGGGATGCGAGACTCCTATCAGGTAAAGAAATTGATTATTATCGGGACCACGACCGATCTGAATAAAATAATCTTGCTTAGAAATCAGCCCGAAAACGGGTGAATCTCGCCTCAAACAGGAAAGTTCCATTATGTCAGAAAACAGCTCCCCTCTGGTGGGCGTGATTATGGGCAGTCAATCCGACTGGGATACGATGAAAGAGGCGTCCACGATTCTGAAACAGTTCGGCGTAGACCATGAATGCCGCGTGGTTTCAGCACATCGGACCCCCGACTGGATGAACGAATACGCGAAGACCGCAGAAGAACGGGGGCTGGAAGTCATCATCGCAGGTGCAGGAGGAGCCGCCCATCTGCCGGGTATGGTGGCTGCACAAACGGTGCTGCCGGTATTGGGTGTGCCAGTCAAGAGCCGGGCGCTGCAGGGGCTTGACTCGCTGCTGTCGATTGTCCAGATGCCAGGGGGTGTGCCGGTGGGGACGCTGGCGATTGGAGAATCGGGAGCGAAAAATGCGGCGCTGCTGGCGATTCGGATTCTCGGCAATTCGCGACCTGCACTGCGAAAACAGATGCACGAATTCTGTAAAAATCAGACTGACACTGTATTGGATAATTCTGAATTATGAGTGAGTTGATCGCCCCCGGTGCAACGCTGGGAATGCTGGGCAGCGGCCAGTTGGGCCGGATGTTTGCCATCGAAGCCCGCCGCCTGGGATATCACGTGCACGTGTTCTCGCCTGAGTCTCAGACGCCCACGGGTCAAGTTGCGGACCTCGAAGTCTGCGGCGAGTATGACGACCTTGACGCCGTCGCGAATTTCGCGAAAAAGGTGGATGTGATTTCCTTCGAGTTTGAAAACGTGCTATCCGAAACGACCGAAACGGCATCGAAGTTTGCGCCTGTGCGTCCCGGTGCGAATGTATTGCACGTCGCACAGAATCGGATTCGGGAGAAGTCGGAATTGAGAGACGCGGGGATTCCGGTGACGCCGTTCGCGGTGGTTCGTTCGGTGGAAGAATTGAAGACCGCATTGAATGAACTCGGTTGTCCCGCGGTATTGAAGTCGGCGACGTCCGGCTATGACGGCAAAGGGCAGGTCAAAATTGATTCTCCTGAAGTAGCGGAAACCGCGTGGAACGAAGTCGGGGCGGACGAAACGGTTCTCGAAGCGTTTATCGATTATACGTGCGAAATCTCGGTCGTTGGTGTGCGCGGGCTCGATGGTGAATTCGCGTATTACGGGCCGATGAAGAATGACCATGCGAATCATATTCTCGATATTTCGGTTTTTCCATCAGGTCTGGGAGACGCGATCAACAAAGAAGCGGTGGAAATCACACGGGCCGTGTTTGAGCATCTGGATGTGGTCGGCGTGTTGTGCGTCGAATTTTTTCTGACCGGTGATCAGCGGTTGATGATTAACGAAATCGCGCCGCGGCCTCATAATTCAGGTCACCTGACGATTGACGGGCATGTGACGTGTCAGTTCGAACAACAGGTGCGCGCGATCTGCGGGCTGCCTTTGGGTTCGACTGAATCACTGAGGCCGGCAGCGATGGCGAATTTGCTCGGCGATCACTGGGAAGCGGGGCTGCCCGACTGGAGTGCGCTGCGACAATTCCCAGATGTGAAAGTGCATCTGTATGGTAAACGGGAATCGCGCGTGGGTCGCAAGATGGGACACTTGACGGTGCTTGCGGAAACGTCAGAAGCAGCGGTCAAACGGATTCAACAGGCACGCACGGCGATTTTTCACGGCTGATCAATGACCGCCAATCGTTCGTTTCCCTCACCGGCATTATTTTCCTCGGACGTTGCCCCAGAGTTCGATGTGCATCCGCCGCGTAACCTGACAGCCGAGTTGTGCGGCAGTCTCTTCGATCCAGGGCATGCGTTCGGCCAGCATCTCGGCGGTAATGCCTTGCGGCATGAGATACACGTTCGCACGATCGATTTCGGGATAACGGTTTAAATAGTCTTCGATCTCGTTTACATCTTCCCGTTGATCGACGACAAATTTAATCTGATAGGGATGGCGTTTGATTAATTCGTGAATGACGGTTGGCTGATCGCGTCGCGCATCGTGGCGATGGGCCCAGTCGGGATCTTTGACGGGAATCGAATTCGAAAGCTTGGGGCTGATCGACATCAGGTCGGCGTGGACGTCCGCCAGAATCGTGCCCGCGGTTTCGATCGTGATGACCTTGCCGGCCGTATGCAGGCGGAGCGTGAGGGATTCGATTTCGTGACTGAGCATCGGCTCGCCGCCGGTGACGACGACGTGTTCACAATCGTACTGCTCGATGTGTTCCAAGATCGCGTCGACCGACATCTTGTCTCCCTCCGGGTTCCAGGAGGTGTAAGGCGTGTCGCAAAACCAGCAACGCAGATTGCAGCCGCTGGTGCGAATGAAAATCGAGGGGACCCCGATCCATTTGCCTTCGCCTTGCGGTGAGTGAAAGATTTCTGAGATCAGCACGAAAACGGTTCCTGGAATAAGTGAGAACGGACAATGAGACTCATCTTAATAGAAAGCGGCGGCTCTTGCATTGAAATGCACGGTCAAAGCGTGGTAACTTTAGCGAAAAATCAATTCCACACAGATAACCATTTGACTCTTCAGAATTTAGGACAGCACCATGCGTCACGATTCCCGCCAGAACGATCAACTTCGCCCTATTAAAGTAGAACGCGGATACACCAAAGCGACTCCCGGCAGTATCCTGATTTCCGCCGGCGATACGGTGGTGCTCTGCACGGCCAGTCTGGATGACAGCGTTCCCCCCTGGAAAAAACACGACGAAAATCCCAGCGGCTGGGTGACAGCCGAATACAACATGCTGCCCGGCAGTACGTCTCCCAGGAAACAGCGCCGGCCCGACGGACGTTCGAGCGAAATTCAGCGGCTCATCGGTCGCTGCCTAAGAGCCGTCGTTGATTTTGGTGCACTCGGACCACGGACAATTACCGTGGACTGCGATGTCCTGCAAGCCGACGGTGGCACGCGGACGCTGAGTATCACGGGTGGCTTTCTGGCGTTACTGGATACCGTGCTCGCGATTCCGGAAACGTGCCAACTGGCCGAGGGGGAAATCTTCGATCCGAAAAAAGTGTTCTCGAACAGCGTGGCTGCAGTCAGCGTAGGCGTGGTAAATGGTGAGCCGGTACTGGATCTGGATTACATCGAAGACAGTACCGCCGGCGTGGATATGAATGTTGTAATGACGGGCAGCGGCGACTTCGTCGAAGTTCAGGGAACGGCGGAAGGCCAGACATTCAATCGTGCTATGCTGGACGCGCAGCTGGAACTGGCGACATTGGGAATCGAACAGCTGACAGCGATTCAACGTGAATGCTTTGGCGATGACTGGCTTTTGTGAATTTGGGGTTATCTAAGACAACGGAAAACAGGCAGGGCACATGTACGATTCCAAATAGGTGTTTCCACAATAGTGAAACAGTAGAGATGCTCACGCTCTTTCTGGATAGTACAATTGCACTCTCATTTTCCTGCTCGCTACGCTCGGCCCGAATTAGATTCGGGCCGAGCTTTTTTTGTGTTGTTTAATGAGTGCGATGTGCGTTTTCCCAAATCACTGTTGGCAAGCCAACAGTGGCACACGCTACCGTGATCTATTCCGACTATTTTACTACCCCGAAAATCACATAAGCACACGAAAAACAGATCACGTGACGGGGTGGTCCCGAATGCAATTCGGGATTGCCGCAGGTAACAGGAGGTGGCAGACAACCCGACCAATTTCAGAACCAAAATGCGATTCCGAAACGTAGGGTGCGGCCCCATGTGTCCGCCCGCCTGTAAAAGCACACCCATCAAAAAAACATCTCATATAAAAAACAAACTAAATAGAAAACAACACAAACCTCCCCCTGCGAATCCCATCCGTTGGCAGCATCAACATTGAACAAAATGAACTTGACGCGAACGGGCCGTTGTAGATGCTGTACGTCACAAGTGTCGCGCGCGTGTAAAAAATAAATTTAAGGGGACATCCCGCAGCAGTGCCGCAAGCACACTACGAAACCCGCTGGTTTCAGAACGATATTCACAATGACTGCTCAGACAGCTCCCGGTTATCGATGGCTTTCGCAGCCGCTTCATTCTACTACGCCTGCATCTCATCCAACTTCGCAGCACGTTCAATTGTCGTTCAAAATACCAATTCATGCTTCTTCCCTTGACACCCACGTGCCGTTACAGAAAATTATTCCAATCACATGGGGTAAGCCCGGATGCAGATCCGGGCCGAGCGCAGCGAGCAGGAAACTGACAGCTCGAATCTGAATCCCCAGTAGGGGCCACCGCATGTGACCGCCCGCCATTGAAAACGAACACCAATTCTACCCCATCGCCACTCACACCCCGAGATGAACACTGTGAACCTGCTTGAAGGCAAACAAAGACCAGGAACCAAAACCGAACAAATCGGGGGCAAATTCGCCTCGTCTCTTGAATGGAACTGAATCGCCAACTTTGCTGAAATGCGGTTTCGGATTCCGTTTTTACAGGTAGAATGAATCAACCGTGACTCCCCGCTGAAATTGTTCGGCCAGGTTTACCTGTAAAGCGAAAGGTTGAAGAATGGTCCAAGTTCACTACCTTAAAATGATCAGCGTTCTATTTGTCGTGCAGTTTGGATGTCTGCTAGCCGTGACGTCCGTCGCCACCTGTAGCGATGAAGTTGAACAAGCGGGGCGCATTCACGGGCAGTTGACGAATGTGAAAGGCCATGCGATTCACACCGGACAGGCGGTTGTCTTTCTCTGTGACGCGAAAAGTGGAATGCCGTATTCTCCTGAAACCCGTAAGGCCATGGATCTCGGCTCTGAGTCGATTCTTCGCTTCGATCAATATTGGCATGCGGTTACCAGCGATGATGGGAATTTTCAATTCGAGAATGTCCCCGTCGGCACTTATCGGCTGGTGGCCCAGTCGTGGGCGGGGATCTCGGGAGTACCCCGCGCGATGCCCAAATCGAAACGTACCGATCCGGGGAACGAACCAAGCTCGCTGATCATCCTGCACGGCACCGCCGAGTCGGTCGTGGTGAAAGCGAATGAAAAGACGCTGGCCTACCCGCGGCAGTGGGGCGAAGAGATGCTGCGGATTGATACCGACCCGCAGGCGTCTCACAATTTTCTATTGATCAGTCGCAATCCCCGACAGGGAGCAGGCGTGCTGGGTCCGGTCGGCTGGGGGCAGGCCTTCATCGCGGGGATGATCGGCATTACCAGAATGGAGGATGCGGAGGTCACACTCATCGGTCTACCAAAGGAGGCAACCATTCACACCGGACTGTTGAACTATGATAACAGTCCCGGCATGGGCGGCCATTCATTTGTCGTCAACGCAGATCAGCCGGCAACGCTGCCGATCTACGCCGCGTGGAGCAACGGAAAATATAACCCGCCTTCGCGTCTGGAGAAACTCACATTTTTCCTGGAGCAAAACAAGCTCAAGGTGTCAGAGTTGACCGGCCTGACTCCAGCGCGTCCGATTAGTGCTTACGTAGCACGTGCCTGGAGCACAGGTTCCAAGCAGGTCGATGTGCCAGATTTTGGGAAAGCCAGCGTGATCGATCTCCTGGCAGCCGAAAGCCACATGAGACTCAGAAAACATCACCTACAGCGAGCGCAGCGTCGAGCCAAGAAAAAAGGACAAAAGATTCCGGCAGACGATGTCCCAGCCGATCGAAAATGAAAAAAACAACCCCACTCTGCGCGTCGTGTAGCCACTGTTGACTGGTCCAACAGTATTGTCGTGTGCCACTGTCGGCTGGCCCGACAGTGTTGAAAAAACGTCCCCATCACGGTTTTTACGACCACGAAAAACACGAAAGCACACGAAAAATAAACCACCATATGAGCAGCACAGCACGAGCCGCCGTTATACCACCTGCGGGGAAATGAAACCAATTTTCTACCGATTCACCTCTCACAACCCGAGCTGAAAAATGGTAAGCTGTTGGGATGAGCAGGCATAGTTTTAATACCAGACTATATTGTTATGGGGCGAACTTTCAAAAAATAAATGTGTCTTAAAGAGGATGTATATTTGTGTTTATGTCTGTAGGAGAGTTGAATCGTTGTTATGGATATGCCACCCTTTCCATGGTTAAAAGATAAGCCTGATACATTTTATTTCCATCTTGAAAATGACACAGGCGATTTTGAAACCTATACGCGAAAAAAACGGCTTGATCTCGGTGAGTCGTTATTAAAATTACGTCGTATCTACCTCGATACAAAATATTGGTTATACGTTCGAGATGTTTATCTCAATCGCTCTCAAAACCCACTTCACGTCGAGATAGTAAATGAACTGAGGCGTCTTCGAGCTTCTGGTTCAACGATTTGTCCTGTTAGTTATTCAATCTTTTCTGAGTTACTTTATCAATCAGATCCAGTGACTCGAAATGCCACCGCAGAGATGATTGATGAGCTGAGTGGTGGTTGTACTATTCAACCACTCACAGTAGTTTTTAAAGCTGAATTAATGCATTTCATGAGAAAAAATACGAACCCAAAAGCGGAACTGTATAAGGTCGCTGAATTACTATGGACTAAAGTAGCCTTTGTAATGGGGGATACGTTCCTATCTTTCAAGAATTCGATTCTTCCACAAAGAGAAGCATTGGCAATTCAAAAATCAATTGATGATATCCTTTGGGCCACTAAGCTGTCAGAGATGATAGAAGCGTTACCTCTTTCCGATGGTAAGGCTCAGAGAGAGAAAATTAAACTTGCTGAAACTCTAACGAAGGGAAAAATTAAGTATCAAAAAGCTGGGGACACTTTCCAGAAGCTGTTCTTTGATGAGTTAGCTGGGACGCTTGATTACTTAAGTAGAATCATGGGAGATTGTACAGAGTACTTCGCACGTAAAAATGGAGTGAGAGAAAAGATATCAAAGAAAGAGTCGGAAATTGGTGGAAAACAACTCGGAAATCTCATCTTTCAAGGATTCAAGCACAACCGAATTACAACCGAATTTCCTACGATTGATATTTCTTGTTCGCTTCATGCCGCAGTTCGGTTAGAAAGAAAGAGAAAATTCAAGAAAGGAGACGACGAGGACTTTCATCACGCAACTCATGCTTTACCATATTTCGATGTATTTCTGACTGAGGCAAGTCTTCAACATCTTTTACATTCGAAATATATTGATGCAGAAGAGAAATATGGATGCAAAATATTGTCATCGGAACAAGAAGTATTGGATCACTTACAAAGCCTAGCTTGATCTTACTTCCAGAAGAGGCGTTATAAGACCAATTTTATTTGCATTTTAAAGTTCAATTAGATTAGAGCTTACTAATCTCTGATACCACTCAGAAATATCATCTTCGGAGAATTTGTCTCCCTTGATTTCTTTGAACTTTTCAATAGTTCGGTCTTTCCATGGGCCATTACCTCCCCGGGCTCGAATCCATCGAAAACAGAAATCCAGTGTGGCTATCAATTCCAATGTGCTTGGTTCCATACTCCCAAGTACACTGGCTATTGAGTTAATAGATTCTTGATATTGCTCTAAATCATTTTGATATTGTTCTTTTATTTCAGGCCAATTCTGTCCTGGAGAAAAGTCTGAATATCGAGATTGCTCTGATGAATTATCAGTAACTATTTCATCAGCCTGTAACCAATCTAGAACTCCAGGAAGTTCATCACAAAATGGACCATAATGATGAATGCGAAAACGAAGTTGCATAGGGACACCGACGACATTCAGAAAATAGATGAGTTTCTGAACTGCGGTACGCCCCAGATAACAATTGGGGCAAGATTCTTTGGCTGCCTCGATAACAGCTGCAACTAATGCATGTTCCCATCGATGTTCGAGTAACAGACTCATTTTAGGCTCCATTCAATTTCACTCTTCCTTATTAATTCTTAAGTGTTAGTTGTATTTTGATAAATTTATGCATTTTTGTAAATATCACGACATTGAGAAGCAATCTTTTCTTTTTCCTCTCGATTTACTGTATCAGCAAAAATATAGCCAATTCGGAATTCTCCAGGTAGTTTTTCCAGTAATTGACTTCTTTCACCAAGAGAAAATCGCCTTCCACGGTCAATAAGAGGGAAGTCAATTCTATCATCTCTCTGATCAGTTGGGCATAATATTTTGTGGATTGAAACTGTCTTTTCAGGTAGATCTTCTAAAAAGCCCACATTTGAGAATTGTTCTTTTATTTGCTTAAGCACCTTTGCTACCTTACGAATTGCAAGGCTTCCATCTCTCTCATCTAATGCAAAAACATCACGGTGATGTTTCCGATAGATAATCCGCTTGGCCCATTCATGACCCGGAGAATCAGGATCCACAGCAACTTGCATAAGATCAACCATAGCCTGATAATCATTTAAGGCTAGTACTTTTTCTGCCTCATCGAATAGTGTTTCGTCTAAAGATTTAAAGTAATTTTCTAAATATAAATCATAGATACGTCGCAGACGATGATAGTATACTTGGGTGTTCATCTGGTATCGAGCCAAGATTAATGATTCAAAGCTGTGTATACCATCACGATGTATTGCCATTTGTAAAGCCCCGCCTTCTTGGTCGGAAGTGTCCCAATAATTGTTGAAACTTGAAAGGTGGTCTCCCGAGGGACGATAATCGGCCCTCGCAATTTCAAGTTTTAATCGTCGGTTGACGCCGACGGGGAGACCACCATGAATGACTCTAA
>Ga0222668_1001536_pt1 | contig 10123 bp, 9 predicted proteins | sample AntAcemetagen728_FD_179823 | JGI IMG/M metagenome (GOLD analysis project Ga0222668, IMG submission 179823) | Saline water microbial communities from Ace Lake, Antarctica - #728 | ecosystem: Environmental > Aquatic > Non-marine Saline and Alkaline > Saline | place: Antarctica: Ace Lake | collected... | reverse complement strand
GCTCCGGTAAAATTTTCCGTATTGACCGGTAAAATCTTCGTGGTGGAGGTGTAGCCAGTCATATTTTGGCAAAGACAGGTTGAGAATCTCCTTGTCGTAAATGACTTCATAAGGAATTTCGGCGTAGGCCATCACCAAGGTTACCGCATCGTCCCATGGCTGTTTGGTTTTAGGCGAGTAGACAGCCACTTTGGGAGCCTTCTCTAATTTAACGACTTCCATATTTACTTCGGGATCGGCGATCTCCCTTAGAATACTATTGGCTTGAATGTCGGCAATCACTTGAAACGATACCCCTCGAATAACACATTCCTCTTCTATTGCTCTGTATTGATCAATCAAGAAACTGCCGCCCTTGTAATTGAGCAACCACTGGACTTCAATATCGTTTTGCAGTATCCAATAGGCAATGCCGTATGCCTTCATGTGGTTCTTCTGCGAGTCATCCATCTGGATGAGAATTTTGGCAGCAGAACTGCTCAATGCAAAAGTCAGAAATGCGATTAAGAGTATCCCTCTTTTAAAATGGTGAACCTTCGTCATTGTCTTTTTTGAAAAAATCATCATCGCTTTTGTCGTTCATGCGCGATTGCATGGTAATGGTTTGAAAATTATCAAAACCCGAGGAGCCATTGGGAAGTGCACCCTGAGCGTCGTAAGCCGTCTCCAGGTTTTCAAATTTGGCGAAGTCTTTTACAAATTTCAATGAAACGGTACCTAATGCTCCATTTCGGTGCTTGGCAATAATTATCTGACCAACTCCCAGCAATGAATTCCCTTCCTCATCTTGGTCTAGATCATAATATTCTGGACGGTAAATGAATGAAACGATATCGGCATCTTGTTCAATTGCACCAGATTCACGCAAGTCGGAAAGCATAGGCTTTTTGTCACCACCTCTAGTTTCGACGGCACGGCTCAACTGAGAAAGTGCAATAATCGGTATGTTCAATTCTTTTGCAATCGTCTTAATAGAACGGGATATCGTAGAGATTTCTTGCTCTCGGTTTCCTTTATCGCTCCCTGCCGTCATCAGCTGCAGGTAGTCGACGATGATGAGCTGAACATCGTGCTTCGACTTAAGTCTTCGCGCTTTTGCGCGCAATTCAAAAACAGAAAGCGATGGGGTATCATCAACAAAAATAGGAGCCGTACTTAATTTTTTGATTCTCGTATGCAGCTGGGTAAACTCGTGGTCTTCCAAATTTCCCTTTCGGATTTTTTCACCTTTTATTCCCGTTTCAGAAGAAATCAGACGGTTAACGAGCTGAATGGAGCTCATCTCTAAGCTGAATATGGCCACGGGCAAATTGAAATCGACCGCTATGTTTCGAGCCATGGAAACAACAAAGGCAGTTTTCCCCATACCCGGTCGGGCGGCTATGATGATCATGTCTGACTTTTGCCATCCTGCAGTGATTCTATCTAGCGCATGAAATCCCGAAGGAACACCGCTCACACCGTCTACATTTTTCTTTGCCGCTTCAATATTTTCGATGGCTAGCTTGATCACATCGCTCATCGTATCGTACTCCTTTCGGATATTTCCTTGAGCTACAGTAAAAAGATCCCTCTCGGCTTTGTCCAATAAGTCGAAAACATCAGTGCTCTCCTCGTAGGCTTCTTTAATGGTGTCGGCCGATATGCGGATCAATTCCCGCAAGATGTGCTTTTGCGAAATGATACGCGCATGAAACTGAATGTTCGCAGAACTCGCTACTCGATTGGTCAGGTAGCTGATGTAATATGCGCCTCCTACAATTTCTAGATCTCCTGATTTGCGCAATGCCGACGTAACCGTCAGAATGTCAATTGGCTCCGAACGCTGAAAAAGATCATGGATGGCGTTAAAAATCTTCTGATGACTTTCTTTGTAAAACGAGTCGGGCTTGAGAATATCAATAACTTCGTTCACGGCCTCACGTTCTAACATCAAGGCACCTAATACAGCCTCCTCAAGGTCAGTTGCCTGGGGAGGGATTTTGCCCAGTTCATTGTTTTGTATAGGAGGTCGTGTAGCTGACTTACGCCAATTATCAGACTTTTTTTGCGAAATTTCATCCATTATTCAAAGATACGATCTCTATTTCGCCAGCACTATTATTTGGCATTTCAGGATATGAAAAGTTTTAAGAAACACTTCTCAACATTTGTTCATACTGGACTGACCATTTTGGTAGTACTCTCACTATCATCATGTAATGACGACGAGGATGAGAACCCACCTCGGGTTACCATAGAATCCCCTTTCGAGAATCAAACTTTTTTATCTATCGATACCATAGATGCTAGCGCAATCATAACCGACAATGAGCAAATAACTTCTGTGGAACTCGAAATTCTTGATCTAGAGTTTAATCAGGTTGCGCTCAGACGGAGCTATCCAGCATCTGGTTCTACCTTTAATTTTGGCCAGCGATTTCCCATAGATGCTCCTCAACTTGAAACGGGTGATTACTACCTAGCGTTTAGAGCCAATGATGGGAGAAATGTCGGGTCGGCTTTTGTGAAGATTAGGATAAATGCCGTTCCTAGGGAGCTGGAGGGAGTTCTTGTATTGACTAGCCAAAGCAATCAATCATACATTTACTACCGCGAGGAGGGTGAGAATGAATTTGAGTTAGAGCATAATTTTTTCTCTGATGCAGTAGGAGGTGGATTGAACTACCGTCAGAATATTTTTGCTTCAGTCGGTGGACAAGCGGGGGATGCCGATTTTTTTGAAACCGAGGAATTTTCAATCGTTAATTCGCTGCCTGGATTTGGCAACACAGGGCTTCCTTTTTATTTATCGATGACCTTTGACGATCAGCTCGAGCAATTCATACTGACTCAAAGAGATGGCCGCATTAGAGTTTTGGATAAGTCGGCATTTGTCTTGCTAGGCTTTGATGGTTTAGCCAATCATTTCCCTTTGCAGGTCTTCGGCAATGAGGATGGATATTTTCTTTCTGAAAAAGAAATTGATGGCCCTCTTTATTCTTTTACGTTTTACTCTTTTCAAGGACTGCTATTGGATAATTACCTAGTAACAGGAGCTGTTAGAGGAGTGTTTGATCGAAATCTAAACGAGAAATTTGTTTGGGTCGATGATCCCGAAGGGCTTGAGTTAAGATTGCTCAATGTCTCAACCGAATTTCTATCGTTACCTTATGAAAGGCCAGGCGCGAGGCTAGCTGACGTTATTCGCACTGGCAACAACACTTTTATCATTAGCACCTCTGATGGATTGCTTCGTTACAATTATTCGAACGGTGGCACGGTGATCTTGAATAGTTCGGCTCCCGAAGGAGATCTATACTTTGATGATCTGAATCAATTGGTTTACCTCGTGAGTGGTCAAGATGCTAGAATATATGCCATCAACGGACAGCAGGTAGCCGAATTTTCTTTCCCACGAGAAATTATTTACGTGGGTTTTGACTACAACCGCTAAGAGGTCACACCCATATTTGAAAACTTGCTGATTCTGTCATGAACCAGCTTTTCAGCTGACAAAGGCTGGAGCTTTTCTAAATTCGCTAAGATAGCCTCTTTCACATTTTTGAATGCTGTTAACCTATCGGTGTGAGCACCCCCGAGTGGTTCTTTGATGATCCCGTCAATCAGCTTATTCTTAAGCATATTGTTCGGTGTGAGCTTGAGTGCCTCAGCAGCCTCGATTTTATGGTCCCAGTTGCGCCAAAGAATGGTAGAGCAGTTTTCAGGAGAGATAACGGAGTACCAAGAATTCTCGAGCATCAGCACTTTATCTCCAACACCAATTCCCAAAGCCCCACCTGAAGCTCCTTCGCCTATAATGATGCAAATAATTGGCACCTTGAGCTTTGCCATTTCGTAAAGGTTTCTTGCAATGGCTTCACCTTGCCCGCGTTCCTCAGCTTCCAAACCTGGAAATGCACCAGGAGTGTCAATTAAACTTACTACTGGAATGTTAAACTTCTCAGCAAGTTTCATTAATCGAAGAGCCTTTCTATAACCTTCAGGGTTTGGCATACCGAAGTTCCTGAACTGGCGCATCTTGGTATTGATTCCTTTCTGCTGGCCCACAAACATGACGGTCTTGCCATCTACTTTGCCCAAGCCGCCTACCATGGCTTTGTCGTCTTTCACATTCCGATCGCCGTGCAGCTCAATGAACGTATTGTCAGTCAAGTACTCAATGTAGTGGAGTGTGTATGGTCTTTCGGGATGTCTCGAAACCTGCACTCTTTGCCAAGGAGTCAAATTTTCGTAAATCTCTTTTTGTTTTTTCTGAATTTTCTTTTCCAAATCCCGCATGGATTTAGACATATCCACTTCACCCTTATCGGAGATTTCTTTTGCTTTCTCCAATTGCTCCATCAATTCGCCGATAGGCTCTTCAAAATCGAGTAATACTGCCATAATCTCTTTCTTGTAAATTCGAAAGTACTATTTAAATCAAAACGCGAAGTTAAGAAGGTTTTTCAGCGCGAAACCAACATATTTGTGTCATGGTTCTTTTTCCCAACTCGAAAATCAATTTTGGACTAGAAATCCTGCGAAAGCGTAAAGACGGATACCACGATATAGACTCGGTCTTTTATCCCATTCCGCTTTGCGATGTGCTCGAAGTAATACTTGACCCACTGTCAGGGAAGGATCAATGGCATTATTCAGGATTGAGTATTCCTGGTAATAGCGCAGATAATCTGTGCTCAAGGGCTTTGGATCTCGTTCGAGAAAGAGCAGAAATCCCGAAACTGAATACTTTTCTCCACAAATCTATTCCTATGGGAGCTGGCCTTGGAGGTGGATCGGCTGACGGGTCGTTTATTATAAAGGGATTAAATGAGATGTTTGAACTAAACCTGAGCCATCACGAAATGGAAAGAATGGCTTTCTCATTGGGAAGTGATTGTCCATTTTTCATCAAAAATGTACCTGTGCGTGCTGAGGGTAGGGGTGAAGTCAATACTTCAATTGAGCTTAATTTAAAAGGAAAGCATTTGGTTCTCATCTGCCCTGACATTCACGTATCTACTAAGGAGGCCTATTCGACAATAGTGCCAGATGATTCACGGATTTCACCTGCGGATATTGTGAAAGAACCAATTGAACAATGGCGAGATCAGCTTCGGAATCGCTTTGAGGAATACGCTTTTCAAAAGTATCCTGAGCTTGCTGAGATTAAGCAAGAGCTCTACCATCATGGCGCTATCTACGCTTCAATGTCTGGCAGCGGCTCGGCGTTCTACGGGATTTTTAAGGGTGCTACTGATAAGAGCCTGTTTACACAATTTGGCTCTACTTATTCATTTGAGCTTTAGGCTTATTTCTGTGCCCTACGAAGTACAATTAAGGCAATTCCAGCAAAGAAAATGTTGGGTAACCAAACAGCTAGCATTGGGTTTAACCCAGCATTCGTAGCAGCGACAGTCGTCACTTTCATTGCGAAAATATACACGACCGCAATTAACACGCCTGTGGCCATGTGCACCCCAATTCCCCCTCTTGATTTTCGGCCAGCCAACGACACGGCGATTACCGTTAGGATATAAGTCGCAAAGGGATAGGAGGTTCTTTGGTGCTTTTCGATTTCAAAGAATACCGTTTGGTCTGAGCCTTTCTGACGCTCTTCTTCAATGAAGTTTGTCAACTCCTGATACCCCATGGTGGATGCTATGTTGAGTTTTACTCCAAAATCATTGGGCTTCATATTAAGTAAGGTGTCGAGCCTTGCACCCTTTGAAATTTTTTCACCCTTGTCGGTGAATTCCCTTACGCGGTAACCTTGAATTTCCCATTTACTGGAAGCGGTATCATACTTCGCCCTGTCGGCTAGCATCTTGTATTCCAGCCGGCCTTCATCGTTCCATTTCTCCAAAGAGAACTTATAGCCAATGTTATTAATCGTACTAAAGGTCTCAAAATAGGCCAGGGTATTCTCCTCAATTTCCCGATGCAGATTGTCGTCCTTTATCCTGAACCTTTTGTTCATGTACTGTTCTTCGAATTGAATTCGAACTCGATTGGCAATGGGTAGCTGGTAGTGAGTGAAGTAAAGTGAAATGGCCACTAGGATAGTTGCCGCAATAAAGTAAGGTCTAAGCAGTCTCCTAAAGGAAACACCCCCAGCAAAAATGGCAATGATTTCGGAGCGCTGAGCGAGTTGACTGGTAAAGAGAAGAACGCTAAGGAAGATGAGCAGAGAGCTGAAAAGATTCCCGAAGTAGAAGACAAAGTTGACGTAATATTTGAAGATGATTTGGCTGAGAGGAGCGTCATACTTGATGAACCGCTCGAGTTGCTCGGATACATCAAACACAATGGCGATGGACATAATCAGCGCCAGCATGAAAAAGAAAGTTCCTAAGAACCGCTTGATGATGTAGATGTCGAGTTTTTTCATGCCTTAGAGGCGGCTTTCGAGCTTTGTTACCATTTGGTTTTTCCAGCCAGCAAATGTACCCTCTTGAATTTTTCTTCGGGCTTCTCCGACTAACCACAAATAAAAGGCCAAGTTGTGAATGCTCGCTATTTGTGCGCCAAGCATTTCTTTGCTTATGATCAAATGCCTCAGGAATGCCTTTGAATAAGCTTTATCTACATAAGAAGTTCCATTTGGATCAACGGGCGAAAAATCATCTTTCCATTTTGCATTTCGGATATTTATGATTCCCTCAGAAGTGAATAACATTCCGTTCCTCGCATTTCGGGTTGGCATTACACAGTCAAACATATCAATGCCTAGAGCGATATTCTCCAAAAGATTGGAAGGTGTGCCCACACCCATCAGGTACCTCGGTTTATCTTTTGGGAGTATTTGACAGACCACATCCGTCATGGCATACATTTCCTCATGTGGTTCACCCACTGATAAACCTCCGATGGCATTTCCTTCTCGATTTTGAGCTGCAATGAATTCAGCTGATTGCTTGCGCAAATCTGGATAAACACTTCCTTGAACTATGGGGAAGAAGGATTGACGATACCCATATTTGTCTGGTGTATTGTCAAAACGATCACAGCAGCGCTTCAGCCAGCGATGGGTCATGTGCATGCTATTTTCTGCATAATCATAAGGACATGGGTACGGAGTGCACTCATCAAAAGCCATGATGATATCTGCACCAATCGTGCGCTGCACATCTATCGCTCTTTCAGGAGTGAAAAAGTGCTTGTCGCCATCGATATGCGATTTGAAGCTCACACCACTTTCGCTGATCTTGCGCTTGTCGGAAAGCGAGTAAACCTGATAGCCACCGCTATCAGTCAGCTGAGGTTTTGACCAGCCATTAAAGGCGTGGAGCCCTCCTGCCTTCCCAATCGTCTCAATTCCTGGACGAAGGTATAGGTGGTAAGTATTGCCCAGAATGATCTGGGCCTTAATGTCTTCGTCCAATTCTCGGGGATGAACACCTTTTACGGCAGCTGCCGTGCCGACAGGCATAAAAATGGGTGTTTCGATCGTGCCGTGATCAGTTTCTAGCTCTCCTGCTCGCGCATTTGATTTAGGGTCTTCGGCTATAAGTTTGAATTTCAATGCTCCTTGTAAAACTTTGTTGATAAATAGCGGGCTGGCAAAGATAACAGGAATAGAAATAGGGAATCGAAAAAGTAATTTTATCCCACTCTATGGAGATCAATATTTCATCGGAATCGGTTATTATTTTTTGGGGGGTATTGCTTATTGCAAGCGCCGCCATTCAATTTGGGTTTCTCTTTTTGGTTTACAGCCGTCTGGCTTTTTTCAAGAATCCAAAGAAATCTGTGGCAAAGCCAGCTGTCAGTATAATTATAGCGGCGCGCAATGAAGAGGAGAATCTATTGGTCAATATGCCGATCATTCTCGAACAGGATTATCCCGAGTTTGAAGTAATCGTGATCAATGATAGCTCGGTCGATGATTCCATTACAGTTCTTCAAGCCTTCGAAGAAAAGTATCCAAACCTGAGAGTGATCAATATTCATGAAAATGATCGCTACGAGGGAGGGAAGAAGTACGCCATTACTTTGGGCGTAAAAGGGGCAAAGTATGAGAGGCTGATTTTCACAGATGCCGATTGTAAACCTGTTTCTAGAAAGTGGGTTGAAAAAGTAATAGAATCCGTTGCAATTGATGGCGCCATCGTTTTGGGCTATAGTCCATACAGCCGTAAGCCTGGGTTTTTGAATAAGGTCATTCGTTATGATGCCTTTAATACTGGGCTAAATTATTTGAGCTTTGCCCTTTGCGGGATTCCTTACATGGGAGTCGGTAGAAATCTGTCCTATTCAAAGTCTTCTTTTTTCTCTGTCGGAGGATTTAAGTCTCATTATAAGTTGCTTTCCGGAGATGACGATTTACTCATCAATCAGATCGCTCGAAAAGAGAATACATTCATCTGTGTGGACAAAGAAGCCGAAGTCCAAAGCGACCCTGAGAAGAGCTGGAGAAGCTATTGGTTGCAAAAGCGCAGACACCTAACCACTGGGTCGCGCTACCGATTGCACCACCGTTTTTTGCTCATTTTACAACCTGTGAGTTTGCTTCTTTTTTGGCTTGCAGCCATTTTGTTATTAGTTTCTCACAATTGGTTGGAGATTACTTTGATCATCGTGTTGACTCGTATTCTAGCTCAAATCCTTATTTTTAGGCGCTCATCCCGATGCCTAGGTCAAGCAGACCTGACTATATTGGCACCGATATTTGAAATTATCATTCTAATTTTAACCGCTTGTGCGCACACGGCAAATGCCGTTTCAAATAGAATTACATGGAAGACGTAGTATCAAGACTCTCACCAAAAGCCCAGCACGACTACAAACTCGTGAGAAGGGCAGTAGATGACCAAGATCAGGGAGCTTATGCTGAACTGATGGAGCGCTACCGCGAGAGCATTTACTACATGTTGTTGAAGATGGTAAATAACTCTGACGATGCTGACGATCTTACCATCGAGGCATTCGGAAAGGCATTTAGTAGATTGACGCAATATCAACCCAATTATGCTTTTAGTACTTGGATGTTTAAAATTGCCTCCAATAATTGCATTGACTTTATTCGCAAAGAGCGCAAGAAGCGCACGATGTCCATTGATACTGGAATGCGAAATGAAGACGGCGAGAATATGACGTACGACATTGAGGCAGATGTGAGGGATCCTGAAGAAGAGATGATGCGCAATCAGCGAATGAAGGCGATGCGTCAAGTAGTTGATAAGCTGAAGCCTCGCTACAAGCAATTGGTCATTTTGAGGTATTTCAAAGAGTACTCTTACGATGAAATCTCAAAAGAGCTCGACCTTCCTTTAGGTACTGTGAAAGCGCAACTTTTTCGCGCTAGAGACTTTCTCTCCACCATGATGAAGAATACCAAAGACACCATTTAGAGTCTGTCTATAAAGTTCGCTATCTTCCTTCCCGTTGTTTTAAAAACAGTCATCCGACTAAGGCGGATTCCTTTATTTTTAAAACTCCGTTCGCGTTGCCATCAAACTTTCTAGTTTAAACTCGTGCTTCTATTTTTAAACTCTATTTGATCGAATGATCGAGCTTCTGACTCAATACTTTCCTGAAATCTCTGAAGAGAAGAGGGATAAATTCGCCGCACTCCAACCACTTTACGAAGAGTGGAACGCACAGATCAATGTGATCAGTCGAAAAGACATGGATCAATTTGAAGAGAGGCATCTCTTGCACTCACTTTGCCTCACTTTCTTCTGGCAACCTAAATCAGGACACAAGGTTTTGGACATTGGCACAGGAGGGGGCTTTCCTGGCATCCCTTTGGCCATTCTCTATCCCGATGTCGATTTTCTTTTGATCGATTCCACAGCCAAAAAAATAAAAGTGGTCAATGAGGTCGCTGAGGCTCTTGATTTGAAAAACGTAAAAGCTGTTCAAGACCGTGCGGAATACGTGGTAGGCCGCTTTGACTCTGTACTCAGTCGTGCAGTTGCCCGTTTGGCGGTGCTTGCCGAATACTGCGTCAACTCCAAAATGAAAACGAAGGAATTGATCTGTTTAAAAGGAGGAGATCTTCGGGAAGAGCAAGAAGAGATCGATCGGTATCCTTCAGTAATTTACAAGTTGGACAGCAAGATTAATCGACCGTTTTTCGAAACGAAAAAAGTAGTCAAAGTAACTTTCAACTAAGCCGACTTTATAGACAGACTCT
>Ga0222668_1001534_pt1 | contig 10128 bp, 7 predicted proteins | sample AntAcemetagen728_FD_179823 | JGI IMG/M metagenome (GOLD analysis project Ga0222668, IMG submission 179823) | Saline water microbial communities from Ace Lake, Antarctica - #728 | ecosystem: Environmental > Aquatic > Non-marine Saline and Alkaline > Saline | place: Antarctica: Ace Lake | collected... | reverse complement strand
ACAAACTGCACGAACTCTTCCCCCAAAACATCACAATTCCAGAGAAGCTATCGAGCTTCGGTGAGTTGGAAAATTAAAGGGTGTAGTTGGTCGGGGGGATACGATTCTTTTCTATCTTTTGAAGGCTAAAATAGGCACTGCTAACAACATGGTGTCAGCGCGGCGCGAGCGGACGTTTGTACTGGCGTTATGCACAATAACTCACTCCTGAAATAGTTACATCTAATTGTAAACTTCATTACATCAAAATGAAAAAAAAAATTATAAATAAAATTTTATTCTTGATGTTGTTTACATCTTCTTTCGTTGCCCTAAATGCGCAGGTATGGAGTGAGTCTTTCACCGCAGGAGGCTATGATTCGAATAATGAATTATTAGGGGGGTCAGAAGTTTTGCAGCTAATTGGACATAAGAATATGTTATTCGCATCCGTTGGTTACTGGCAAGATGGTAACAATATTTGGTATGGGGGATCAAACAACAACATTGGCTGGGGCCAAATTAATCGGTTGGATAATCCTTTAGCAAATTGGCAGGAAGATTTTTTTCTTGGTGCAAATTATCTTCGCCCTGAAATTCTTAAACAAATTATTTTCACAAAAGATCAATTTGGTAACCTACTCTCTTCTCCAGATACAGTTTTAATTTGTGCAGGTTACTCACCAAACTTTCTAACTAGCTCAGTGGCTGTGAAGAGTTTTGTGCGAAACGATGTGAATGGTTCTTGGGGAGAAAGTCTAATTGGGCAAGGAAGTTTACCTGGTGGTGAGAATTATTCTGTAAGAGATATTGAAATGCATGTAGACCAGCAAACGGGTTTAGAATATGTTTTTGCTACCGTTGGAACCCAAGGAATTTATAAAGGGAATTATAATTCCACAAATCCAGGAAAAATCGATTGGATTTCGACTGCAGAATTTGGGCCCATAAGTGTTAGACCTTTAGGAATTGAAGTAGCAAATGGTTCGCTCTATTTTTCATCAGGAAGTCAACTCTATAGACGCATTGACGGAATTTCAACAAGTTATGTTATAGACCATGACCTCAGTGATCTTGGCGCTACAATCAATCCGGCTGTGGGTGGAATTAGAGGTTTAACAAAAATCGATAACCCAAGTGGAATTGATGATGCCTTCCTTTTGATGTGGTGCCCTGATGGTCAGTCTCAAGGAATCATTTATCGACTCGAACCTGACGGAAATGGAGGTTTTGATCGTATTTATGAAACTAAATTATCCTTATTGGTAGGGAGTTTTTTACCAGGGGCAAGCGCAAGTTATTTACTTGGAGCATACAATGAGTTTTACAAATATATTGACCCTATAAGTGCTGATACTATTCATTTGGTGGGGTTTGAAGCAAGTATATCTGGAGGTGGGCACCCAACATGGAACGGGTTTTATAAAGGCGGTTTGTTTGCTAAACGAGATTCTAATGGTCTGTATTCAATAGAAGAAATAAATGGAACTATCGGCGAAAATGATGCTTCTTTAGTTGCCAACAGGTGCTATGCGTCATCTCCATTTTCAAATGAAGAGGCACTTTATTTTGGTGGTTTTGATCCAAACGGTAATACATCAACAAACATGGCTTGGGTATATAAGAAAGACTTTCAAGTAAATTCTGTAGATGAGTTAACTGAAAACGAAAACAACTTTGTCATTTATCCAAACCCAGCTAGCAATCAACTTTTTATTGAAAGTAAAACCCAAGTAGAGCAACCGTTCAGTATTATTAATCTTTTAGGAGAAAAAATAGTCTCTGGTACGTTTAATGGGCAAATAGAGGTTCTTGACATTTCATTGCTATCTCCAAACATTTACATTATTAGGATAGGTACTGAGTCAATTAAATTTGTCAAAACAGAGTAGTGTGCATAAAAATTAGGCTGTAACTAAGCGCGTGAAGACTGCGGTTCTATGCAGCAGATATTGCACTCTTTCTATGGCAGCGTTTTGAAGTGAATTTATTGGCTGGAGGACATGATATTCTCGCTACAGCATTAAAATGGTACTTGAGGAACATCAACCAGTGGTGACTTGCTCTTCAAATTTGGCAAAGTGATCAGTAAATCCGGGGATCTCTTGCTTCGCTCTTGCAATTAATATTTTTGGTGAATCTTGAGAGGACCGAACAATCCCCTTTCCACTTTTTTAAAATCGGACTCATAATATCCTATTTTTATGAGCTTATACTCAATCTAGGGTAATCTGTTTTGCTACTGAAGGTTGAGTGCTGCAACGGCTGAAAATATCACTTTGGGTCGCTAACGATTTTTATTGGCCTAACCGTTGGCAAACATCTTAAATCAAAAGTATGAGATACATAGCACTACTAATAATCGCTGTGACGTTAAGTCAATTTGGGTTTTCTCAAAACAGAGCGCCCTCTTGCTGGCTCAAATATCAAGACAATTTTCAAGGGGATATCTTAATTAATACGCTTAGAGTGCAATCCCCTTCACCCACATATACTTATTATTGCGCACTTCAATGGAATGCTGGTGGGGAAGGTGGCGGATATTGCGGAATACAAGAGCACCCAGATGGACGTAACTTTATATTTTCTATATGGGACCCAATCGTTTCATCAGATCCAATTGTTGCACCCTATACCCATACTGGAACTGGAGTAGAATCTTTCGGTGGCGAAGGAACGGGTTTAAAATCATGGAATTTTGAGATAGGCTGGGACACAGATCAATGGTACTCATTTGTTACTAGGGCTTGGGATGACAGCGCACATACTATGTTTGGATATTGGGTGTTTAATCATGTCGCTCAAGAGTGGTATCATCTTGTAACCATGGACTACCCCGTTCCTAACGTTCGGTATAATTCGAAGACGGGTTCATTTATTGAAGATTGGCTGGGGAATGGATCTGAAGTACGAGAGACTCACCATCAGCAAGGATGGAAAAGAAAAACCAGTGACTTATCCTGGAACGCTTTTACGAGTAGTTATTTTGATAGAGTGAGCCCAGATCCCGGAGCTGTTAATTATATTGAGAACTATGATGGGGGAGTATCAACAGAGTACTATTTCATGAAAAGTGGTGGGTCCACTTCTCCTGTCTCAAACACATCAGGAACTACTCTTTTTCTGAGTAATAGTAATTCCGATCATGGTTTTCCTCTTGGCGAAATAGCAGTGATGAATAAAACGGTTTCCTTGAACCTATTAACACTAAACTGGGACATTAATGTATCTAAATCTCCGCAGTTTTCTTACCATATAGAGATTTATGATAATCCGTCATTTGCAGGCAGCCCGGTAATCCAAATGAATCAGATTACACCGCATGCAAGAACTTCGGATATGGATATTAGCTCTTTAGTTGTTGGCAATCAATATTACATTCAATTCTATATTATTGATATTTTTGATAACCAATCTGCCCTTGTTACCGATGATTTTGTTAACCAAACGATCGGTATTAATGACATGGATAACCAACCTCCTTTTAATTATTACCCAAATCCTTTTCAAAATAAAATCCATCTGAATTTTAATGAAAAATTCGAAACATGTAGAATTGAACTAAAGAGTACTTTAGGAAGTATTCTCTTTTCAGATGAATATTATATGGGCTCTGAAATAGAACTTAATTTTCCTGAAAACATGGAAAATGGAATGTACTTTCTAAGCGTAACTAGTCCAGATAAAAGACCACATACTGTTAAGTTGCTTAAGAATTAAGAACATTTTCCATTAATTAAGCGCACGCACTGTGCTTAAGGGCCGCGGTTCTTTGGATCACCTCTTCCAGTCTTCCTATGGTAGCAGCAGATACTGTTAGCTATTGGGATATTTGTGGCGAAAAGAATGAGCGCTTACCTGTTTGGAGATGCCTGTTTTCTCTAGTGTAGTGCGAAAGCTATGCTGCTCAGCCGAAGCTCCTAAAGGCTTACCTCTGCGATAGGTTGAGCGGGACAAAACGTAATTGCAAGTCGGTCAATTTCGACTTTGATTGAAGCCTTTGCTTAAGAAGCAATAGCTCGCATTTTCTCATCACCTTAATCATCACTGCGATGCGTTTATTTTAAACGGAAGGCCAAATAAAGGAAACGAATAAGCCTCTGCCAAATGTATTAGCACTTCTGCCTTTTAGTGCATTTAAAGATTAAAATGACCTTTAGATTTGCGAAAGAAAGAATCAGATTATGAAAAATAAGGAAATAATTTTGGTAACCGGAGCCTCTTCTGGAATGGGGAGGGAAACGGCAATAAAACTCGCAAAAGAGGGCTATATAGTTTATGCAGCAGCCCGAAGAATAGACAAATTGAATGAATTAAAGGAATATGGATGTATTCCCATTCAGATGGATATTGCCAAGGAACAAGAAATAGAGGAGGCAGTAAGCCTAATCAATAAAGAACACGGTGGAATTGATGTTTTATTTAACAATGCTGGAATTGCGGTTCAAGGTTCTTTAGAAGAAACCGACATTGCAGATGCAAAAAAACAATTTGAAGTCAATCTTTTTGGCTTGGCAAGATTGACGCAATTAGTCATTCCTTATATGCGAAATAAAGGTGCAGGGAAAATAATCAATACGTCATCTATCGCAGGAAAAGTTCACGGTCCTATAAGTTCTTGGTATGTTGCTTCTAAACATGCATTAGAAGGCTTGTCTAGTTCATTGCGTGTAGAGTTGCAGCCTTTTGGCATTCACGTAGTTCTAATTAGACCAGGTGCGGTAAGTTCAGAGCTTATAAGCACGTATGTAGATAATATGGTTAAGCGTTCTGGAAACGGTCCTTATGCAGAAATGACAAAAGCATTGGTAGAATGGTCAAAATCTAGAGACAATAATCCAAAGTATTCATCGCCTCCATCGGTTATTGCAGATACTGTTCTTAAAATTTTAAAAAGTAAAAAACCTAAAACAACCTATGAAGTCGGCAAAACTTCGAAGCAAATGATTTGGTCAAGAAAATTATTATCAGATAGAACATTGGACAAAATGATGCTTAACTTTTTAAAATCATAACTAAAAAAAGATAGAATGAAATTAGTAGAATATAGCGTCCAATGGGCGAAGGGTGAGAGTTTTGAAGGTATGTGTATCGCTATTGCTGGTGTACTTACGTTAGTCTGTTCGTTATTAATTTGGAAATTTGGCACCACGGTTAACGCAAAAGCCTTGCTTGCTCCTACATTTATTTTGGGTTTACTTTTTAGTACGATGGGGAGTTTTATGCTGTATTCTAACAACAAACGTGTCACCGAATTTCAAAAGGCGTATCAAACAGATTCAGAGTCGTTTGTTCAAAATGAAAAAAAGAGGGTCGAAGATTTTCAGTTTATGTACCCAACATCATTGGCAATTAGTGCCGTATGTTTTCTGTTTACGATTCTCGCATTTGTGTACTCTAAAAACCCTACGTTTCACTCGGTTGGAATAGTTTTCACGGTCTTTGGTGTCTCATTAATTGTTATTGATTTCTTTTCAAAAGAAAGAGCCAAAATATACTATGAACAGATTCTTAATAGTCTATAATGAAGGACATTTTGCAAATAAGAAGTATCAGTGAGATGCACCAATTATTAGCTATTGAAAAACCTGCTCATCCGCTAATATCCGTCGTGAGGCACACGAAGGAGATGAACTTGAGTTTTGGGAAAGATCTGCGAATAAATAATCACTTGTACTTCATATCTTTAAAAGAGAATATTCAAGGGGCATTTCAATATGGCAGAAATTCCTATGATTTTCAAGAAGGAAGTTTAGTCTTTATGCGGCCTAAACAAATTACTTCAAACTCGGGCAACACGGAACCCGATTTGGGTGGATGGAGTATCTTTTTTCATCCTGACTTGATTAGAGTTTCCTCACTTTCCAATTCCATTCTGCAGTATTCTTTCTTTGATTATGATAGTAACGAAGCCTTGCATATATCTGAAAAAGAAAAAAATGCTCTTACAGCCATTATTCAAAAGATAGAAATTGAGATAAACCAGAATATTGACGAACACACTCAAGAGATTATTATTCACAATATTGAGTCTTTATTAAAATATAGTCAACGCTATTTTGACCGTCAATTTCTGACAAGAAAAAATTTGAGTAAGGATTTTGTCATCAAATTTGAAAAATATCTGCTCACTTATTTTGAGAGTAATTTACCTTCGGAAAAAGGCATTCCTTCTGTACAAGAATGTGGAGAAAACTTAGGGATGTCGGGTAAATATCTAAGCGATTTACTCAAAAAAGAAACGGGTAGAAGCATAACAGAGCACATTCATCTTCACATTGTTGAAAAAGCAAAAAATGAATTATTGAACTCTAATATTCCCATCAGTCAGATCGCTTTTAGTTTGGGTTTTGATTATCCCCAACATTTTAGCAAGATTTTCAAGAACAATGCAGGAGTGAGCCCAAAAGAATACCGCAGTTTGAATTAAAAATTACTTCACCTGGTATTTTGGCGGAAGCAGCCTCTACTATCGGGCTGCTTTTTTTATTCGTAAGATTGCTTTTTGAATGAACCATAAAAGGAACCATTGTCGTATTTTCCTGCTCGAAGGCTTCCTGCTGAAGAGAGAATTCGTACAACGATGGGTATCGCTTAATCTTCCCTTTGGCCGCAGGCTTGATTTCATTATACATTAAAAAAAACGAAGAGCATGAAATCAATTTTAATCAGCTTTATCATTGCACTTTTTGTTATTTCATGCGCTTCGCCCAAGAAAAAAGACAATTTGCTTGTTGTAAACCAACGTGCAGAGTTTGAAGCTCAAGAAGCGATTTGGTTGATCTGGCCATCAACCGATCATAAAGAAGGCGAATCAGTTGAAGATGTTACGCTCGCAATTATTGAAGCGTTAATTGATGACATAGCCATCGTGGTAACATGCAAAGACAAAGACCTACTAAAGGAAGCAAAGGAAACATTAGAGAAGCGCTTTGGAGAACTGTCAAACCTCCAGCTTTTGGAAATCCCCTCTTTAGAAATTTGGGCGAGAGATATGGGGCCAATATTCGTTGAGACAAATAAAAACACCTTAGCCATTGCAGACTTTAATTTCAATTCTTGGGGCTACTCAGATACGTTAGACGCGGCTGCTAAAACAGAAGAGATGTATGATGTGCGCGTTGCTGAGCATCTCAATTTAAGTGTGATTTCGAGTTCAATGATTAGTGAAGGTGGAAATAGAGAGGTAAACGGAAAAGGAACATTGATCGCCACAGAGTCAGTAGAAATGGGTCGGAACCCTACCATGTCTAAGAAGGAGATGGAAGCGGAATATGAGCGACTTTTAGGCGTGAAAAAAACCATTTGGTTGAAACAAGGTTTAGTTGAAGACAATCACACCTTTCTTGGGGCTATTGCTACAAGGGATGGAACAGAGGCCTACACCGTAGTTACTACAAATGGTCATATTGATGAATTCGCTCGTTTTGTAAATGATTCTACCATCCTTTTGGCACAAATAGATAGTACAGAATTTGACGATCCAATTGCTTTTGAAAATCACAAACGGATTGAGGTGAATTACCAGATATTATCTACAGCGACTGATCAAGATGGCAATCCATTTACCATTATTCGGATGCCGCTTCCAGGAACGGTCTTTTCCACTTTGAGTCCGGGTGATTATGTGTATGAATACATCAAAACACTTGATTACAATGATGGAGGTGCTTTTCCCTCTGGAGATACTATAAAGGTTATTGCAGCCTTTAGTTACCTCAACTTCATTATAACGAATAAAGTGGTGGTTGGTCAATCGTGTTGGAGAGAAGGGATGCCTGATGAATGGAAAGAAAAAGATGAAAAGGCTGCGCAAATACTGCAGTCTGTTTTTCCTCATCGAAGAATAGTAATGATTGACGCTTTCGCTGTCAATTTGGGTGGGGGTGGAATACATTGCATTAGCATGAATCAGCCCATCTTATCTAGCAATTAAGTCTTGAAAATTAGCGATGTCCATTACTGGGTGAAATTGTACTGAAACGTATTTTTACACTTGCTTTTAGCTCTAACCTAAAAAGATTAAGGGTTCCAGAATCTTAATTAACATGTTTTCCCTGTAACATTTACCCCAATGCGGATAAGGGCGACTTTAATCTTGATTTGGAGTGACTGTCGTATGAATTCTATCATTTGCAAGTGTTGAATTTAAGCGGGCAACGCCTCTCGCCAGCCAATTTGCTTTTTTCAACAGGATCTCAGCTGTTTCTTGCGTACCCATTACCTTCAGATTGCAGTTTGCTACTTTAAACAGGGTCTGTCCTCTTTCTCATGAAGCTATCACCTTCAGATTGCAGTTTGCTTCGTTGAACAGGGGCCAAAACAATGCCCATACTTACCGCAAACCGATTGATCAAACCGATGTGCTCATCAGGCGGATAAGAAAAGATTCTCCTGCTTTGTTAGAGCTCGCACAGCCCGTCCCGGGCCCTCCCTCCCCCGCCAGCCAACCAGCTCAACGAAGCTAATCCACTTCACCCAGCCATTTCCTCGCCACCCTCCTTTTTTCCAAGGGAACTTTACACCCGTGCCAATTGAGTTTATATCTGTCGCATAAATTCCTAAAACGCATTGATCAAACTGATTTACAAGTCAGGCGGATAAGAAGGGATTCTTTTCTATCTTTTGGAAGCCAAAAAACGCACTGCCCACAACATGGTACAAATGCCACGCGGGCAGGTATTTATACTGGGCGTGATGGGCAATTACAAAAAGATGAAATCTCTACAACAAAAAATATCGATTATAGGCTTTTCAATATTCATTTTGGGTTTGGTAGGATGTGAAAATTCAACTGACTCAAATGTCTCTCAAAACCTCAAAGTTGATTCAGTATCTGCTGATAACAAGCAAGAAATCGTTTCAGAATTGACCAAGGAAAAATCATTGTCTGAGGAATTGAAAAATAAGACAGATTTTAATTTGCCAGAAGGATATGAGCTTTTGGATAAAATCCAAGGGGATTTGAACGGAGATGGTTTAGATGATTATGTTCTAATTCTTAAAGGAACAGAAAAAAAGAATATTGTTATAAATCGATTTGACGAAGAAGTTGACCTAAATAGAAGAGGTATTTTGGTTTACCTAACCGAGAATGATAAAACTGTTTTAACAACCAAAAATTTAAGTTGTTTTTCATCCGAAAATGAAGATGGTGGGGGTTATTTTCCACCACAACTTTCTATTGATATCGAAAATGGAAATTTATTCGTGCACTATGGTCATGGAAGATATGGCTACTTGAAGTACACATTTAAACATCAGAATTCTGATTTTGAACTAATAGGTTATGATTCAAGTGATAACTATGGACCAATAATCAATCGGGAAACAAGCATTAATTTTCTGACAAAGAAGAAGTTGACAAGAGAAAATGTAAATCAAAATGCTGAAGAGAGTGGAGATGAGATCTTTGAAGAAAATTGGGGAGATATAGAGCTTGAAAAATTATTCAGTTTAGCTGAAATTAAAGACTTTGATTCACTTGACATAAATTGAAAACAAATAAAAAGCCCATAACAAGGTTTATGAAGCGTTACATCACATGAATTATGCATATAATTTTTAAAGTAATTTTATTAATCTTTGTTCCCTTTTCAGGGTATTGTCAGTGCGAAAAAAATCAGATAATTTATATGAATTCCTCAGGAGTGGAGATTGCTTCAGGCCAAACCTATCTATCCTTCGTGTTTAACCATCAAGCGGACTCTATCAAGCTTGAACAATTATATGATGCTGACTTCACAGATTATATTTCGGAGAGTACAAGTATAAATGTCGATGCTATGAGTGACTCTCTATTTTTTTTAAAACATGCTATTGAAATTAACAACTGTGTAACATGCGTAAAAAAAAGTGTTCAAATTATGGACTCAATCGACATTAACAAAGACGGTTTTAAGGAGCTAGTTATTTTTCGTGAATGGGATTGTAGAGCACCTTACTACCATTCTATACCTCACAATGGGCACTTTCAAGTACAAATATATGGGCAATATGAAGTTTGGGATGTCAAAACAAAAAGAAGGATTTTTGAAATTAAGAGCATTTTTGAAAGTAGTATACCCGTAACTGTAAATGTTATGAAAACAATAGGTTATAGCTCTGAGGTAATTATCGATGATAGGGGCTCCGTTTACATTACTACTC
>Ga0222668_1001533_pt1 | contig 10132 bp, 12 predicted proteins | sample AntAcemetagen728_FD_179823 | JGI IMG/M metagenome (GOLD analysis project Ga0222668, IMG submission 179823) | Saline water microbial communities from Ace Lake, Antarctica - #728 | ecosystem: Environmental > Aquatic > Non-marine Saline and Alkaline > Saline | place: Antarctica: Ace Lake... | reverse complement strand
GGTTTAGGATCGGCGCATGAGCAAGAGATTTATCGCGCCTTGGAAGGATTCAACGACGAAGCCGGCTATCTATCACTGCATCAGTCGTGTTGTGGAGCGGCGGTTCGCTTTCGGTGCGGAGGAGCGTAAGGCTTTCCGGATGTTCATGCGGATGCAGGAGAATTTCAGCGGGTGCCGTGTTATTATTTCCCATACAAATAATAGAGTTTCCTCTTGCTACGGGGGTTGGGCGGTTTAGGATCGGCGCATGAGCAAGAGATTTATCGCGCCTTGGAAGGATTCAACGACGAAGCCGGCTATCTATCACTGCATCAGTCGTGTTGTGGAGCGGCGGTTCGCTTTCGGTGCGGAGGAGCGTGAGGCTTTCCGGATGTTCATGCGGATGCAGGAGAATTTCAGCGGGTGCCGGGTGCTCTCGTATTGCGTGATGTCGAATCATTTCCATATCCTGCTTGAGGTTCCGCCGATGCAGGAGGAAGGGATTTCCGACGGTGAGCTGCTCAAACGGCTGGCCGCGATCAACAGCGAAGCTTTTGTTGCAACTGTGGCGAAGGAACTCGGGGAGGCGCGGGCTGAGGATGACGGTGCGCGGGTTGCGGAGATCCACGCCCGTTTCACCTACCGGATGCACAACCTCAGCGAATACATGAAAACGGTGCTGCAACGCTTCACCCGTTGGTTCAACCGCACGCACGGAAGGACCGGGACTTTGTGGGAAGAACGCTACAAGAGCGTGATCGTGGAAAGCGGCACGGCGGCGCGGACGATGGCGGCGTATATTGATTTGAATCCGGTTCGCGCGGGTATGGTGGAGGATCCGGCGGAGTATCGCTGGAGCGGCTACGGGGAGGCGGTTGGCGGTGGACGCAAAGGCAATGGGAAGAAGGCGCGTGAGGGCTTGGTCCGCGCGTGTATGAGTGGCGACGATGTGGGTTTCGAGGCGGAGCGGTGGAATGATATATCACGTATCTATCGGCGTGCGATGGGTTTTGCATTGGGCAGGAAAAGCGGATGGGGGGCTGCCAGTGCGGGGAAGGTTCAATCCAACCTCAATACGGCTGAGGCGTTGGAGAAAGGAGACGGGAGCACGGCATTGAAAGAACTGGGAATGGCGAAAATGCTGCGGTGTCGGGTGAGATATTTCACGGACGGCGCGGTGATCGGGAGCAAGGAATTCGTCAACGAGGTCTTTGCGGCAGCCAGGAAAAGATTTTCCGAGAAACGGAAGGACGGGGCCAGACGATTGCGGGGCGATGCGAAGGCGGCGGCCGGGACGCTGTGGAGCCTGCGCGACCTTCAGGTCGGGATCGGGTGAGTCGGAACCAAGCAGAGGCGGCGGGTCGATCTCAGGACTTCTTCAAAAAGGGTTTTTTGACAGTGATTGCGGCAAACTTGCGACCACGGACGTCGAGCTGGAGTTTCGTCCCGGACTTGGAATACGCGGCAGGCAGGTAGGCCATCGCAATTCCCTTGCCGAGCGTGGGCGAAAGCACTCCGCTGGAAAGCTCGCCGAGTATTTCGCCTTCCTCGCTCAGAACCGGATAATGCGGGCGTGGCGGCGGGCCTTTTTCAGTGAGTTCGATCGCTGTGAGCTTTTTCTCCGGGCCGTTTTCCTTCTGGGAAACCAGGATATCCCTGCCGATGAAGTTCGGTTTTTTAAGATCGCAGAAAAAGCCGAGACCTGCCTCGATCGGCGAATGTTCGGGAGACAAGTCGTTGCCGTTGAGTGGGTAGCACTTCTCCAGGCGGAGGGTATCGCGTGCACCGAGACCGCACGGAACCGCTCCGGCAGAGATGAAGGATTCGAAAAATATCGGTCCCTGGGTGGCGGGACAGAAGAACTCGAAGCCGTCCTCCCCTGTGTATCCTGTCCGACAGATGACCTCTCCGCCTTGGGTCTTGGAAATTCCGTTGCGTGGCGGAAGTTCCTCCGTAGAGAATAACTTTTTAAAGACTTTTTCTGAATCCGGCCCTTGGATCGCGAGACCCGCCCAGTCATCGGATTCGTTGCGAAGTGTGACTCCTGCTTCCAGATGTTTTTCCAACCACGCGACATCCTCGGCGATCATCGAGGCGTTCACCACCAACAGGACTTCGCCGGGTGAAGTCCGATAGGCGATTAGATCGTCGATCACACCGCCCCCTTCGTTGAGCATCATGGTGTATTGGCCCTCTCCGGGAGCGAGTTTCGTAATGTTGTTAGTCAGAATACGGTCCAGCCATGCGAGGTGATTTTCACCACTGACGAAGACTTGGCCCATGTGGGAGATATCGAATACTCCGACGGTATTGCGAACCGCCGCGTGTTCGCTGAGTATTGAAGTGTATTGCACCGGCATCGACCATCCACCGAAGGGGACGAGTCGTGCGCCTAGCGCGATGTGGGCGGCTTCCAGTGGAGAATGCAGGATATTGTCTGACACGCGGGGACATTGTAGTTGCGAGACGAGCTTGTCAATCGGGCGCGGGTATCGGAGGCTCCTTGCGATGCAGTTTTTGGACAAATGGGAAAGGAAACTCGGCTGGCTCTCATTTCCGGGGCTTCTGAGATATTACGCGCTCTTTCACGTATTGGTGTTTCTTCTCCAGTTCGTCAATCCGCAGATCGGCACGCTTTTGGAATTTGATCGTGGGAAGATCCTTTCCGGCGAGGTCTGGCGTTTGGTGACCTTTTTATTCGCGAGTAGTGGCGGACAAGGATTGGGTCCACTCACGATGCTGTTCCTGTTTTTCATGGTCATGATCGCATTCATGATGAGCGACGCGCTTGAGGGAGCCTGGGGAGTTTTCCGCACCACGTTTTTCTATTACACCGGCTTCGCCGGACTGCTCGCCGCGAATTTCATCTATCCCCACCCCATGCCGGGCAGCGGATTTTTCGTCTACACCTCAGCGTTCTTCGCGTTCGCGACCTTGTTCCCCAAAGTCGAGTTCCTGATGTTTTTCGTAATCCCGGTTCAGGTAAGATGGCTTGCGATCTTGATCGCCGGGTTGACTCTTTTCGGATTGTTTGCCCAGCCCCTGTATATCGGTTTCCTCATTCTCGGATTCGGAAACTATGCTCTGTGGGCGGGGATTCCGGCACTCCGAGGTCAGGCGAAAATTATGGAATCGGCCAACCGCAGGAGGAAATTCGAACAGAAGAAAGCATCGCCGGATGAGGCGTTCCATCGTTGTGCCGAATGTGACAGAACCGAGGTCACAGATCCCGGTCTGGAGTTCCGCATGGCGGAGAATGGAGAAGAGTATTGCGAAGATCACCTCAAGGAGTGAGATTTTTCTTTTCCAAGATCAGTGGATGTTCAAATTTAGTTCTTATTTATGAAAGGTTATATCGGTTTGGCAATTCTGACCATCCTCGTCGCAGGTAGTTGGTTCTTCTTCTATCAGGCAGGCGATGAGATGAGAGATTTGCAGGTCCAGATTGAAGAGGCCCGGAACATGGATAAATCCGGAGAGGAGATCGCGAAGCTGACGTCAAAACTAGGCGGGATCGAAGGACAGCGGATCTTCAACGGCATCCTGTTGTCATTTCTTAGTGCCGGGCTGGTGGGTATCGTTTTCGTGACGCAGTTGCTGCCGATTTTCGCCGAAAAGATGACCCACGCAGTGTATGACAGCGGTGAGGAAATGGAAGCGGATCCTTTCCATGATGCCCGGGTGCTGATGGCACAGGGCGAATGGGAGGGCGCGATCGAGTCATTCAAGGAATCTGTAAAGCAGGATCCTTTCAACCGGATGGCATGGGTCGAAATCTCCAAGATCCAGAGAACGCATCTCGAAGATCCTGGCGCTGCCATCGAGACACTCAGGGAAGCGATAGAAGGTCAGGAATGGGAGATGAATGATGCTGCGTTCCTGATGTTCCGGCTCGCGGAGCTATATGACGGGGACATGGATGACCGTGAATCCGCAGTTGCCATCATGGAGCAGGTCATGGAGCAGTTTCCTGAGACCCGCCATTCCGCGAATGCGCGCACCACGCTTCACGAATGGGGCATGGCCTAGCGTTTGCTTCGTCACGCCGATATGAATATCTCAGCCGCATTCACCCGTATCTGGGTCAGGCGGCCGATGTTTGTGATGGCCGTCGGGATGGTGGCGGTCGTTATTCTGGAAACCTGGCGACCGGGAACAGGCTGGGTTGCCGCGCTTGGATTCGGTGCCCTGCTCGCCGTTCTTGCCGGTTGGCGAACCGCCATTCTCGGGGGTGGACTTGCTTTGTTAACCATCGCGAACAGTCGCTGGCAGGATTCCAGACAAATGGCAGGGGAAGCTTGGGTCGCCCGACAGGGACTTGAGACAGTCGAGGCACGGTTGGCGGAAGATGCTCGGGGAGAAAACGGAAGTTGGAGCGCGGTCGCGAAGCTGCACGGAACCGGTTTCCCAAACAAGCGGGTGATATGGATTGGTGCCGGAGAGCCTCCACCGGCGGGGACCGAGCTAAAAGCCACCGGGGTGTTTGAGACTTTCGAGCCGGAGCGCAATCCTGGAGCTCCCGACCGGGTGAAGCGGATGCGCAACGAGAGTATTGTCGGTTCGTTTCGTGCCAGTGAAATGCGTGCGCAACAATGGGTCGGCCCCTTTTCCCGAAAAAAAGCGGAGTTTAAACAGGTATTTCGTAAAAGTATCGTCGCCGGTCTGGAGACAGATAAAACCCCGGCAATGGTGATACAGGCGGTGGTTCTTGGGGAAAAATCACCGGATTCTCTGGAATTGGTGAGAGATTTCCGTGAAAGCGGAACCCTGCATGTGTTCACCGTAAGCGGTCTGCACGTGGCGATGGTGGGAAGCCTGATCTGGGCACTGCTGAGTATTTGTGGCTGCCCGCGACGATGGGCGGTTCCGTCCATTATCGCCGTGATGTTCGGCTATGTATGGCTCACCGGCAGCGGCCCCGCAGCAGTTCGGGCCGCGTGGATGGGTTCCGTTTTCCTGATGGCTTTCACGTTGCGCAGGCGCTCCGACTTGCTCAACGCCCTGGGTGCCGTGCTGCTGTTCGCAATTCTCTGGAACCCCGGGATCCTGCGCCTGCCGGGAGTCCAGCTTTCTTACGGAGTGGTCGCGGCCATCGGAATCGGCACGGTGATCGCGCGGCGCTGTTTCGACTGGATAGCAGAAGAAGAGGAGCTGCTTCCGAAGAGTGAGATGTCCTGGTGGCAGGTGAAATGGTTGAGTTTTCGGCAAAAACTGGCGACAGGTTTCGCGGTTTCACTTGCTGCGACGGTGGGATCGGCTCCGCTCAGCATGTTCCACTTCGGCATCGTGACGCCCGTTTCGGTCCTGGCGACAGTTGCCCTCGTCATGCAGGTTTACGTGCTGCTGGCCGTATCACTGGTTTCGGCAATCGTTCATCCCGTTTGGCCACAGGCTTCCGTTTTCCTCAACCGTAAAAACGCCTTGGTCGCCACCGCTTGCTCGGAAACGGCACACGCGTTCGCCAGCATTCCGGGCGCATGGGCCATGACAAACTCTCCCGACGAAGAAACCCTTGTGATCTACGATCTCGGTTACGGAGAGGAAGCGGCCTGCTTCGCCGCACCCGGCAGGGCCGCAGTGATGATCGATACCGGTGGAAGGTTCAGCCTCAGGGGCGAGGTGGCTCCCTCCCTGAAAAACCTCGGCATGAACCCGGATGCCATAGTCTTTACTCATGCAGATGCCGGACACGTCGCTCCAGCGAAGCTCATGACCGAAATGTTTCCCATCCGGCAAGTGGCTCTGGGCATGGACCGGACCGAAGGCTCGGTCGCCGCCAGTTGGGAAAAGCTGGGCGGTCCGGAAATGAAAATCATCCGACCTCGTGCCGGCGACCTTTTAGATTTCGGAAATGGGGTGGAAGCCGAGGTCTTGCTCTCGCCTCACGATATTCCGGTGGGATCGGTCGCCGATGATCGGTCGATGATTCTCATGCTGCACTGGCGCGATTGGAAAATTCTTTGGCTCGGTGACGCAGGACGCCGGAGTGAGCACGAACTCCTCACCAGCGGCATCGACCTCCGCGCGGATCTTATTGTCGCTGGTTTTCATGAAACCGATTTCAGCCTCACCAATTCGTTTCTTGCTGCCGTCGAACCTCAGGCAATCATCCTGCCGCGCCTCCCCGGTAGTCAGATGGACTTACCGCGGACCGCCCAAAGCGAGAAATGGATCAAAGAACCTTTCGCCATCATCGACCGGCAGGAAACCGGAGGCCTTACCCTGACCATCGGAGAGGACGATGAACTCGTCATCGCAGGTTTCCTCGATGGCAGTGAGACAAGGCTGGAAGCTAAGCGCTGAAAGAGACGCCTCCTCTATTTCCCGCACCTGATCCGATGCATGGATTTTCCCTCCGCTTCCCATTGGATCTGGAAATCGGTTTTTGGATAGAAGAAGGATTCATCGGTCCACGGAAGGATCTCGAACAGGCCGCTTTCTTGGATCTGCTCGCAGGCATACTCGAAGTATTCCTCATGATCGGTCATGAACAGGAACTCGCCGCCCGGCGCAAGCGCGGTTTTAATTTCTGTTAGAAAAGGAATCTGAACAAGCCTACGACGATGATGCCGGACCTTTGGCCAGGGATCCGGGCATAAAAGATGGATACGGGAAACGCTAGCTTCCGGCAGCAACCACTCGACCACGTATTTCGAATCCAGCCGGAGGATGCGGGCGTTATTCAGACCGTTGCGCTTGATCTTTTTGGAAACCTTTTTGCATCGCCCCAACAACCGCTCCACCCCGATGAAATCGCGCTCCGGGTGATGCTTCGCAAGGTCGATGAGAAACGACCCATCTCCACAGCCGAGATCCATCTCAAGCGGCCGATCACCGATGCGAATTTCTTCAGTTTCCAAACTCCGGAAATAGTGCGGCGGGACAAATTCGACATCGGAAATGGGTGGGCGCGGGAGGGTGTTCATTGCTAAAATTTCAAAATTCAAATTCCAAACTTCAAGGAAGAGGGTCGAACCGCGAAGGCGCGAGCACAGCCAGAATACCCATGAAGCGCAAGATTCGCGCCCCTTCATGGCGCATGTCAACACGGGAGTGCGCCGATTTCCCTCGCCTTCACACGGTAAGCCCGGCAGTCTTGAAATGCTTATTCCAGAACCTCCCCTTCCCCATGAAACACCTCATCCTCTCCCTGCTCTTCGCCGGTTCCTGCCTCGCGCAGAAAGCAACCTCCGTCTACACCTCCACCGCGCTCAAGGACGTTAAAGTCCTCTCCTCCTCCGAGCTGGAAAAGGAGCCGGAAATCGATCACTTCGAGCACCTCTGCAAGGGCACGGGCGGCTACGAGCTGCTCCACCGCAGCGGCGATGCCCGGAGCTGGACCGACGTCCGTTTCGGGGAAACCACCAGCGATCTCTACCAGGCCACCATGCAGGCCGGGCGCGGATTGTTCGTTTGCAAGCAGAACGATGTCGTTGAGTGGCGCGGCACCACGAAAGACGGGGTCTTCACCCCCTACGCCATCATCTACCGCGTCATCGCCCAGGATCCGGAAGACCATACCAAGAGCAACTCCACACTCCTCGTCATCGCCCTGAACAAGGGCAACGCAAAACTACTCGGTGCCCGCCACGGGAAAAACGAGGACGCGGACGCGAAAGCTCTCGCGGATACGGCTGCTCCGTGAAGTGCGCCGCAGGCTTTGGACTGCTGGGATTCTTTATTCCCAGCTCTTGGGGTAAGCGTCGAGCACCGGAGCGGAAGGTTGCTACCTGTTGTTTCCGTTCAAACAAACCCACCCTGAGAGCTGCGGATAGGAACCGCAGCAGGCCAGCCTCCGGCGGTCTACGCCATCTCCCCCATGGTCACGGAGACGGCGGGTTTGTGGAAAACCCACAGAGTTTGGCTACAGTGTCGAGGAGGGTCACCCCGTCGCCGAAGAGTTCGTTGTGGAGCGCCCAGCGCTCAAGATAAGCGATTGGGGAGGCTTTGGGTTCCTCGTCGTGGCGGTGGATGACGAGCATGCCGAAGAAGTCCGGCCAGGTGGCTTTTATGAAGGAATCGCCGTGGGGCTGATACCAAACCTGATGTTCGTTACCCTCCTCGTCGGGGGTGCGGCTTAGTTCGGGCGGGAGGGAGCCGAAGTGGAGGGCTTTCTCTTCAATGAGGCTTCGGAAGATTCCGATTTCCTCTTGGTAATGGGTAGAATCTCCCTGAAAACGCGAAGCTGCTTCACAGCGGCCTCGTAGCTCGTGAGCAAGTGCTTGGAGCGGGATTCCCGAAGGCGTTCGGCTTGGTTCATGGGAGGACGTTAGCAGAGGGGCGGGAGGCGGGCAATGGGGAAGGTGGGGTGGCCATGCCTACAAAGCGGGACCTTGATAGGGAAGGGGAAAGATGCCGGGAGGTGTAGGTCAGCGTGATGTGTGGCTTGAGCGCCGCAGGCTCTGGACTGCTGGGATTCTTTTTCCCAGCTTTTGGGGTGGAGTTGGTTCGTAGGGGGGTATGGGTTGCTACCGGGTGGGTTTGTTTCTGCGGAGTTTTGCGAGAGAGCTGCGGATGAGAACCGCAGCAGTCCGAGAGCCTGCGGCGCTGTTGTGATGAGACATCTGATGCGGATACACATTTCCCCGAATCTTTCGGATTCCAGATCGGCGCTTGGCATCCGGCGCTGGATGAGCTTGGATTCTTTTATGACTGATATCGATTATCCTCGGGTGTCGTGCGCACTGCAGCGCCGGGCGGGTCTTGCCGTCAATGGCTTCGCGCTGGCCGCCGCCATGGGGGGTTCTGGGCACAGCCAGTGGTGAAGCGGCTACGGTGGCGACCAACCTGAGCCAAGGCACCGGGCTGACGAGCGTCACGAGCTTCATCACCAACGACGACAATGCGATCTTCAATTCCGCGACCTTCGATCTTGCCGGAACCTACGGAGCCGTTCTCCAAGGCATAAAAGATCACAACCCAGCCTTCGCCGGACAAACACTGAACCAGATCGCGGGCAATGTCGGGATTACTGTGCGGGGAGAGCCAACCGGTGAGGTGAACTTTGGCTGGAATGTGGGGTATGCGATCGCGACAGGAAGGGTCACGCTTACGCACAATATTGGAGATCCAGGCTTCGACTACGACCAATGGAACTCCAACGACGCGGACAACGACATGATGGCATTGACCTTCAACTTCGGCAACATGCTCGATTTCAATGGAAACAACGTGACCGACCCCAATGAGCAACTCGTCGCCAATGGCACGTTTGCCAATGGGTTTGTTGGGTTTGAGGGTGTATTCAACTACGAAGCGGACACCCCCACGTTCACCTTTTCGAACATCCCGGAACCCTCGGCGTCGTTGTTGCTGGGCTTGGGCGGGCTGATGCTTGCCATGCGCAGGGGACGATAAGCGCCGCAGGCTCTGGACTGCTGGGATTCTTCTTTTTTCCCAGCTTTTGGGGTGGGGTTGGTTTGCAGGGGTGATGGGGTTGTTACCGGGCGGGATGGTTTTAGCGGAGTCTTGCGAGAGAGCTGCGGATGAAGAACCGCAGCAGTCCGAGAGCCTCCGGCGGAAGATGCTTTGCGTCGGGGGCGGATGGGGCTATATCGGGGAATGGGAAAAGCGCCTTGGCCGCATGCTCCTCCTCATTGGTTGTGCAATGAGGGTGTCTATTTCGTGACGGCCTCGACGTATCACCGGGAGAGGATCTTTGACACGGATGAGAAGCTGGAGGCGGTGACCCGGCTTCTGGTGAAGACGGCGGAGGAGTTCGGGTGGACTCTGCGGGCGTGGGCGGTTTTCTCGAATCACTACCATTTTCTGGCGGATTCCCCGAGGGGGAGCGGGGAGTCGCTGCGGGTTTGGTTGGCAGAGTTTCACAGGAGGGCGGCGGTGGAGGTGAACCGGATAACCGGTGCGGAAGGAAGGCGGGTCTGGATGAACTTCCGGGACACTTTCATCACGCATCAGACTTCGCTGCTGGCACGGCTGAAGTATGTGAATGAGAATCCAGTGAAGCACGGGCTGGTGGATGTGGCGACGGAGTATCCCTGGTGCAGTGCGGGTTGGTTTGAGAAGAATGCGCCGAAGGGTTTTCGGAAGAGCGTGGGGCGGTTCAAGGTGGACCGGGTGAATGTGGAGGATGACTTTGAGGTGTGAGAGCGGCGCAGGCTCTGGACTGCTGGGATTCTTTATTCCCAGCTTT
>Ga0222668_1001520_pt1 | contig 10227 bp, 6 predicted proteins | sample AntAcemetagen728_FD_179823 | JGI IMG/M metagenome (GOLD analysis project Ga0222668, IMG submission 179823) | Saline water microbial communities from Ace Lake, Antarctica - #728 | ecosystem: Environmental > Aquatic > Non-marine Saline and Alkaline > Saline | place: Antarctica: Ace Lake | collected... | reverse complement strand
GTTTTATTTGGTTTATTTTTTTGTCTATTCTGGTATTCTCGTTTGTTTTAGAATTACGTTCATTTAAGTACCTCTGATATGCTGGTGTATCTAATGTATATACTTGGGTTGATAACCCACCATCTCCCCAACCACCACCACTATCTGTACGCCGGACTATTAAATAATTCAATGTTCTTACACTAAATCTATCTCCAAAACGATTACCTATAACTGTATTTTCGGGTCGCATACTTGTGTCAGGTAACGCAAACCATTTTGAGTGTTTATTGTTATGACTACCAATATGTTGATACGTACGGGTTCCATCCGCACTAATTACATGTGTTCCTAGTCCCCCGTCGCCCCATCCAGAGTTACTGTCAATACGTTCAACCAACATATAATTTTGAACGTGGGTAGCGAATTTATCTCCATAGCGATTTCCAATATTTGATGAAATTGCCTTCACGCCAATTTGTGATAATTGAACTGGCTTTGTGTTTCCACCATAACTACCAATATGCACGTTGCTTGTTTTTTTGAAATCAGTAGGGGATTTTGTTTCTATCCTTTTTTTTTGATTATTATACGTTTGTATGGTTTTAGTCATTTCATTTTTGAAAGAAATAACATTATTGCGTAATGTATCTTTATTCTTCTGATTATCATTTAATAATTTTCGATTTTTACCATCTTTTACAATTTCACCCCTTGAATAATCACCCTGGGTAACTTTTCTATTCGTATAAAGGTCATCTTGGTATGTTTGTATTGAGTAATTACTGGTCCATTTTGTAGAAGATTTACCATCGGTTACATTTCGTACATTACTATTGGTACTACTACTGGATGCGCGTAATGAAACTGTATCAGATGGGATTATATTTACACTAACACCCGTATCTGATTTTTGCACGTTTTCAAACCATTTCTTGTTATCATCGCTCATATTACTATTAGAATGTTCTTTATAGTAGTAATATATTTTTTATACTTTTCTAAATCGGTACATTAGAATCATTAATCCAACAATACCTATAGTCAGATTTGCTGTTTTAAATAATTCACGGTTAAATATACTCTGGGAATCTTTGTACTTTCCTTCCGAACCACTGTGGATTTGTTGTATATCAAGTATGGTGTCTGCTAATTTCTTGTTTTGACATAATTGTCTATCTAAACAGTCCTTACGATTTTTATTAAATTCTTCTCCTTGACAATCTGTTGGTTGATATGCTTTATTTAATATTTTTTCACAACGGTCTTTCTTTGGCATATCTTTTGATTTTATAGCATTTGTGTAAAAAAAATCCTTCATATCATATCCAATTTCAACGTTTAGTGTAGCCATCTTCTTTATATTATCAATTTATTTTTTTAGACACAAATACGATAATAATCGTAAAATAATGCAGATGAACTTTCTCGTTCAAATTTACAAACTTGTCCTGGACGCATACACTTTGCTAATGCTTGTGGGTCAAAACGAGATATTTCGGGTAATTGTTTTGTATCCATGATATTATATTTTTGTTTTAATTCATCTATTTCAGAATTTCCTAAAATGGTACATTTTGGTACTAACGTATGGTTTAAAATATTATATTGAAGTCTATTAATATTATGAATCACCACAAATATACCATCACGATTATATAAATATTTAATCTTATTTACGGTTGTTTCGTTTGGTTCGTCTTCGATAATGAGTACCAATGTATCGTTCTTTGTAAGCGTATTATCAATATGATATACGTCTTCTATAATGTTATCTAAATTCGCACGATTAATTTGTTTTGACGTTAAATAATATTTTATGTGTATCTTACGTTCATCTTTGGTATGTTTGAGAGTAAAATCTAATTGTGTATTATTATTCATTGCATCAATTTCATTAATACTAAAATCCATGTGTTCTGATGTATCATATTCTAATTCTTCTAATTGGTCTATAAGTGTATTTCTGGATTTAAATAACTTCAAAATTCTGCTATTGGTTGTAGATGTGTTTGTGCTTGCCATTCTATTATATATAAATAAAGTTTATATTTTTATATAATAGTTATCGTATTCAATTTTTTATCTTCAAATGTCTATATCTTTCTAACAACCAAATTGTTAAAATCTAATTTACCGGATTTATTTGTATTAGTTGGTTCTATATCAGACTTAGACAGTTCTTGTTCTATCGATGGATTAAATGATACGGGTTCATTATCATAGTCGGTTGTATCACGGTTTTGTATTATATTGTTAGGTTGTGTATCATTATCAGATGAAAAATCATTACCGTTATTTATGATTTTTATACTAATTGGAGGGGTGTGATGAATACCTGTATGACTATCATGATTTATACCTCCTCCTCCTTCCATTGAACTGTTAGTTGATGGTGGCGGTGGAGGTGTAGTAGGACTCATAGAAGATTCATAACCATTTGGTTTATATATATCTAAAGCTGTCACTAATTTTACTGTATCCAAGTCCTTTAAACCTGGCGTATTTGTTTCTATTTTTAAAAAACGATCACCAATGTTTGTAACATTCCATAATCTGTTAGGATTTTCATCTCCTCTGTAATGTACTTGTTCGCCTACTGTATATTCACGTGCCTGTCTTGATAACTCATTAAATTCTGGCTTTTCTGGAGTAGGGGTTCCATATATTTCTTGGTTTAATAAATCTGAAAAGGTGTCTTCATTTTCACCAACATTTGCTGGAGTTCCCGGAGCATACCCAGGGCTATCACGTGACCCGTATATTTCTCGGTTTAATGAATCTGAAAAGGTGTCTTCATTTTCACCAACATATGGTGAATTAGGGTTGTATGCGGGTGAACCTGGTGGATATGCTGGTGAACCTGGTGGATATGCTGGTGAACCTGGTGGATATGCTGGTGAACCTGGTGGATATGCCGGTGAACCTGGTGGATATGCCGGTGAACCTGGTGGATATGCGGGTGAACCTGGTGGATATGCGGGTGAACCTGGTGGATATGCGGGTGAACCTGGTGGATATGCTGGTGAACCGATTGGCGTGGTAGAAGGAGATTCGAGTGGCGTGGTTGAAGGAGATTCAGGACTAAACGTTATATTTGCCCGTTTTGTCACATCCGTATTTTTGATGTTATTTCGTATTTGTCGTACTATTTCTTGGGGAGAAAACTCAGTATTAAAGGTCAAATGATTAATGTTATTAGAATAAGTCATACTTTCGAGCTGTTCTATATTATCATCTGTAATTAATCGCATTTGTACGTTCATTGTTTGAAGTTCTTGTAATAACAATTTGAACGAATAAGGCACATTCACAATACTGAAATTGCGTCCGAATTTACTTACTTGTTCTAAGTGTTGTTCTTTACCATCTAATGAACCTGTAAATTTCAATGGACCATCTGCCATTGGACTCATAAAAATATTCTTAGACGGGTTATAAACCGCCATCATACCAGTTGTGTTACAAACTGCCATATGATATTTATCTGCTCTATCCATCATTGATTCGCGTAAAAATTCAGTTGCACCGTGTGAAATTACTACATCACGTTCCATTTCACCTATACGAAGACCACCATCATTAGCACGACCAGATACAGGCTGACGTGTTAATTGTGTATTAGGACCACGAGCACGATAATTTACCTTGTCCTTTACCATATGTTTCAATCGCATATAATAATTAGGACCCATGAATATTTCACTCTCAATTTGTTCTCCAGTCATACCATTATATAATAATTCATTTCCACTTGAATGATAGCCTACGTTTGTTAACATTTCTCCAAATACCTTTATTTTTGAACCTTTGTTATTAAACGCAGTACAATCAGTAAATCCACCATATATAGATGACGCCTTACCTACTATACATTCTACCAAATGTCCTATTGTCATACGTGATGGAATAGCATGTGGGTTGATAATCATATCTGGACGGACTCCGTCACGTGTAAATGGCATATCGCTTTCAGGAATAACCAGTCCGACAGTTCCTTTTTGCCCCGCTCGAGAAGCCATTTTATCACCTAAATTAGGTATTCTGATTTCACGTACACGAACCTTAGCAATACGAGTACCTGTTTCACCATCAGTAATAAATGTCTTATCTACTGTACCCAATTGTCCTTTTTTTGGCATTTTTGACATATCAGAAAGGCTACTATCTTGTGAAGAACTCCTGCTTGTCATACCAATTAGTACGGTTTTATCATTTAATTCAGTATTTTCACTGACAATACCATATTTATCTAATTTACTGTAGTCGTAACCCGGTTTTGTTCCGATAATGTCTATTTCGGATTCTATATTTGTAAATGTTTTTTCGGTTGTTTCTTCACTCCCTTTACTAATTTCCTCATGAGTTTCGTAAGTTGTGTAATAAGTCGTTTGGAATAAGCCTCTTTTTAGTGCACCTTCATTTATTAAAATAGCATCTTCTACATTATATCCAGTATAACACATGATTGCTACAATTGTGTTTTCACCATAGGGATTCTCTTCTTTGTTAATATAATCTAAATAACGAGATTTTACCAAGGGGATTTGTCCGGATGATAATACAACCGCAGTTTTATCCATTCGCACCTGATAATTCGTATGATACATAGAACATGCTTGTTTACTTTGACCGCACGAAAAAGAATTACGTGAAGCTGGGTTGTTTTCGGGGAAATTAATGATGTTTGCCATAGTACCGAAAATTAATGACTCGTGGATTTCTAAGTGAGTATGTTTATCTTTATTGCTTGCTTCTAATTCTTCTTGATTAACCGCAATTAATGAATTTTCGGTTTCATTTGTATCAATATAATCTATTATCGCTTTTTCTTCTAAGAAACGTTTTATTCTGGATGGGGCGGTTTCGCCGTTAATGTTATCGTACAATTCAGACAATTCATACATTTTATAGTCATTTGGATTAAAATCTTTTACTGTTTTCTTATTAAATCCTGAAATTAAATCATTCCAAGAGTAATCTCCTTCATCAAGATGTTTCTTTACATTATCTCTGTCAAATGACATTTTATTTGTCTCAGGGTCACGATAGAATATAGGTCTACATATACGTCCGGCATCGGTATAAATAAACACTGTATTTTGTGAAATTTGAAAAGAAACACTTGTATAGATTGGAATCAACCCATTACGTCTATATAAACGTATCTTTTCAATCATTTCATTTGGTGTATTTACCGCACCAGCCCATAGTCCATTTATAATTACCTTGGTTGATTTTGATAATGATAATGGAGTACATTCTTCTAATAATTTCATTTCTGCTTTCTCACGTAACCAGTTAATCATGGGTTCACGAGATACACCTTGAGTTATATATGCGGTTATTGCCATATGTTTGTGAATACCGATATTACCACCATCTGGGGTATCAATTGGGTCAAACATACCCCATTGTGTGCTGTGTAAAACGCGAGGACCAATTAACTTAGCACTTGAATCCAATGGCAAATTAGTTTTACGTAAATGACTAAGGGCGGAATTGTAAGAGAGACGATTTAGGTCCTGGACTACACCAATTCGTTTTGTATGAGAGTGGGCTCCCCAATTACCATTGAATGCAACTCGGAAACCTTCTTCTACGATTTTATCACTGAAAACATTTTTATAGTTCTGTTCGATTAATGCTTGTAGATTATCTTCATACATGGCTTTATTGAATGTAATTTTTGACTCGAAATCTAAATGAATTTTACGAAGCTGCAATGTATAGTATTCGCGAAATAACTCATACATCAAAGAACCTACTAACTCTATACGCTTGTATTTAAAGTTATCGCGGTCAGTAGGTTCATCTACACCTGTATATACTGACAATAAACGATGAGTAATATACCCCAAATAATATGCTTTGTCTATGTAGTTTGTTTCGCCAACATGGGGTAAGAAATAATCTGCTAATATTTCTTGAGCGTGTGAAATTGTTTTACCTTTAGTCAATGATGCTATATATTTCAAAGCATTACGTTGTGTAAGAATACCTCCAGCATCATGTACCGAAGGTATGAATAAATCTATCAAATGTTCATATTTCTCAATATCCAATAAACATGTTTCAATTATCTTTTTATCTGAAATGACTCCAAGAGCACGAAAAACTATAAATAATGGTACTGCTTTCCTTACGTTCGGGATATTTACAACTATGTTTTTAAACGTATATGAAGGAGTAGGTGCCATCATTTTTACAGATAATGTTCTAATTGGTTTGGATACATTCTCTGAAACCGACCGTATTTCAGCGGAATATAAATATTTGTCGTCACCATATTTTTTCATATATAGCATGTTATCGCCAAACTTTTCTTGTGAAACCACCGTTTTTTCTTTTCCACGTATAATAAAATATCCTCCATGGTCGTTACGACATTCACCCATAGTATGACGTACATCAGGGGGTAACCCAGACAAGACACAATAATCGGACTGAACCATGATAGGAAATCTTCCTAATAATACTTTTTCAATGGTCGTTGTTCTCATTTGTTTATTTGAACTTACTAATGACTTCTCAGTTAATTCACGAATTAAAGCAGTCTCTTCGGTTGAGATATCTTGAGTAGTACGTTTACCACGACGTTTTGGTGCTCCTCCTTCGGTGTTATTCTTTGTTGGGTTTTCTGTATCAATTTCAGGTGTATTATCATTTAGTTCTTCCTTAAAATTTATAAAACTACCTTCAGTAGTGTATTGACCGGAGCCAAATAATTCATCTGGACCCACTAATGTTGGTTCGTCGCCATCGTCTAAAATATCAATATATTCAATATCAATGTCGTAATGGATTGTCATACCATATGTCATATTTCGTAGACGTGCCTCATTTGGAAACATGTAATGTGAATTATTATCATCATATATGACTGGTTTACCAAAATATATTTTATTACCATCTTTACCACCAAAATACATTATACACTCTGAACGATATTCATTTGTTTTTTCATCGAATTTTGTCTTTATACGCAATGGGTTTTTCTCTTTAAAAATTTGAAAAATGCCATTTTTAAAAAAATCATTATACGATTCGGTATGGTGTCTTACTAAACTTTGCGGATTGTCTTGAAAATACTTATCCATTAACTTCCATACTGTAGAATTCTCCATAACGAGGTTATATAAAATGGAAATATATATTTATACGGTTTGTTTAGTTTAATATTTTAGTAATATTGTAATAATATTCTAATAATTTTCTAATTATTTTCTTTGTATACTATATAAATTATGGATAACTTCCTCCAATCAATCTTTGGTCCTCTTGGTAAAGACTATTGTCTTTACTTCTACTTCCTTTCCATGTTAGGATTTTTCCTTCTTGCACTTTTATTGGTTACTTCCCTTATGGTAGGTATCTCACAGCGTAAAGGTATGGATTTCTACTTTCAAATGTTAACTGTCGGAATCGGCTATGCTATTTTCTATTTCCAGAACCGTCTTTTACATTCTATGTGCGTCGGGAACGTATAAAAACTATTTAGTATAAAATATATAGATCATGGATATTTTATACTACAGCAACTATTGTGCTCATTCTCAGAAAGTATTACAAACTCTTGTAAAAGGAAATATGAGCGATAAACTAAGTTTTATATGTATTGATAAACGTCAATTAGATAAACAAACGAATCAAACCTATATTGTTCTTGAAAATGGTGGGAAAGTGGTTTTGCCACCAAATATACATAGCGTTCCCGCATTACTATTAATTAAGGATAATTATCGCATCATACACGGTGATGATATTATTAAATTCTTTCATAAAGACATTAAGCAACAGCACAATATCGCCACGAACTTCAATGGAGAACCTGTATCATTCCGTTTAGGAAGCTCGTCTGGTGGAACGAATGTTATGTCCGAACAATATACATTATACGATATGTCTCCAGATGAGCTAAGCGCAAAAGGATCGGGAGGGAGTAGACAAATGTATAATTATGTTTCGGCAGGTACTACTATTGATTTAATACAAACACCAGATGATACATATAAACCTGATAAAGTATCTAATGGGGTGACTATTGATTCATTACAACAAAAACGTATGGATGATATTAGTGAAATTATGCCAAATAAACAACCATTCGGACAACAAATTACTAACTAACAAAACAATATAAAAATATTATATTATTTTATTTATACAACTATGGCTGATAAATCCACTCTTAGTCGCGCATTCAATACACATTTCATTGATTTTGTTGATGATATTATTCGTATATATCCTGACAATCAGGATATTTTAAAGTTAAAGACATCATTCGAAACAATTAAAAAAGCAAATCCTTCATTGACGGTTAAGGCATGGTATCAAAAAGTATATACTCCTTATTCTCAAATCATTGATGCCGGTGATATATCATTCTTTTTCGATAAGGATTATTCTCAAGACCTTCAAACTGTGGCTAATGCTGGAGAACTTATGAAAATGATCGACCAGATTCGTGGTCCTGTACGTTCTATGAATGACGAAAACAAGGATCATTGTATGAAGTATATTCAAAATCTTAGTAAAATATCTCTTGCTTATTCCAGTATGTAATTACATTACTGATATAGTAAGCTTAATAATTCGGCGGGATTCAATAAATTCAAATAATTCTTTACTTTATTGCGTGTAATCTTTTCTTTATTTTTCTTCTTCAAAGAAGGAATGTAAATATTTTTGTGTAGAAAATCGACATATCGAATATATTTATCTGGTATTGATGTATTCGTTTTGAAAACAAATTTATTCATATAAAAATTATGTATAACATTTATAATTCTTTCATATTCATTATGGATTTTATGACGAATATCACGTGTTTTATGGTAAATTTTATTATATTCATGTAATTTATCAATACGACGAATACATAAATATTCATATGCATAATATGGGTTTATAGTACTCATTGTATCACGTAATATTGTATCTGGATTTAATATTTTTGAGCTATTACCTGTATTTAAATCTGTCAGTAAATAACCGTCTATATCATCTGCCCTTTCAAATAAATTATTATAACAAGGTAAGTCATATTTACGAGGGAAGTAAATCATTCCTTCTATGTTCTTAAAAAAACTATCATTTTCATAAACCGTATTCGGAATGTATTTTACAATATTATTTTTTAATTCATAAACAGATACTAAGTAAAATTTATCTGTATTTGAATTACTATTTGTATAATTGTTCTTTAAAATAAATGTGTATGATTGAGTTTTTGATAGATATTCTAATATTGGAGTCGTATTTAATTCATTTATATGAAGAGCTGCTTTGAATTTACTAATTATATTTGTCTTATTTTCATTTGATGTAGATATTAATCTCCATGTGTCACATCTATCGTCATACAGTAAATTTATCATATGACCTTTTATATACTCACTTACTTGAATATTAGGTGTTATTGTCGGATAACGTTCAACAAATGTATTATATCCCATTAACTTAGGTGGGGAATAACTGAGTAGTTTGTTCTCAGGATATGAAAGAATTACCATTCTATATGGTCGGGTTTCAATGTCATTATAACATAACACATCTTCATCATAGTTGAATACATAATAATACACATTATCATATTGTACCAATTGTTTGGGTATGTTCTGATTTAACATATAATCTACATCTATATGGTCGCCTAATGATGTGGTGGATAGTTCCATAACTAATTAAATTATATATGGAATACTTTTTATCTATTTTGTTTACGAAATAACATTTGTATGTAATATAATTTAGATACATAATATATATTTTAGTATTATATTATAATGGAAACAACAAACGACACTGATACTATAATAGAAGAAACACCACTTAACCGAAACACAATTAACAGTGACCGTTCTATTCAATTAGAATTAGGGGATATAGTAGAAATAATGGCCCCGACAAATAATGATATTCATGAAATGACCGGATTAATATCGTATATTGATGATAGTAAGATTTCCATTATTAGTACTTCTACAGGGAAAACACATATTTTAAATATTACCGAAGATGGACTTTTAAGTGATGAATCTATTACTGAAATTCATTTACTTAATCGTAGTGATGTGAAAGGATACTCCAGACAAAATAACTTGTTACCAAAAACTTGGATTGATATTCATTTTGGGGGTGAAATTCCAGCCATTATTACTGGAGAAATAACCAATTTAGAAGAGGATATGATAGAAATTACTACGTTTCCTGATATTAAAACTATATACATTAATTTTGGTT
>Ga0222668_1001516_pt1 | contig 10259 bp, 8 predicted proteins | sample AntAcemetagen728_FD_179823 | JGI IMG/M metagenome (GOLD analysis project Ga0222668, IMG submission 179823) | Saline water microbial communities from Ace Lake, Antarctica - #728 | ecosystem: Environmental > Aquatic > Non-marine Saline and Alkaline > Saline | place: Antarctica: Ace Lake | collected... | reverse complement strand
AACCCTTTCTTTGCCTCAAAACCCATCCCAAATGAAAAGACGAACCCTCCTCAAAAAAACCAGCGCCGCCATCGCGGCTGCTTTCATCACCCCAGTCCTACCAATTCTAGAACCAAACCCAACCCAAAAAACCCACTTCATCGCCATCGGCAACTCGGGAGGGAGAATCCTCAACGCCCTCCACCAAGGCCATTGCTGTGGCAAATACACCTGGATCAAAGATCAATACAACACCAAATCCGAAGTACCAAACCTCAACCGCATCGAAGTCCATCACCCCTACTCGTCCGACTACCTCACGGGACACCGAATTGAAAAAATGCCCGAATCGATTTTTGACCAAGTCCCCTGCGCCCTCGACTTTATCGACCCCACCGATCGGGTCATTATCCTCACCCTGCCCACCTGCTACCTCTCGAAACACCTCGCGCCGCTCTATGCCAATCACTTCAAATCCATCGACCAACCTTTCTACTGCATCGCGGCATTGCCCTTTACCTTTTACGACATCCGATCCCGAAAAACGGCGGCAAAAACCCTTTCAGAGCTGGGAGTCCACGAAGGAAAGCTCACTGTCATCATTTCCGACTTTATGCGAACGACCGGAGACAAACTGAATATGGCCCAAGCCCAAGACCTCCTCTTTCAAAGATTTCAACGAGAAACAACATCCATACTACAGAGATGAAACGGGATGGATGAACTAGCGGAACAGATCCATCTCTTTGTGCGACGCTTGAAAAAAAAACTACACCAAACCTAAATGAATAAGACTATGAATTATTGGTTACACAGAATTTCGCATACGGCAGAACTATCATACCCTTTACTCGACAGGGGTTATTTCACCATCGGCTTCTCCGACTTTTCCAATGAGGCGTTTATTGATAATGTAAATGAAGGTGATTGGAACGCCTTCAATAGTCAATTTCAAGAACTATGGGGCAAGATCCCTAGGGCGAGGCACAGCTTATGGAGATTTTTAAAGTTCGATAAAGGAGATATTGACATCGTACCCAGCTGGGGAACTTTCTCCGTTTGCGAAATCTTGGACGAAAGGCCGATCACCATCAGTCAGACCTATTCGGATGACCTCCAAACATGGGGAAAACAGAAAGTCGCATTAGATGGCAGCCATCTAGTTTCGGAAAAAGGGAAAGTCTTTGACTTAGGGTTTGCCCGAAAAATTAAGGTACTGCACAAAAAAGTGTCGAGGGCAAAATTTGCGGATGCCAAGTTGACGTCAAGAATGAAAATCCGCCAGACAAACGGTTCTTTGAATGACTTGAAAAAGAGCGTTGACAAAAGCATTGCACATTATTCCGAAAATTGTCCCATTCACCTTCATTCCATCCTTGTAGATAAGGCATCGGCCCTTGTTTTGGATGTGATAAAAAATGAATTGAACCCCGACAAATTTGAAAACTTGGTGAAAACCTATTGCAAGTCTATTGGTGCCAATGAAGTTTCCATTCCTGCAAAGAATGAAAAAGACAAGGAAGGAGACGCGGATATTGCTGCTGTATTTGAGAATATGAAACTCATTATCTACACCGTATTCCAAAAAGGGAAAATAAATGAGTGGGGAACAAATCAGATCTTGGAGTACAAAACCAATAAGGAAAGCATTGACGACGGCTACAACAAAATTGCATGGGTCATCACAACCGCAGACGCTTTCAATGACGAAGCAGAGAAAATAGCCGCTGAAAACGAAATTCAGTTAATTGATGGATTGGAATTTTCTAGAATGCTTTTGAATGCAGGGATTAACTTGCTCCGTACCCAATTGTAAATAAGAAAACGGCGGGTATGCTTTTACAATGGCCCTGCCGACCTATCCATTCATTTTCATGGCATCCAATGCTTCTGCACACCTTAAAAGGTTCATTACTTTTTCTTTGAGGGAGATTTTAAATTCCTCACTTCTTACCTTGCCTAAAACTTCCCAATTATTCCAATTCTGATAATCTTCGAATTTGGCATGCATCGCCCAAGGACTATGACCTGGATCAGGTTCATACCCGAAAACTTCTTTAAAACTTTGAACTAACTTTTGTTTAATTTTATTTTTCGCTTCCTCAGCAAGATCTTGTTCAAGTGTAATCCCAAATATTAAATTGTCATACCCTTTGGTGTTTACGTTAAATTCAAACTTTAAAAAGTTTATATTTTTTGACCTAAGCGCTGTACTTTTATACTTGAATGATTTATAAGGCTTAGAATAATTCAATAGATGTTCTTTCTCAACAACTGGTTTGAGATAGTTCTCCTTAATAACTTCGTCTTTGTTCATTTCAACTGCTATTTCTTCCAATAACGGTATCAAATGATCTCGAAGAATAGTTTTTCGAATTTCTTTTGAAGCGCCCATCAAAGCCGAAAAACCATCATATCTCTGAGAATCGTTCACGACAATTTCAGCTATCTCTTTATTCATCTCTTGATTCACATTTTGACCCGTTAATTTTTTAACAAGATATAAATACTGTCCAATACTCTCTCTCACTTGTGATATGTTGTAAGCTGCTTTCATACAAGCCTCAAGCCACTGCGAAATATCTTGTTCGTAAGAAATGCGTCTATATTCTATCCCTGCTTCATCCAGTTGCCCATGCTGCTTGCTCTCATCTCCATACAGTGTCAAAAAGAAAAGCTCACTAATGTGAAAAGCATTTTTGTATCTTAATAATTGATTCTCCTGCTCAAGAGCATCAATTTTATTTTCGATCACGATAAATTTGCTCCCCGACTTAATAACAATGTCGATTCGACCACCTTTCTCATTTGAGACCTTTCCTGCATTAAACTCTATTCTGACTGATGCATTTTCATGATTGAAATCTTGAATTTCCGTGTTTTCTAAAAAAAGTTTCAGAAAAATACTCCCCATCCCGTGACGACCTTTAGGGTTTAAGAGTTCAGCAAGAAAACGCGAGTGGGTCCTCACCTCATTACGCTCCACTTTTAAAACAGAAAATAAATTAAACTTCTCGCCTGAAGCACTACTTATTCGATCGTAAGTTCTGGCGAGAATCCCGATTTCACCTGCTAATGATTGAGATGCGAGTATCATTTTCGTTTCAGTCGTAATTTTCATTGTAAATATGTCTAATGTAAATCAACAGATTTTAAAGCATTTTTTCAAATTAGGAATGTGTCACGTCCGAAAGTCATAGAGATCTATGACGGACTAAACTATTTAAGCTCCCTTGCTGACAGATCCATTCCTGTAATAGGCGCACTCTTCAACCCTTCCACTCTCCTCTTTCGCCACCATATCCTGTCCGATTGACACCGCTTAAAACTGCTTCAGACACCAAATGACTCTAAGCTGCTCCTGCCTGACCAAAAGCTGGAAGCCATCCCGCCGCTCGATCGCTACGAGCCCCGTGATGCATTTTCGAATCAAAATGAAATCTATCAGGAAGTTTGGCCAGGTTGGGGTATAAATCTTTGACGACTTCTCAATAGCTCTGGTTCCCCCAGTCAATATCTTTTAACCTACTCCCGTCTCCGTTTCACTTGCAGGTACTTGAATTACCTGTTGCTCCTGAATGGATAGTACCCTATTTATGGATTCCAACTCAATTGCCAGTTCCAACGCTTTCAGGTATTCTCGTAACACTTTGTTCAGTCTGGCACTGGGCCTATCAGTAGTTTTATCACGAGAAATAATAAGTATGCAATACACAAGAAGCTTCCTGGTTCCCTTTTTACCGCTGGTATACTTTGTACAAACTTCTGCTATAGATGCTGGAGAAGTAGCTATCTCCTTTGCAGATTTTCTCAATAATTTGAGAATCCATCTTTCTTCGAGGTAGTTCTGAAGCCTTGTAATCATGGGTCAGGTTTTTAACATATTCATATTGACTATTATCAATCTAGGAGAATAGCTTGAAGATAATTCAAAGACAACTTATGTAAATATCACCTTACAGGCGGTATATCAAATTGAATTCCTTCCACATAATTTTCTTCTCTCGAATGATCCCGTAGTTTCTTCCAAAAGGATTGAATCGACTGTTCGTTATGAGAAGTACTCTTAGGTGATGCATTCAAATTATTGGTCAAGAATTCCCAATTCTGTAATTTTAACCGAGGAAAACCCTTCTCTCCATCACTCCATAACTTACTTGGAACAAATGAATACATCCCATTATACGGCTCTTCTAGGGTAGCACCTTTATAAATTCTCATGGTGGCGGAAAAGTCCCTTGCCTCAGGAAACTCTCTTCTGAAAACAATATTCCAATAAGGGTCTTTCTCATTTTTGATAATATCAGCTGGTTTAGATGTATCGTATTCGATATAATCTGAAACTACAAAAACTGTGTCCAACTGGAAAAATGACTCCTCTCTTCTTCTACCTTTTGTAGATCCAAAGAGGATCACGGAACCTTTATCAAGTTTTGAGAGACTGGTAGTTTTCCTCTGCTTATATCTGATCTGTTTGCAGACGAAATACCTAAATGATGAACCGAATATAAAAGGATCCGTATTTTGACAGCCTGATTCTAGATTTTTTAAATCATTAGGAAGAAAAGGCTGATGCAGCCAACGAGGACTATTCGCTTCTCGTGGCTTTGGGAATTCTTGCACCATACTCGGGGGCTCCCATTCGCCCCAGAAGGCAAGTTTGCCTGTTTTCCGAATTAGCTCTGAATCGGCATACGCTCCAGAGGAAATCAAGAATTTTCGTTTGTGCTTTCCCTTATTCCATGATTTGAGAATACCATTTCTCTTATCTGGCCCATGCTCTGGGCCAGGATGTGTGAATTGAACTATTGAAGGCATCGCTTTCCAATCTCAAGTTTGTGCTTATTACTTATCGTGTCAAATGGTTTATTCGCAGCTTGGCCAAAAATCACACGCACTTTTTTACTAGAAGATAGCACATATTCGTGTTCTGATACCTTGTAAGGAGACTTTCTCTTTTCACCATTAATCTTATCGTTGAAAACAATAACTTCCTTACCAGCTGTTTTAACCACGCTTTGAAAAAGCCCTTTAGGAATCGAAATCAACATGATATCAGGTTGTAATTCAGCTATTAAACTAATCCAGAGTTTTAATCCACCACCATGATAAAGTTTTTGTTGGCTTTCTTTGCTCAGCTTACTCCAGGTGGGGTCGGTCGCTAAAGGGGAGCAAAGGTCAGTGTGAAGCGCTATATTTTTATACATGCTTGAATAGTAAGATGAGTCAAAACTGTTAAGAATAGGTTCATAACTCGAAAACCATTTTTTCAATGGCTTACCATCGTCGAAGTACGGATTTAGGGTTTCAATCAGGTTTTGTTTAGATGCCTCCCATTTGTCAAACCGAACGAAAGAAAATGGATCTGTCTTTTTCAATCGAAATTCGTTGTCAGAAGGGTTTTTGCCAACTGTGACAATTTTGAGCTCAGACTTTTCATAATTCGACAAATTCCCGAAGTAAAGAATTGGTAAGCTTGGCTGCACAACTTCTTCTAAATCTTTATACGTTTTAAAATAAGAAAACGTATCCCTCAATAATGATTCACTTATCATAACTTTTCTGTTTTTCAAATGCCATACAACATACAAAATATTTCCATATCCGTTGATAACAATGGGCTTACTTAAGGATAGTTGTGCAACACACAACTATCCTTGAACTATTTTTTTCGCGCTCATTGAGTTCTCTGAACCCAGAGTTATAACAAAAATTCTCGCCATATGAGCCTTAAGGCAACGCCAAAAGTGCCTGATTTGGAGCTACTCAATACACATAAAAACGATTTTAAGTAACATTTGAATTGGAATGATGACAATGCAGTGGATCAAGTCGAGCATATGTTAAGTGAATTCCAAATACTCAGAATGAAGCCATTTCAATCTTGTAATTCGGTGAAAAGCCTGTTGTTCTTTCTTCAAATTTCGCATTCCGATGATTTATAATTGCACCTGCGACATTTCCCGCCAACGTTTTATTTCTAGTGACGGCAATCAAATGACTGATGCTTGCCATATTAGTCCCTGGAGCCAAGCCAAAGACGATTCTATTCAAAACGATATAGCCCTAACTCCAACCTTTCATAGGACTTTTGATTGGGGCCATATTACCATTTCTGCTGATTACGTCGTCTCAGTGTCAGATACGAATACCGAAGACGCCAATTCTCCGTTCAGCTTAAAGCAATTTGAAGGCAATTAGATTTAGCTGTCTCAAAGGAGGCAGTGATGGCCTAATATAGATGTCTATTTTTCCTAAACTTGATACCTATACCCTTCCTTAACCAAACTCATCAAATAATCCAAATCCGTTTCCTGATTCACCACCGCTTCATAATCCCCCACCCCGAAGGTGCCGATGTTTGACACATCGCGAAACAGTCCTTTAGGATCATCCAGCTGACCTTTTTTGAGATTCACGCGCATGCGCAGCTGTTTCTTCTGCACCTCGAAGTCGCAGACGAGCTTCTTGTTGTACTTAAAGCCAACATACCATTTAACAGGGTTGACCTCTACCCCATCCAGTTCGAGTATACGGTCACGAAGTTTCAGAGCCACTTCGCGAATTTCAGGATTGCCGTAATTGTAATGATCCTCCTCCGTGTACACCACTATCTCTTTATCCACATTCTTGGCCTCATCATCGCGCTTCTCGATGGTCTTGATGCTCTCGCGGCTGGATGGCTTGTGCTGACGAAGGCTGACGGTATTGTTGCTGTACCGCTTGATCTCCCAAAGCTCAAAGGGCAAATCCTTGAACTCGATGCTCTGCATCTGGTACTTGCTGAACTCCGGGGAGATAAAGATCACCCGCGACTGACTCCAGTCCACATCCTGCTTGCGCAGGGGATTGCCCGTGCGCTCAAAATACTCCAGTACAAAGTCTGCCTTGTTGTTGAGCAATAGCGACAAATACGAATAGTCCTGATCCACCACGGAGTAACTACGCCCCCGCTTATACACCACAATCACAGGCACTCGTGATCAAAGGCCAGCGTATCAATGCGCAATGCATCCAAGGGAAACTCCGTGCAGATAATGTCCAAGCCAAAAAGCATGTGGAGGTTCTCCTCCACCAAGCCCTGTATCTCTTTCCCGAGCTTAAAGGGCTTGGGATTGATTTCGTGGAGGCGGGAGGAAGTGATGGTGTAGAGGTTGATTACGGTGTGAGGGCGCAAATCAGGACATAAAACCGCAGGGTTGCAAACCCTCCGGAGCGGGTGTTTGTCGAATGTTCCAAGAAAATGTCATATGATTATCCACTAGGAACGAAGTTTAGAATAAGGGGAAAATCACTCGAAAAGAGGGAGGAAGTGATTTTGTTTACAGCCATTATAAATGGCCTTTTGAAGTGCTCAGTGAGTTTTGAGGTAAAACACCTAAACTATCGGATACCATTATTGAATAAATTTAGTAGATGCAGTGGACTATAATGAAAATTTGATGGTTCATATTCATATCGAAATAGGACTCAGTCATGTCAAGAATAAGTAGGGAAGAACCGAATTTCACCCAAAAATGTATATCATTCGCAGCCGAAGGATTTGTAACGATAGATTATCCTCTTAAAGAATACGTATACTTTCAAATGCTCTCTTCAACGTTTTCCGCGATGTGCCTGATTTATTACTCAATCCCACCACAAGGTTGACCTGATTAGCATCGTTATAGAAACAGAAACCCTTCATTTGCATATGAGTGCCACCTGTTGTAAACGATGCATCACAATACATTTGATTACTCAAACCATCAGGTTCAAAAAACTCAATTTTTAAATTATGACCACCCACGTGATTTACCATATTTGTCACTCCTCCTCGAAGTCCTTCTTTCACGTTGTAGCCCTGATTTACTAAAAAGAGTACCATGTGATTTATTGCAAAATCGTCTTTTGTATAAATGAAACTTTTTAAATCAGAGACGATATTGTTGGTTCCTTGTGGTTGAGGAAGATTCTTTTCATTTAATCTTTCGGGGGTTTCAATTACGAGACCATACTGAGTATTTAAAAACCAAACTTGCTCTTCAACAGCTGTAGAGTGTAATTGAGTTTTTAACTTATTCTCAGTTTTAACATCTCGATTGCAATTCGAGAATAAAAAAAAGACTAAAGCGATGAGAGGAATACGAAACATAACAGCAAGCTTAAATTAGATTTTCTCATGGTAATGTACCAGTCAATTTTCAGAAAACGAAATTTATCAAATATTCTAACTCAAAGTATGGATTTATTAGTCCTTAATTTGCTAAAATCATTTTTAAACAGATAAACTATGAGTGGCAAAAAAACGACTAGAATGGTAAGTTCTATTTTCATACTTTAGACCTCTAACCGCAGCCACTCTATGAAATTACGAGCCGGATTTCTATCCGACCCTTTCTGGAACTACTTCAATCTCGGAAAAGCAGACGAGAAAAGGCCTCATCGAAATCTTCTCCATCATCTTAGCCATTTCGAGCTATGCTCAAACGTGCGGCCATTGGAAAGTGATGCATTAAATTACAAGCATCCTCTTTTAGCCATTCTGCACAACCAGATTGTGCGCGGGTACCCAACACGTGCATCAATAATGGTGGAAGAACACCTTAGTACGTTGCTAGATTTAACCGAGTATCAAAGTAAACACGGATCAATTGAATACAATGCTCACGAGAGTTGGGATGTAAAAGAGCTGGCGACATTGCTATGTTTCGCTGATCCATATTTTAAGGAAAGTGATTACAACTATGACGGACTGGATGAAAACAGTCAAGGTGAGAAACGATTTATCCAAGATCTTTTTCATCGCGATAATATTCTCGGTCAACTATTCACGCCGCAGCGATATATGAATGAAGTTGTTTCGCCGCAACGCCTGCGAGATTTTGAAAGACAAGAAGTTGATTTCTGTTATGAAGCTCCTTATTTATATGGTAATGAAACGACAATCGGACAAAGAAAAGGTCTGGTTATCGAAATCGACGGATCACAGCATGCTCTGAATAATGTTCAACGTATCCTCGATAATTCAAGAGATCAGGCCTTGGCAGATGTTGACTTCAAGTCTTATCGATTTAGCCACGACAAACTCAATGATGCTTCAAAAAAAATATATAGTGACCTCCAAGAAGATTATTACGTAAACAAAGTCAAAGATTTTTCAGAGAAGATTAAAAACGGAGATCGTTCAACACGAAAAATAGTACAGCAACTCTATATCCCTTTCGCTGTTGCGAGAATTCAAATAGCACTTCTTAGATTTTTATCTGAAAACTTAAATAGGATAAGCGATGAAAATCCGATAAAACTCTGCTTTGTAGAACGAGATTTTGTAGCAGGTGAAATTGCTGCTAAAGATCTCGCCTGCAAACTTCAGAAGCTTCAACAATTGATGGGAAAGAAAAACCTATTTGGGGGTTTTAGTACAGCTTCTTATGGAGTATGCGATTACAGCGAATGGGAAATGTTTCAACGAGGAGAGACCCAAGACTACAAAGATTGGGATGAGAATGAGAAGTACGATCTAATAATTGATCACTCCATTTTGAGGCGCGATGGCATTGAAAAATATGACTACCCTTCAACGCAAACAGATTCCATAATCAAGTTGCGATCAACCGCCCTGCCTTTCGGGAAGAAGTTCAATAACTTATACAAACCTGATAGACGAATCCAATCTGATAAGTCATCATATTACAATCCATTGACCTTCATAAACGCAGAAGGAAAAACAATAGATATAGAGACGCAAAGAGAAATTTTGCAAATATTCCTTCAAGATATTTTTCGAAAGGAATCTTTTAGACCAGGCCAGTTACCCATACTGAATCGAGCTTTGCAGAACAAAAATGTCATTGGCCTTCTGCCAACAGGTGGTGGTAAGAGTTTGACTTATCAAGTAGCTTCTATGCTACAACCTGGAGCAGTTCTGGTGATTGACCCCATTAAATCTTTAATGCAGGATCAGTATGAAGGATTGCAGAAACTGGGAATTGACGCAAGCAACTTCATTAACTCCAGTCTAAAGACCAATGAAAGAATCTTAGCCCAACAAGAACTGCTGCAAGGTGAAGTCATGTTTTGCTTTGTAAGTCCTGAAAGGTTGGTCATTGAATCATTTCGAAAAGACATTCTAGCCGAGATGAAAAAACAGAACCGTTTCTTTTCATACTGCGTCATAGACGAAGTTCATTGTGTATCAGAATGGGGACATGATTTCAGAACCCCGTATCTGAGCCTTGGAAAAAACTGCATTGACTTTTGTGCAACTGCATCAGGTAAGCCCGTCCCTCTTTTCGGAC
>Ga0222668_1001511_pt1 | contig 10284 bp, 9 predicted proteins | sample AntAcemetagen728_FD_179823 | JGI IMG/M metagenome (GOLD analysis project Ga0222668, IMG submission 179823) | Saline water microbial communities from Ace Lake, Antarctica - #728 | ecosystem: Environmental > Aquatic > Non-marine Saline and Alkaline > Saline | place: Antarctica: Ace Lake | collected... | reverse complement strand
CCCTATGTAGTGGATTATATTAAAAGTAGCGAACCGAAAAGTTTGAATGAGATTGTCAATTCAAAAGAGATGTCTGGCGATTCCTGGCAGAATTATTGCTGGCGGTGGGCGTTGTGTCATTTGCTGGCAACCAACCCGAATTATGCGGCTCGATTTCGTCCGCTGGGATTGGGGCTGCTGATGAAAAAACCGGTCTCGTTTAATCAGACCTATGGTTCGATGGCGCGTGAGATTTCCTTCGAATACTTATTCTTCCTCGAACACTTTGATCAGGGCTTCCGCTGTGATTTGTGTCAATGGGATTGGAAAACCAAATTCCGAAAACCAAACTCCGTTCGTCCGCTGTCATCAAAGATAATGGCCAATCAAGGCTGGCAGGCCTCCCGCGTTTTAGTCGAGGAAGGTAAGGAATATCAGTTTTCGACATTAGGGGAATGGAAAACTGACAGCGATGCGGAGCCGATCTCAGCCAAAGGAGCCGACAACGGTCAAGGTAGATTGCTGGGCATTGTGCTGTTTGAAAATGAGGAAGGCGCCTACACGCTGAGCGAAGAATTTGAATTAGGCGAAGCCGGCAGCTTTAAAGCCCCCGTAAGCGGTACGTTATATCTGCGCTGCAGAGACGCCTGGCATCAACTGGCCGACAACAGCGGTAAGGTAACCGTGAAAATCACTCAGTAATTTCATCGGCATTATGCAGGATGTTGCTGCTGTCAGAACTCAGTCGGCACTGCTATCAGTAACAGTTCCTCAAACTAAAACGCTTTTTTCCGCGCGGGGAGAGCCGCGGGCGGAAGCCGTTCTTCAGGAACCCTGATCCCATCAGGGACTTCCCCTGCGCGCAGTAAGAAATGATTTTAAACGTTCGTGCATTGATTTACTGGGTGAAATTTGTTTACATTTAGTCACACATCGAGATCATTGGATCTGAGCTGAATTTATTAGAAAACAAATAAGAAAACGGGTCTTAGATTCATGCACTTTACTGTTCGCCTATTGATGGTTTCACTCATCTTCACTTGTATTGGATGTTCGAAAAATATGTCTGATCCCAACGAAGCACAAAATAGAAAAGCACGTTCGCTTGAAATTTTGAAAGCGGAAAAGATCCCCTTCATCGATCATCTTCCGGTGATCGAGAATGAATCAGAAGCGACGCGCCGCACAACCGAAGAAGTGGCAATCAGGGCCATGGCGCTTTGCGTTGTGTCTGCCAAAGGCGAGGGACTCGAACAAGAGACCGTGAATCAACTGATAGAAGATTTTCAACTGGCGAATGCATTCACCCCCAAGGAAAAAGCGTTCATCGCCAACCCGAATCCAGATCAGCTTACAAAAACGCAATTCGTATGGCGTTATGAGGACTATTGGGTTTTGTTATGGGCTCTTGGCTTTGTCGATCAGCTTGAGCGCCCCGCACAAATTTGTGATGTTGCAAAAGCCATTCCCTTCCTGCGTGATAATGGACGCGACGGATTCTTGAAAAAAGCCAAACTACGTCCTCAAAGCGAACTCCTTGATGCCGCCGACTTGATCTACCGTTATCATTGGGCGGTAGTCAATGCCCGCACCAAAAACGAAGCTGGTCCCGCAAATCTAGACAGCGGTGTGGTCATGGAACGCCACTATGTATTGAACTGGCTAATTCAAAACGGCAATCAAGAATGGGATAATATTTCCACAGACACTTAAGTCTGGGGCAACTCGTTTTCAAAGCTAGTCAATTAAAGTTGTCGGACACCTTTTTATCATCACTCGTTGACGATGAAATAATTTCTTGTGTCGCTGTCTGATTCGATTTATAATACAGAAGCTGTTTATTTGCGGTACCAGTCAATATGGCACATGCTGTTTATTTGTCGTACCAGTCAATCTGGCCCTACTCAAATCGATGAGTGCAGGTTGGTGACCTCAGCAAGAAATTCTCTGGGGGAGTGAGCATGACGTTGCAGTCTGAAAAACTAGTTCCCGTCGCGACAAGTACGAGCGAAATGGAAGGGCAATTGCTCGTCAATCTCTTGAAAGAGCACAGTATTCCCGCGACCCTCACTGGATGACTTACCTCGCAATTCCGTGCTGAAGCGCCAGGCATGGTTCAAGTCATGGTCATGCAAGATCGACTGTCAGCCGCCCAATCTCTCATCGAGGAACATCATCGATTGGGTTCTAGTTCCGAGCCGGTTGTCGAGCCAGTTGCCATCGATGCCGATTCCTCTCGTCCCCAACTGTGGTTAACCAGCTTTGGTTTTTGGACCTTAGTCATCGGAAATTTGTTGGCGATCGTCGGCATTCTCTTGTTTTGGTTCATCAGATAACATCCAGCGCGATGTCGGCGTTGAACCGTTTTGAGACAGTCAATCAAAGTTTCCCGTCAGATGTTCCGACTCATGATCTTCACCACTGAAATCCTGTCAGCTCCCACTGAAGAAATCTGACTTGACCGCATCACGCCATTCAGAATGATGTGCTTTTACCTGTGTCGCGCGCGAGAAAACTTCCGGTTCAGCTGAAACCCTTGAACTACTGAAAAATTCAGCACGATAAAACCCCCTTGTCTCAGCCATATTTTCAAAAACCCTGCTCACCTGCACCTCAGTTATCAAACGATATCGCAGGCCCATCGCACGACCTCACCCCGCCTTCCCATAGCTTCATCACGGCTTCCCAAACGATCACGTGTCGTTCGCAAGAACAAATCGCGATTTCCCATTGACGGCCTCACGCCCTTCACGATGATCTGCAGCACCAACGTTGTATATTTTTCCCAGCCACGGGTAGGCCCGGATGCACATCCGAACCGAACGCAGTGAGCAGGAAATGGACGGATCAAATCACAATAACAAAGCATGCAACCATCTTCACAAAAGTAGGGGCGGGACCCATGTGTCCGCCGGGAGCGATCGCTTCAACGACCAGAATCACAATCCCGGAAATTCAAGAAGCCTTCTGGCCTGAGCGGTACGGCTCGAACCGTCGTTTCAAATAGGAAGCAACAAAACCGAAACAAACCAACGGCCATCAAATCTTACCAGATACTACCGAACCCACGCAGATGAACAATCAGCAGCTGATACTCGTCTGGGAGTTCCAAGTCCCTTTTTTAAGACGCGGCTCGCCGCGGGAGCAGCCGGTTTTAAAACATCCGGAAGCAGAAGGCTGGCTAGAATCGATTTGTGCTGAATGTATGCTGAAACAATTGCCATAGAACAGAAAATAAACAGAAGCCTGCTTTCACTAAAAAAACAGGGGTTTGACGCCAAAATGCTACTATGCTAGTATAAGATTAAATCAGACAGCAGAGCTCCCCCTTCCGCTTTTTCGATTTCGCAGGTGGTCTCCTCGATTTGTTTGAGTGAAATAATAGCTCCTGTTGTAATTTGAGTTGGTATGGATAAAAAACTCAGTGTCAGAAATCCCGAAAATTCCGGTGATTGATATTTTCGCCGGCCCAGGTGGGCTTGGTGAAGGTTTCAGTGCATTCAAAACCAGCGAAAAGCAGCAACCATTTCAAATCAAAGTTTCCATTGAAAAGGATCGCTTGGCGTATGAAACGCTGCGCCTGAGAAGTTTTTTCCGACAATTCCCTGAAAATAAAGCCCCTGATTTATACTACCAGCTTCTTCAGCAAGAGTTTTCACTTGGGGAACTGGAAGGTCGCCTGAAAGAACATTCCGATTCCATCTATCAGGCATGGAAAAATGCAAGCGATGAATCAATGCTGGCTGAGCTTGGAAATTCAGATGAAGTCCATGAAAAGATCAGCAGGAAGATCAAGCGTGCAATTGGTAATAAAAAACAGCCTTGGATTCTAATTGGTGGTCCTCCATGCCAGGCATATTCGCTCGTTGGTCGTGCCAGGAATAAAGGGAATACAGACTATCGTATTGAGGATGACCAACGTTCTACCCTCTACCAGGAATATTTGCGAATCATTGCAGAACATCAGCCAGCAATCTTTGTGATGGAAAATGTGAAGGGGTTGCTTTCTGCCAGATTAGATGAGCAGAAAGTTTTTGAGAAAATTCTCTCTGACTTGAAATCGCCATCAAAGGCGAATGACCGAAAGAAGTTGCGCTACAGAGTGATTCCCGTTGTTGAAAACAGAAATAAAACATTACTACCAGATGACTTTGAACCAAAGGACTTCATCGTTGCCTGCGAAAAGTATGGAGTTCCCCAACAACGTCATCGCGTCATCCTTATTGGTATTCGCGATGATTTAGCTGATGTCCAATTAAGATATCTCACGTCCTCTCCTGCTCCCACAGTCAACCAGGTGATTGGCGGCCTCCCCAGATTGCGAAGCGGCCTTTCAACGGTTCTCATAGATAAAAAATATATACGAGTTCCGGACAGTCCCGAATCTTGGATTAACACAGTACGCTCTCAAATCAACACGAATGGATCGAAAGCACACAGCCTGTGGATGCGAACACTTGATGGCAAAGTAAAGGAACTGGTTCGTTCAACTTTAAAAGAGCTGACAGTTCCCAAAGCTGGTCGAGGCGCTGGTTACATTCGCGCAAAAGAAAAGCGTAAGTTTCTAAGACAGAACCCGCTATATAATTGGTATCACGATGACCGGTTGGAAGGATTCTGTAATCATGAAACGCGCGGCCATATGGACATGGACCTGGCTCGCTATCTGTTCGCTGCAGCCTATGCAGAAATTCATGGTGAATCTCCCAAATTACAGCAATTCTCTGCTGACTTGCAACCAGAACACAAGAGTGCAAAAAATAATATCTTTAATGACAGGTTCCGGGTTCAACTCGGTGATAAGCCGTCAACGACAATTACGTCTCATATTTCAAAAGATGGACATTACTTTATTCATCCCGATCCCAGCCAGTGCCGAAGTTTGACCGTGCGTGAAGCAGCCCGGTTACAGACCTTTCCGGATAACTACTTCTTTTGTGGACCACGAACTGCCCAGTACGTTCAGGTAGGAAATGCTGTCCCCCCCTGGATTGCCAGACAAATCGCAAACAGTGTCTGGCAGATATTACTGGATTCAAAAAAGGTGAGCTAGTGGCTGACCGTATTTCTCCCGAACATCGCAGTTGGAACATGTCGCAAATAAAAAACCGCGACACGAAACCGGAAATAAAAGTCAGATCTTTACTGCATCGCATGGGGTATAGATTTCGCCTGCATCGAAAAGACCTGCCCGGCAAACCAGATATTGTGCTGCCCAAATATAAGACCGTCATCTTCGTCCACGGCTGCTTCTGGCATCGCCACAAAGGCTGCAAATACACCTACACTCCCAAAAGCAGAACTGAATTCTGGAAAAACAAATTTGATAAGAATATCGCCCGCGATAAACAGGTACGAAAGGAACTCAAATCACTGGGATGGAATGTGATCACAGTTTGGGAATGTGAAATTTTAACTGAACGAAAACTAATCAGCATACTTCAGAAATCAGGCAAGAGATCATGACTACTAAGTTTCACCATCCAAGGAAACTTTGGACGCAGCCAAATCAATTATTCTGTAAAATAATTGCGGCATCGAACTAAGTATCTTTTCACCGAAAAGTGAATTTATACAGGGGTCTTCTATACTAGTTTATCATTTCCGAAATCGATCAAATTCTTTTGGTAAGAGTGCAATAATCGAATCTTTAGACATACCACTCAGATCATATGTCATCTCAAACTGCTGCAAGATCGTGGTCAATCTTCTAGGGGACCCATTTCCTGATCCACGAGCACCATATTTATATTCCTGTGTCTCTGGTTCGAGATAGAGTTCCGTTGCAGTTTCTACGACGTCTGGATTTGAAACATATTCCAGACGCGAAGCAATTTGCTCTATGATGTCGTTACTCGTATGGATCGGTCCAATTAATAAAGCCATAGCTTTATTGATCCAGTCCCTATGAGCTTGAAAAATTACATATGGCCCAAAGAGCAAGTGCCGATAGTATTTTTGAAAATTCTTTTGCGCAGGGATGTAGCGAAATTCTTCTTTAAATGGCGAGCGCCCCTTTCCCTTTTTTACCGGACAGACCTGATTAAAATAATACAGTGTTAACCAAGACCATAACCCCGGATCGCTGTCGACCCGAATTAGTTCAGCTTTTTCTATAAGCTTGCTGAGGAACTCGGCGACCTCCAAGCGATTCTCAAAATCCTGCAGGGGAACATCTACATCGGCTACAGGTTCTGAAGACTCATCACCCTCAAGTATCCAAAAAGGAGGTTCGAGTTTTCCGTCGTTGCGGAGTCCTGAAAGGTATGTCGAAAACCGTTCAATACCAATTTTATTCAAACGACGTAGTTTCATCAACTTTATTCCTCATTCCACTTCGACAATGTAAGCTCAATCAATCCTGACTTTTTACCAAAAGCATTAACCGCATCTTCGATCCAATCGGATAGTTCAACTCTATCCATTAAGTCTTCCATCGCCTGAAGTGGTTCCGGATGATCGGAAATATTAGGTAGAGACTCAGCGAAGCGGAGCCACTTTTGCTGCCAGCAATCAGGCTCATCTTCATCACTGATTTCTGCATCGATAATTAAAATTCTCGTAAGAATTTGCCGCATCACTTCAGGTAAAACAACCGCACGAAACAGAGGATCTCTCGCTCTTGAATTCCAATCGTCAATTTTCTCATTCATTACTAAAGTGGGCATGTCAGAATCGAACTCGGGATATCTGATGCACCAGAGCGCCCCTTTCATGGGAGCGCTGTCCACATCAATTAACGGAACACCTGGTTGTTTATCTTGACCTGGACGTTTTGGGCGAATCCCATCTGCGTTGCCAAGTAGCCGTCCTTGGTGCTCGCCGTCCGCGGAAACCTTGACTCGAAAGAGGATACCTTCAGGATGATCAAAGTCATTAAGAGACCTGTCCTCAGGAGCCTCGAACAGGCCGACGCGACCAAAGTCAAATCGCTTCCAAAGTGCTGACAAGCCACGATAGGCTTCAATGTAAACCCGAGCATCAGCCGGAAATTTGTAATGGTCTAGCTGAAGATTGCTACTGAATGTCAACAGGTCATCCGACTGCTCAATTCGGATATCTACATACTTCAGTTTAATATCTTTTCGACCAGTAAAATTAAGACTCCTCGCCATCGATGAACTCCTCTAAATTCTTGTCAAGCTTCGGATCAAGGACTAAATCACGATTAATGTCGAAACCGGTTACTTCCAGCTCAAAATTCGAATCTTGGACTGCGATCTTCAAATGATTATCCTTACAGTGAAGAACTCTCCCACCTGAAAGATTGACTTCAAATTGTTTTGACGCGATATCAAAGTCTGACTTACCGTACTTTTTAATAGAATTTCCTCGACGTGCTTTATATGCCATTTCGATATCGATCGTTTTAGGAAGTTCGGCCTCTGGTACTCCTTGACGAATGACGAAACCGTTTTCACGCTTTTGTAAGTGATAACGTCGGGGTTTAGTCCCCTTGATTTCAAGATCAGGTGGTATGGTAATCTCCCCCGGTTTCTCAGTTTGCTTTTTCTGTGAAGACTTTGTTTTGCTGTCTTCGGCGGGAAGTGAAAATAGATCGAGAAGAATCGTCGGGTCGGCAGTTTTCTGGTCGTCGTGCAGCGTCTTTATTAAGTTCGAAACAGAGTGTGTGATATATTTTAATGCTGCGTCATGGAATGAATACTTCGCACTGACGTTTTCTTTCTGCCATTCGGTATGTGATGGATTTTCGGCATCTCCCAGAAATTTTGCGAGCGGGCCATCATCGATAATCACAAGAGCACGGTAACCAGGCTTTCGAGATGATCGTACGCCTGAAATGAGAAGTCCTTCACGAATAAACTGAATGCACGAGTCAGAACAAGTGTCGTCAGGGGTAACATAAATATTAAATTCGGTCGGCAGAGAAGATTCGGCACTCTGGCTCTTCTCGCGTATAGACATAGGAAGTTTGAGTGCTATAGGATTTCCATCCGTGAGTTCGCTACGGAGTATTGCTTTGACTTTATCTGATAACAAGTCTGCACTCCATTTCTGGGCTTTACCATGAGGAGGTGCTGATGCTATTTGAATTGAATCTGTGGGCAAGCTTAGCGCCCATTTTGAGAGTGATACAGAGGACCGCAACTGATCGCCAATGTCAATTGGATTGGTTGTTATATTTTCGACTAAATTCTCAATGGACTCACTGCTGACAGTCATCAACTCGCCATTTTCATTTCGAATATCAACTAGGAGAGATCCCTGCATGACTGGCCAGAAAAAACCGCGCAGCACGGACTGAAGAGTTGCATTTACTGTAACAGATTTGTCAAGCCAGGGAACGATGATTGATAGCCCTGTCTCTGACTCTCGTTCTAGTTTAAAAGCCTGCTTGAATCGTTTGACGACATCCAAGTCCTGAACTGGAATGATAAGGTCCTCGTTTTCAATATTATGGATATCTCCATACCAGCCATCTGGATCGTACGAAACTCCCTCTTTTTTATGTAGAACGAGGGTAGAAGTACCCATTAGCAAAGGTCCACTTTTTGTCGTTTGAGTTACACCGATGATCGATCGAGCTCTACTGGCAAGAGAAAAAACCATTTTCCCCACTCCATGGCGTCCTCTTTGATTCCCTGCCTTTTCAGTCACCCCTTCACCACGAAAGAAATTAAAGAAGGCGTTACCATCATTTTCGGGATCCCATTCATGGGGATCACCCAGTAATCCTGACGTGTTGAAATCTTCAAAAACCAGATACTTAATAGGTTCATCAATTTGTGGAATGTCTCCAAGTTTCGAACTTGCGGCCTGCAAGTGATCAAATAGTCCTGGAAAAAACTCAGCAGTATTCGAATACATTGTCTGACCAAATTGGATCGAAATTCGAATTGGAATTTCGCCATACTGCTGTTCTTGACGAGCGTCGAGAGAATTTTGAATCCCTTCTCGAATGAGTGCATTCGTTTTATCTTCAACAACATCTGACTTGAAGAACTTTTCGACTTGAGGGTTTCTAGCGCGTACACCTGGGCGTCGACGGTGAAAAAGCCAATGCGATTGCCCCTGTTTCAGCCCCGTATTTTTTTTTGCAAACATAAAATTAGGTTGATCCGGTTAATTCTGAACGCTCAATACCGATTTAATATCAAGCACCTATTTGATTACTACCAAGGAAACGAAGTTTGTATAGACGCACACATAAACGCCTTGCTTCCATTTTGGTTTTGTGCAGTCATTTTACAAAGTATGTACACAGGGCAGCAACTGCAAGCAAAACGAACCCAGTATCACATCAAATTCGTGGGAATATGTGAATCATCTAGTGCAATACTTCATTCAGTTTTCAGCGAAAATATTGTTCTACTCTGATTTAGAACGTATGTCACACTTTAAAGCAAGTAATCATCGTGCTTTGTGAGCGTAAGGTGATTCGGCTTGCTCGGTGCTGCGTAGATATCCGTCCCAGCTATCTTGAACCTGACATGAGAAACGTCAAATCCATTCAACTGGGGCAGAAAAAGTTGCCAAGAACCGTTTATCGTTCTCCGACTGGAAAAAGCAGAGCCTCAAAGCCGTTCATTAGGAAAAATGGCTAGCCAGATTTAAAATAAAACCTCAGTACCAATTGTCAAACCGTGTTTGGATACTGAGGCTCTGTTGGCTTCTGGTAATCTGTCTTGAGTCGAGCAGAGTCACATCCAGCGTGATGTCGGCGTGGAATCGTTTTGGAACGGTCAATAAAAGTTTCCTGACACCTTTTCCCGTCTGACACCTTTACCTGTCCAAGAAGTACCAGACCGCACTGGCGACAGACTTGCAGGCCGTGATCAAACAGGGGGCAAACCCTTTCGACTATGAGCTCAAACCCTAACCTGCCTCCGAGCTGGTTTTTGAGAGAAAGCCTCGCCGCTCCGCTGATGATTCTGTCTACTGCGATACTGGCTGTCGGATGCGAGGATGCTGCTGGTTGCGCTGGTTAATTGTGTTCGTGTTTTATCGGGAGCCCTGTATGAGGAAGTCTCTTTGTCGTTGACGTGAGTCTACCTTGTCTAGACAAAAATGCAGTTGGCGCAGGGGTGAACTGCAAATTACCTTTGATGATAATGGCAGTAATTTATTACAAAGGCTTCTGTCTTTTAATTTTCTTCGGTATCTTTAGTTAGGTATTTTGCGTTAATTCAGTCATATACCAAAATAGAATGGTGTCAACAAGATTAGGGGATGTCCCGTTTATTGTTAAAACTCTCGATGGTCTCGCTGAGTTAAACGTAGCAGGATGGGGTTAGCGCTGCAACCGCTCCGGCGAGGGCTGGGACGGAGCCGGAGGCGATGGAG
>Ga0222668_1001506_pt1 | contig 10333 bp, 10 predicted proteins | sample AntAcemetagen728_FD_179823 | JGI IMG/M metagenome (GOLD analysis project Ga0222668, IMG submission 179823) | Saline water microbial communities from Ace Lake, Antarctica - #728 | ecosystem: Environmental > Aquatic > Non-marine Saline and Alkaline > Saline | place: Antarctica: Ace Lake... | reverse complement strand
CCTTTTTCATCTTTATCCGTTTTCGCTAACAGAAATGTACCCGAATGCCACACCTTTTGAGCTGGAGCAAAAGTTGCCATTTCACCTCATCTACGGCAGCTATCCCGATGTATGCAACAACAAACCGGATGCGGAAATTATTCTTCGAAACCTCACCGATCAGTACCTTTATCAGGATGTTCTAGTGTGGCAGAATATCCGCAAACCAGCATTTCTAGACTCGCTGCTCAAGTTATTGGCATTTCAGGTTGGAGCTCAAGTTTCTTACCATGAGCTCGGCAAGAATCTTAAAATGAAGTCAGAGACGGTGGAGGCATACGTCGACATATTGGAGAAGGCTTTCGTGGTGTTTCGATTGCCCGCTTACAGCACTAATCCCCGTAAAGAAATCTCGAAGTCAACTAAGATTTTCTTTTGGGACAATGGCGTGCGAAACGCGGTCGTGGATGATTACAGACCTCTAATCCAACGCAATGATGCGGGACTGCTGTGGGAAAATTTCGCGATCAGTGAGCGAATGAAGCTCCACGCGCACCTCAACCGATCTTACCGCAGCTATTTTTGGAGAAACTACAACGGCAGCGAAGTGGATTACATCGAAGAAAAAGAGGGAAAGATTTCCGCTTTCGAAATGAAATGGAACCCGAAGCCAAATCAAAAAGTAACGAGAGCCTTTACGAATGGCTATCCCGAGGCGGAGACGGAGGTGATTACACCGAGAAATTTAGAGGGGTTTTTGAGGTAAGTTTTGAATTAATTGCTTTTGCTTTTCTCAAAAGGAGAAGATCGTTTAGTGAAATCAATCATAAAGTTCTTGGATGTATCTTTCTTAAGATTTTCAGCTTGAGGAAACCTTATTATTAGCCTACTGAGACGAAGAAAGGAGTAAAACCGATCAGCGGGAGAAAGAGCCAAAAAGGCTTTTTGCTGCTCGCGTTTGTGTTCTTCTTTCGTGCCAAAGGAGATTTTCATAGGGTAAAAATAGGCAATCCAATGCACCGGAAAAAACCTGGCATTGATGGCTACCGCCTACGCGTCAACTGAAAATAGACAATTGGCCTCAAGATCGTCAAGAGAAATAGAACCAGCATCCACACGAACTTTAATACTGAAAAATATTTTTGCCGCCTTTTGCAAAAAAGATCGTAGAGCTTGAAAGAATAAAAAGCTGGCTAGAATGATGAGGACTATGGCTAAGACAGTGGTTGTGCTCAAATTGAAAGGAACTTGAAGTAATATACAAAGAGGACGACAAATAAGAATACGACGATCGAGAATCCTATTACTATCCGCTTAAACATATACCACAATTCCCTCTTAGTTTCAAAAGGATTCACGATCAGATACCACAAGGCGGAAACTGTAACACCTATCGCAAATGAAGAGGCAATAATTATTGGGAATGGAAGACCGGTGCCAACAGAAATAGTACCTGACAAAATGACTCCAACTACTGCTATGATTATTGGGTTTTTACTCTGAACCCTTTCACTAAAGTTTTCCATAGCCTTGTTTTCAATTTTATTTAGTTCATCCATAATTATTGAAATAAAATTTGAACGGTATTTGACCTCGATTAAAAAATAAATGACAGTTGTATGGGAGCACTGATCAATTAACTCTGTTTGTTTTTTAAACTATTTAAAAGCCCTCATTCAAATATGTGAAAAAAATATAATAAGCAAAGGTCACTTTACGCAACCTTTGCCTAAATTCTGAAATTAAACTCTGGATTTGAAAATATTGTTTTTTTAAAAGCTATAATAATTCTTTAACACCCCGCCATACTTATAGCCCAGACTGCCACCGATCCGAATATTGAACCCACAACACCTCCTACTAGTACAAATGGCGCCGCAGGACCAGAGAAGAGTGAAGCCCCAGCGGCGGTGGCTATTCCGCCTCCAAGGGTTTGTACTGCTGCTTGTGCAGCTTCCTCTTCACAATCGGTTGCTTTTGCCCAGTGAGTATTTGGAAGCTTCGCTTGCCAATATTTTAGAGCATCAATATGCACAAGCATTGCTTCTTTAGGATAAGAAGAATTAAATTGTGTATTAGCAACATGATTGTTGACATCATTGAAGTAGTCCAGTAGTTTGCTAGTTTCACTGCTAGAGAGAAACGTAGAAAGATCCGTTATTTCCAAAGTGCCGTTCATTCTGGCATTGTTAAGTGCAATTAATTCAGTTTCTGATAGTGTTCCATCCATTATGTATTTAGACAGGACGTTATCTTTAGTCAATAGATCTCGATACGCTTTATACCATGCAGCATCTGCAATTTTGACTTTCGATTTATTTGAATTTTCTTGAATCTCACTTCTAGACTCTTGAACAGGTGAATCAACATCTTTAGCGCATGACGCAAAGAATAACAAAGCCATCAAGGCTGAACTCCAAAAAATGGTTTTCATGATAAATAAATTTAGAAAAAGCCTACTCTTGTTCCGATTTTCGGCTACCTCGTCTCAAGGGTTTTGATCGATCCTTATCATCTTGATTTGTGGAAGCTCAAAAAAAAAACGAAACAACAAAGTTTTTTCTTGACTTTTTCGAAAACTTAATTTCGGGATAACGTTGAATTAGCTCTTAGTAGTTTTCAATGAAATTCCATAAAGCACTAAACCATAAATCAACGCAGATTGATCCTGCCTGCCGCTGATATGGGCTTCTTCCAGCTTGCGCAATTGATCCATATCAATCTGCCCCAAAGCTTCTAAAACACCATAAGGCATAAGTTGATCCAGCACTTCTCTTTTGGATAGCAGTGAGCGCAATGGCATTCCAAACCCCGCTTTACGACGCTTGGTAATGTCGGCAGGAAGCACATCGGCATAAGCCGCTTTGAGGATTTTTTTGGAGCGGAGTTGCTTGTCGAGTTTAAAGTCGACAGGAAGGCCAGCCGCAAATGTCACCAGCTCATGATCGAGGTAAGGCACTCGGCTTTCCAGCCCGTAAGCCATCGAGGAGCCATCGAGGTAATGCAGGTTTTTGACCAAGAAATTGTCCATTTCAAAATGGAGCAGGTCTTCGAAATCGTTTCCTCCCAAATTGCCGAAAATGGCTTCTAAATCGGGTGGACGCTTGAGCAAACTGAGCGCCGAATCCACATCGCCCACTACGCTAAAACGAGCCGCTTAGTAATCCTTGCCGTGGTTGTCTCTCAGGATAATCTTGTACTATCTGACAAGTTGCTAGTTACTAATCGATCCTAATTCGTCCTAGTCTTCATGAATCGACACTTTTGATTTTGACGTATTGTTACCCATCACCATAATTCCCGACCGAAACACCAAAGTGATAATAGGTAAGAAAAGTAGCCACGTCCCTTCATAGGACTCCCAAGCCAGCCAAATAACTAATATCAAATTTAAAATCGAAACCGAAAAAAATCTCCATCTCGCATCAAAAAGAGAAATTCTTTTTCGATCAAAATATACTGAAGCCGTTGTTGCCATTCCGATGAAGAATAAGAATAAAGTATATTCTTTTAGGCTATCAGTTAGCTCAACACCATAAAAACTCTGGTAACCAAAAAATAGAGATAGGAGAATAATTCCAAACAAGGAAAATCTATCCATTTCACTCTCCGCTCGAGGAGAAGTTTTATAATAATTGTAATCGAAACTAGAATACATCATTTTATCTACTTCTACAATCTCAAAACCGCGAAAGCCTAAAGCGCTTATATATCGCTGTAGCTCAGATTTTCCTTTCCATCTAATCACAAAAAACCTGTCTTCAGTATTTTTAGAGTCTAAAATCAGTTTGACGCGATGCTGATGAACCCTTAGCGAAATTTGTCGTGGTTTATTTTCAACGTGGACAGTCTTAGGTTCTCCTGAAAATAGTTTATCCTCTGTCGACTTATTAATTTTGAGGATAATTGGTGTGTTGTCAAAGTATCCTGAAGGAAATATGCATTTAAAGTGTAAGTCTGACATAATGCAAAATTGTTAAAATACTTGAAGCAGCTCGGCTGCTTCAAGTATAAAGTTAATAATTAGAAAACTTAATCCAGCATTGAAGAAACCGCTGCCACACCAATGACGACTGCAGCACCTGCGGCAGGATTTGCAGTAACAGCACAAGCCCATGCCGCTATTCCGGAATTCCAAGCATACAATGCTCCCATTGCATCCTTTGTATACCAAGGAACCCCTCTCCCTTGGGAAGTCCAATAGTCCATAGAATCCATAGTGATATCTAAACCACCCAGAACTCTCTGGCGCGAAGCTTCGACCAAGAAATCTTCAACCATGGCTAAATCTCTCAAATTATCGATGACTGCTCTTTGATTTACAACTTCAGAGTTTTCAACCAACGCATCTATCACATCAAGTTGATATGCTAGTTCTCTTTCTGTCGAATACCCCGAAACATGCAAACTATCAAACATGTTGGCATAATAGGTTAAAGTATGATCATTGTCATTCATATCGATAAGAAACAGCTCCAAATCTCGGTTTTGAGTAACCATTTCTGAGAATAAGGGAGTAATCCCCTCTTGAACAAAATAATCGTCAACCAGAGCAATTTTCTCTGCCAAGGTGAGGGTGGTTCTATCATTTCGGTTGTAGTAAGAATCGATAATGTCATTATGAGCTTGACCATAATCTAACCCGGCTACAGCAGCACTCTGAGTAACAACGTTGTCAACGCTTTCATCCTCTTTCGTACAACTATAGAAACCAATTAATAATAACATAAGAATCCCAGTACCGAATAATTTCAGTTTATTTTTTAATAGTAATTAAAGATTAAAGTTTGCCTACTCTTATCCCGATTTTCAGCTGGCTCGTCTCACGTGTTTTGGTCGACTTTTGTACTATTGATGAGACAATGTTAAAAAAAAAACGAATTCACAAAATTTATTTGACTTTTTCGAAAACTTAATTTCGGGATAACATTGAGTTAGCTCTAGCTTGGTCTCAAAGCAAGTCCATAAACCACCAGCGCATAAATCAATGCAGATTGATCCTGCTTTCCACTGATATGGGCCTCTTCCAGCTCACGCAATTGATCCATATCAATCTGACCCGAAGCTTCTAAAACACCATAAGGCATGAGTTGATCCAGCACTTCTCTTTTGGAGAGCAAAGAACGGAGTGGCATTCCAAACCCCGCTTTGCGGCGCTTGGTAATGTCGGCGGGCAACACATCAGCATAGGCCGCTTTGAGGCTTATCTAGTTCTGAGTCAAAAGAATCTGGCACTAGCGTTCAGCACGCTATAAAAATAAGACCTTGCTGCAAAGTCTAGAAGCACATGAAAACCTTAACTCCAAATAGTGAGCTTAAGATTTCCAAATAAGCTCTTAAGCACTAGAGATCGGAAGTGAACAATTGTATTTGATCCAAAAGATATACAGCGCGGTCGGGATTGCGCTCTTTCGTATAAACAAATTTAATGTGCTCAAACTCGTCATAAGCTTTTAGCCAAAACCTGCCCGTCATATAAAATCGATCCGTGGGTAACTCGAAAGTAGCTGTGTTATCGGTTGCAATATTATATTTAACGACTGACAAGGCTTTCGTGTTGGTTGACGCGATACGGATATTCTCTCCCTTCATATCTCTTCTATGTTGATAGAATCTGTATATAGTTGAACCGTCCTCACTTAAAAATGCCTTGTAATATTTTTCGAAATTAAAGTGTCTCAATTCCCACAGTGCGTATTTTTCGGTTTTTTGATCTCCTTCTTGTGGTTTGACACTTGGATATTCCTCAAGATTTTCAGGAAGTTCTGTTCGAAGAGATTCATTTGGATGTCTAACTTCAAACTGGCTAATCTCAAAAGAATTTAGATCAATTAACGAAACATTTTCACTCCAATTCTCACTCACTACCAAAGTATCACCTTGGCGGGAAGTATACAATTCTGCACCCCAATACTCGGAAGTCCGGTATATACTGCTGAATTCAAAAGGAAGTCTGACTATTTCTTTCGTTTCCAGATTAAAAGCACAAAGCCCTCTTAGAAAATAGTCCAAATTATCTAAACCAGGCCATTTACCGCCAGACAACCCCAAAACAACAATATTATGTTTTGGAAAATATTCAAACCCAAAAATATCATTTCGCCAGAACAGGTTTTCAGGAGGATTTCCTAGTTCAATAATAGATTCTTTACCTCCCTTATAAAGAATAATGGCCTGACCATAATAAATTGCCAAATCGTTAGCTGAGGCCACACTGAATGATTCCATGTTTTCAACAGGGACTGAAAACGTTATCCTCTTAACTTCCGTTCTGGATTCAAAATGATAAAAGACCAAATTATTTCCCTCGGGGTAAATAATAAAAGTAGAATCATTCTGATGGAGTACTTGTCGATCATCGTAAAAGGTTATTCCAATAGAATCAATAAGTTCGCTTTTGAGAGAAATATAATTATGGCTTTTCTCTTGGGGTTTACTTTTTTCAGATGTCGCGCAACTACAATAAAAAAACAGCAATAAAATATAAGTAAGTATCCTCATAACGTCAAAATAGCGGAGGCCTATGATCTGACCTCCGCATGTAATTACATCATTTAATTGGTAACGTACCTGTTGATTTCAACTCTCTCAAAATGAATCCGTCTGTAATCGGCTTGGGGTTATGAGCTAAATCATCAATTTGTGCTTGTGTATAGATTGAACGCATGTAGTTATCAACAGAACTTGGGTTTGCTTTACAATCTGTACTCTCCCAACAACCTGAGTTGAGGCTACCGCACTTTGAACCACAACCACCATCATCAAGCGTACAAGTTTCTGGCCCGTACTCCATTTCTCCAACTTTTGCTTCGCCCACTGCGCTTTGATTTGAGCTCACTGGCTGATCCATGTCCTTCGCACAAGACACAACTAGAATCATAGCCAATACGGCTACACTTAAAAATACTGTTTTCATGATAAATTATTTGTAATAGTAAAACGCCTACTCTTGTCCCGATTTTCGGCTACCTCGTCTCAAGGGTTTTGATCGATCCTTATCATCTTGCTGCTAGCAAGCTCAAAAAAAAAACGAAACCGCAAAATTTATTTGACTTTTTCGAAAACTTTTTTTCGACTTAGTTGTTTACGGCCGTTCCGTAAACCACCAACCCATAAATCAACGCCGATTGATCTTGCTTTCCACTGATATGCGCTTCTTCAAGCTTACGCAATTGATCCATATCAATTTGCCCTGTGGCTTCCAAAACATCGTAAGGAAGTAGCTGATCCAGAACTGATCTTTTTGACAACAACGAACGAAGTGGCATTCCAAATCCCGCTTTGCGTCGCTTGGTGATGTCGACGGGCAGCACATCGGCATAGGCAGCTTTGAGGACTTTTTTAGAGCGGAGTTGTTTGTCGAGTTTAAAATCGACGGGGAGGCCAGCGGCAAATGTGACTATCTCGTGATCGAGGTACGGAACGCGGCTTTCTAGACCGTAAGCCATCGAGGAGCCATCGAGGTAGTGCAAGTTTTTAACCAAGAAGTTTTCCATCTCAAAAGCAAAGAGACTTTCGAAATCGTTGCCTTGGAGACTCCCGAAAATAGACTCCAAGTCAGGAGGTCGTTTTAGCAAGCTCAGCGCAGAATCGACATCACCCACTACACTATAACGAGCCGCTTGATAATCCTTCCCGAGGTTATTTCCCCATTTCTGCAAGTAGCGGCGATAGGCTTTGAACGGGCCTTTTCCCGCTTTGATCTTTTGCAAAAGCGGCGAAGCGAGTCCCTTGAATCCAGGCACCGATTGCGCCATTTGCGTGAGCTTGAGCAAGAAGTGACCGTTGTAACCGAGGAAGAGTTCATCGGCACCCATTCCGCTAAGCACGACTCGGTGTTTCTGTGCTGCCCTTTCGGCAATGAGCATAGACGGTATGATCGAGCCATCGGCGATTAAATCATCACAAGCTCCGATGGATTTCAGAATCAATTCGGGAGTGAGTTGATCAAGCCCAATGGAGATGGTTTCCAAATTCAAGTTCCAATCGGCGGCTAGTTGCTTGGCGAAAGCCCCATCAGAACTGGTTCCTTCGGCCTTGAGATCGCGCTCATTTTTTACAGCGCAGTAATGGGTAAACTCCTTGCCTCGAAGGTGGTGAGCGATAATCGAAGAATCGAGACCGCCAGAGAGGTAATTGGCAATGGGCACATCGGCGACTAGCCTAGCCTCAATAGCTGCTCCCAGTCGTTCGCGCAGCTCGACTTTCGCATCATCGAAACTGCCGCGATAGGGCTTGACCTCGTCTTGGAGGTTCCAGTACTTTTCTTCGTTGAGCTTTCCCGAGTTCAAATTCAGACGAAGGATAGTTCCGGGAGCCAAGCGACGGACTTCATTGTAAAGCGTGTCTTGTCCGGGGCTGTATTTGAAAACGAGAAATTTCCCGAGACCATCTGGCCTTGGCGTTAGCATTAATCCAGCTTTCTCGAATGCTTTGATCTCACTGGCAAAGCCAAACAACCCATCAGACTCATAGATGTAAAGTGGCTTCACTCCCATTCGATCGCGAATGAGCAAGAGTTCTCCCTTGTGTCGATCGAAAATGGCCATGGCAAAATCGCCATTGAGGTGGCGCACGAAATCGGCTCCAAATTTTCGATAGAGCTTCAAAACGACCTCGGTATCGGAGTTGGAATGGAATGGCTCACCACCCAGATGGGCAGCTTTTAGCTCCCGATAATTGTAAATCTCACCGTTGAAGACTATGCTGACTTCACCCTCGTGCATGGGTTGGTTTCCCTCATCGGACAAGTCGATAATGGACAGGCGGCGGTGACCAAAAAAGAGACACCTCTTACCGACCCATTCTTTGAAAGAATCGCCAAAATCTGGCCCGCGATGACGCAAGGCTTCGACCGATTCTTCCAGTCGCAGCTTTGATAAATCTCTACCTACGAAGCCGACTATTCCACACATGATTCGCTCAGTACGTTTTGGAAAACTTGACGCATTTGGCTGCTCATAGCCTTTGCAGTAAAATGGTTTAAATGGAGTTGTTGTGATGCTTTACCCATCCTTTCTCGGAGGGCCTCATCACTAATCAGCTCGGCGATTTTCTCCGCCAATATTTTGGGTTCTGGGTTTTCTAGGAAAAAGCCATTTTCACCATCGACGACATTTTGGCGAATGGCTCCACGATCGGTGCTGACAATCGGCAATCCTGCTGCCGAGGCTTCTACCAAACTCCACGGATGACCTTCGGGTGCCTTTGGAGCAAAAACGAAAATGTCGGCATCGGCGAAAGCCTGCCATTTGGCTTCTCCAGAAATGCTGCCGTTCAAGAAGAAATTTGCATAGCGGTCTACTATCTTGCCACATTCGTTTTTGTAGGACTCATTGTCCCAACTGCCGTAGCCATGAAACTCAAATCGCAACTTGTACTTTTCGTGCACGATAACCAGCGCTTCGAGTAGTTCTTTGACTCCTTTACCAGGAAGGTAATTGGCTAAATAGAGAATGCGCAATGACTTGGTTCTGCATTCAGGAAACTGATAATCGGCTCCATTGGAAACGACGAAAATCTTTTCGGAAGGAACCAAACCTTCAAAGAGATAGCGAAGGTTTTCGCCCAATACGATCACTCCGTGAACTTTGGCCAAAGCGCCTTTGACCATGTTTTTACGAATGGGATCAAGACCGTCAAACCAAGTTCTAAACTCACTTCCACGAAGCTGAATCAATACTCTTGACCCTGCCTTAGCGGCCATTCTGATAAAGGGGACGTCCTTCAAAAATCCTGCGGTTGTTTGACCGATCGGCACCAAAACAAGTTCGGGATTCACGGCTGTAAGACTTTCATCAAACTTGGAATAGAGCGCTCGAATCGTTTTGATCTTTTGCCACTTGAAGGTGCCCATATCTGCCACATCGTCGTTGATTCGAGTATCAAAATGGTGGAGATCAAAGTCGTCTTGCAGATCAGAATCTAAAATGATTCGCGTCGCAATGGCGGGGCCCATGAGTGGTGGCGGAAGCTTGCCTAAGATCAGAATTCTTGGTTTTTCCATTGCAGGCGCATGTTTTCTGGAAGGACCGCGTAGGCAAATACGGCCATGGTGAAATACATAAAAGGGGCGTAAAATGTGGGCGTAACGCTGATGCTATAAAACAATAGCGCCGCAAAAGTAGCGTAAAGCAGAAAGCGCTGGGCGGGGCCCAGTAAGATACTTCTTCTAAAAAACATGAAGAGCATTCGGATGTAAAGGATCAATCCCAAAATTCCCGTGGCAAAGAGCATTCGGATGAAGTCGTTGTGCGAACCGATTCCAATAAATTGGAAGACATAATCGAATTTGAGCGGATAACCGAAGAACTGAACGGGGACGCTTTCTGAAGAAAACTTCTCGAGCATCACT
>Ga0222668_1001479_pt1 | contig 10458 bp, 9 predicted proteins | sample AntAcemetagen728_FD_179823 | JGI IMG/M metagenome (GOLD analysis project Ga0222668, IMG submission 179823) | Saline water microbial communities from Ace Lake, Antarctica - #728 | ecosystem: Environmental > Aquatic > Non-marine Saline and Alkaline > Saline | place: Antarctica: Ace Lake | collected... | reverse complement strand
GAGGGCATCATCGACGCCGTTAACTTCCCCACGCTACGTGCGGCGGGGTACGTATCAAATGCAATCTAACTTCTGACCAAAGCGTCCATATGAGGTTGACACGTTCCGATAGTCAGTTTACGAAGTGTAGCGGATCTTTCACGGGGTGTGGTGATGCGCGCCTCAAACCGAACGCATGCGGAACCTGCTCACGGTCGGTGGGAGTAAGCCGAAGATTACTAAGGGGTTTTCGACACCGAACTTCGAAGCGGGGCCGAGACGCATTTTGCAGCGAAAGCTTGGCGGCAGTGTACCGGATTGCAATCGCGGGCAGGCTCCAGCGCCTTTATTGCAATCTTCAAGATCTTCTGGGCACATAACGCCACGCCACGCCACGCCACGCCACGCCATTGCATACAAAAAAAGGACTGCCCTCTTAGGGCAAAAAAGCTGTATTTACACCCGACGAACCTGGCGGCGCTACGCTGGTGTAACCCTGACAGCGACAACCTGGCTTTTGGCATGCTTGATAAAGCGACCTGTATATCCAGACAGAGTATGCGACCTACACATATGTCATTATGCTAGCGGTTCGAATAGTCTTTGTCGTTCATTCAAATATGTTGGGAGATAGGCCGTGAAAACGTGGAAGAAATTAGTCCCAGTGGTAGGTATGGCATTCCTGGCTCTGGCCAACACAACTGTCAGTCAAACAATGTGTCCGGACGGCAGTTATGTTGGCGGCGACAGCTGCAGCATGGCTCCTGATGGCACTTATGTCGGCGGTGACCCCAAGATGGCGCCAGACGGTCGCTATGTGGGTGGAGATCCCGAGATGGCACCAGACGGGTCCTACGTCGGTGGAGATCCCGAAATGGCCCCGGATGGAAGTTATGTTGGCGGCAGGCCCACAATGGCGCCTGATGGCAGTTATGTTGGGGATGATGGTTACGAATAATAATCATGCTAGGCCTGTCAGTATATCCCCCCGGCTACAGTGATGTTGTCAGCTAAGGGGATGTCCGGCTTCACTAGACCATCACACTCGGTTTCAACGCATCACATATTAAAATGTGTAGCCCAACCCTACTAGCACGTTGTAAGCGTTGAGGTCTGGATTAGCCGAGACGGAACCGCCAGGGCCATCAGTGTACGTTGACGACATATTGGCACTGGAGTAGGCCTGGTAATTCGACTCAATAAAGCCATAAAGCCCCTTTGCAATAGTTTGTCTGTAGCCCAAACCTAATATATAGCCATCGACACCGGCGTCGTTAGAAGGTACTGAGCAGCAGTTTGTTTGGCTATACTGAACTTCTTGATGTGAGTACCCTAATTTGAAGTAAGTCACCTTGTTGTCATCAATTGCATACCCGGGTGCGAGGAATATATTGAAACGGTTAGATATTGAAAACTCATAATCGTAGGTGCCGCTATCCGTTACGCTGGGGTAAGAAAAGCCCTTGGAATTGGTTGTTTGCGTCAGGCTAGAATAGTCGATACCGAAATCTAACGTAAATTGGTCTTGAAGCTTGAAGGTATAGCCCAATCCCAGTACTAACGGTGCAGCACTTGAGCTGGGGCTGGCACTGGTACTTGTGTTTGGTGAGCTGCCGTTGTCAGTGCCTATGAGCTCGACTGATTCAACAGTATTTTTTTCATATCCAGTCGAAACCTGGCCATAGACACCTTCAAAAGCGCTTTGAGAAAATGCTGAGCTCGCGAACAAAATTGATACAAAAAAAACGGTTGATCTAGTGATTTCCATTGGTTTTTCACTCTATATCTAATGTAGAAAAGTTCACATTTTTTCTTTCACACGATGTCAGAATCTGAGCAGGATTTTGGTTGCACATAGATGCGACGCGAGTGACTAATTGCAGTCTATGAGCAACATTAAACGCTGTTCAATCGTTAATCTGGCCGCGCATATTACCTGTTAACATTGCCTCCCCTGAGCGAAATAATGGGTTACAGTACACGCAGACAGGAGTTTGATCCCGTGGTGACCGGGGACACCATGGGGCCAGTTGGGGGATCATTGATCTTGTGTTTACTGAAGAAGACTTTCGAGGCTAAGCAGACTCACTCCAGGTCAAAGACATGCTGCCAGGAACCGTCCGCCAAATGAGTGGAGGTAACAACGCCACTAGCACCTGCATATTTGCCGGTGCCTCCAGTGATTGCGCGCTGCAGCGTTACGTCAGCTTTTAAGGTAGATCCAGTGGTCGGATACAGACCTACGCCCTGAAGCAGGATCGTATCTTTCCCTTTATCATCGAATGAAACTACAGAAAGTGTTAGGCGGCTTTCTAACTCCGTCGTGTGCTCGGCATGCCCAGTGGTGGTCATCAACCAATCCATTATTACTGCTTCATTACCGGATGATTTTCCACCAAACCTCCATATTCGAACGTCGCCAACGGAATCACCTGGCTCTCCAGCATCCAGATAAGTAGGCGCTGGTGTTGGTCCGTGAGTAACCGTGAGCGTGGTGTTAGCTAGCACTGAACCGCTAAAAAATAGCACGGAGACAGCAAATAAAAACAGTTGTTTCATCGTTAATTCCTGGTCTGAGTCGGGCAAGGGCAGTGGCTCCATACAGATGAAGCCCATCGGATTGGAAAGACTGCGTGCTCTTCGCATTCAGTAGATCCAGCGGGGTAATTGTAGCACGCAGCTACGACATGTCAACGGCCTTACTGCCGTGGAATAGACAGCGTTACTTTGACGCGTGGGATCGCCTTTGCAGCTCGAGCCGCTGCCAATTGCGGGGTACTCAGACGCAAAAGACGGGAACATCATGCCCGCACTCTGACGGACATTTTTTGTCCTGACTTACGAAGAATCACTAAGCGCATAGCGATAAAAACGCTTTATTTCCAGGGATATTATAGGGTTCCCAGCCGGGCAGTTTTTAGTGACGGCCCTGCTGACTGAATTGTGTAAGCACGGTTCCTTTCCGACGAAAAGAGGCAATAGCGCCCCAAGCCTGACAATGGCGCCGTGCACATAAGAGTGAAACGCCCTGCGCGTTGCGCCTCTGGATTTTTTCGCAGGTGTTGCTGCCCCCGCTATCACTGTACTTGACACTTGCCAGTATGCGCAATTTTCGGTTCAATAGCGCATAACCTTATTTTGAGTATTTTATGCAAGGATTGAAACTGGCGTTGCTAATGTCCTTAGCAGCCGCTGTGCAAGCCTGCGGTGATGGGGGCGGCAGCTCTGGCGATCCTGATACCATCAGCGTTGATGGTGGCACCAACCAAGAAAGAATCCTTGTCGTTGATCAGGGCCCGCCCTCGCTCCTTCATATAGATATTGGGCAGAGCGGCGGATCGCACGGTGACGTCTTGGTTTTTGACGCTGACGTCACCTCAACCGAGGGGTTGTCAGGCAAGCTTAGTGGGCGGCTGATCACCGTTGAAATCCCGGAGTTGGATCAAGTCATTCATGATAGAATTGCAGAGAAAGTCTTTGATTTTGGCGGTGCCGGCACTTTGGTAGTCGGTGGTAAATCCGTGTATCCATTTGATGGGAGCGGGGCCGAAGAAATGGCATTCAACACCCCTCAAATACGGCCGGTGATTGGCGGAACAGGAGATTTTCTGGGTGCTCTCGGGCAGGTTGCGACAACGCGTAATGATGACCTCAGCTATCAACATACGTTTCGTCTTGTGGGCATAACACAGTGGGCGGAGCCTAGCTCCGCCTCAGCCGGGCAGAGGACGATCACCCTTAATCAGGCGGCGCCCAATGTCGTTGATGTAGATTTTGGGAGTGAGGGTAGATCGCGGGGTGACCTATTGGCCGTTGATGCTCAATTCACCTCGACCGAGGGCTTGACCGGCAAACTGAGCGGTATAATCACAACCGTTGATCTACCAGAACCAGGCGCAGCGGTTTTTCAAGATAGATTTTTTAAGGGAGTCTTTGACTTTGGTGAAGCCAATACGTTGGTGGTGCTTGGTAAATCTGTTTACCCGTCTGATGCCAGCGGAACAGATGAACTGGGCGTCGATGTGCCGTCAATAAAGCCTGTTGTTGGAGGAACGGGGGAATTCATCGGCGCTCGAGGGCAGGTAGTAACAACCCGCAGGGAAGACGGCACGTACACACAGGAATTTCAGCTTGTGGGAATAAGCACCAGTGAGACTATTGCCGCCCAGCACAGCACACTTATCCTTGATCAGGCACTGCCCTATCTCGTTCACGTGGATGTGGGGCTCGAAGGTGGATCGCATGGTGATATCTTGGCTTTTGACGCTGAGGTCACCTCGACCGAGGGCTTACTTGGTAAGCTTAGCGGGATCATCACAACCGTTGATATTCCGTCACCCGGTGACGCACTCTTTGAAGACAGAATTGTCCATATGGTATTCGATTTAGGTAACGCAAACACCTTGGTTGTGGCGGGGAAATCCGTTTACCCATCTGATAGAGGTCCGGGTAGTGAGTTCGCAAAGAACATTCCTCAAACGCGAGCAATAATTGGAGGGACAGGCGAATACATGGCTGCTCAAGGGCAGGTGGCGACAACCCGCAATGCAGACGGCAGCTACACCCATGAGTTTAAGTTTGCGCCGCGAGGGCGATGGGAGTCAAACGACTAGGGGTTAGTAGCCCCCATGCGCGGACCAAAACCGTGATGGTTTACGTGATATTTGGGGTCAGAGTAACCACTCTCCGCAAGCCCGATATTTGGGGTCAGAGTAACCACTCTCCGCAAGCCCTGTTTAAAGCTCTTGGATTTTTACTCCGACCCCAACTATCCACTCCGACCCCAACTATCCACCCCAACTATCATCACCTAGGCAGCCCTCAGAAAGCGAAGGATATCGCGTCAAAGACCGTGTTTCCCGGCAAAGTTTTATTCACCGGGATGAAGCGATTCAGTGATTTCTTCCACAACACGAGTCTCTATATAACTAAAGAAGGGATTGTGGCGCAGACGCATAAGTTGTTCCACGGGTGCGATCAGTAGGTGAGTCTCTCCTCGCGGACTCATCGCTCCCAAGGGCAAGCCTCGATAATCTGATCCAACTACCCGGCCGGCGCCATAAACAGGATCATCGGGTGGGAATGGGATCGCTACATGGGACAGTGAATACACGCCCTGTGGCCAACTCAGATCCAAGGGTCGTGAATCTATTATATCCGTATGGGGTGCCTTAGTTTTCTCGGCCACCTCCTGCGAATCACCCGATACATTGGTAATTACCGTCAGTCGATAGGGCAAATTGGCATCGGCCTTGAGCTCTAATAGCGGCGAAGCGTTGGCTGCCGGAATAAAAGGCACCAGTGGGTAAAAACGATTTACATCAAAAAGAACTAGCTCACTGTCATCGTTATCCAAATAGCTATAAAGCCTGTGTATAGTCGCCGACGTGACCACTGTTGAATCTTGCCATGAAAGAAAACTCAGCACACCGGGGAAATGCTTCAATCGACCCGCTGCGTGTGCAGTAGTTAGCTGTTTATCGAGAAAATCTGTCACCTCCCAAGCTTCCTGTGCGGCATTTTTAGGAAATGAATTATATTTGAAAGGATCGTATTCAGGCTGGATTGATAACCACTTGAATTTTTCGAAGTATGGAAGAAAACTCAGTAGTTTCTGTGAGTTAGCAATGCGGGCGAAAGGTGAAATCCCGATTTCTGGTGAAAACAAAAATAGTTGCTCAGGTTCGGGCAAATCCGCATTAACCATCGCATCTAAGGCATAGATTACAGTCATGGCGCCGCCATTTGAAAAGCCTGCCATAAAGAAGGGTGGTTCGTTACCGATGCGTTGTCGCACATGCCTGGCGCCAATGCGACTCGCTGCCCGCCAATCTTCCCAGCGCACCTCGGTGAGTGCAGCCGGTATGGTGCCATGGCCAGGCAACCGCAGAGCTAGAACGTAGAAGCCTCGCTGGTATAGAATCTCGGCGAGACGACGCAGGCTGTAGGGTGAATCACTGAGGCCGTGCAATAACAATGCCCCTCCCCTGATCTGCTCTGGAACCATCTCATAGCTGCGATTCCAGTTCCGCGATGGCCATGTCGGGTCCTGCACGCCGCCTTTGCTATAGCGTTCATACTTTAACTGCGGGTTGGGGTCCACCCGCTGGATGATCCTCGCGTCCAGTTCATCAAACAGTCGGTCTTCCTGTTCCAAATAATCTTTAAATGTGTAGCCTGGCACTGCATCTGTGCTGTGAAATTCGTTTTTCAGGCTCGTGGTATGCCAGATCTTCAGAGCCGCCATACTGCGCGACTGGAATGCCCACGCCAGCAGCAGCGTAAACAAAAGCAAAGCAATCAGCAGCAGCAACGTTACAGCTTTAGTAATCCATCGATGATTCATAGTTGATACTCTATCGGCTCAATTCTAGTAGTATGATCATCATCACTGACTCTCAGCACATGCTGGGGTCTTGCCATACCGTTTCGCTGATGTAGTTTAGTAACCGTAAAGCCATGAGAGGATATTTGGGATATTGGGGGTCAGAGTAAAAACTAACCCCTATCTTTTAGGATATTTAGGGTCATAGAGGATATGTAGGGTCGTAGTAACCACTCTCCGCGTGGTCTGTTGAAAGTTTTTGGATTTTTACCCTGACCCCAATTATCCAATTATCGCTGCGGCCGAGATCAGTTAATTTGCCAAAGCCGAAGTCATTGGTGCCCCCGCGGTGCGTGCGACTCATTCATCGCTGCCGACCCCGTGGTGCACGCGAAACAGGTTCGTCGGATCGACGCGGCGTTTGATCGCGAGCAGTCGCTGGTAGTTGGGCCCCCAGAACTCGTTCTTCCAGTCCTCGGTGAAGTAGCTGGCTTCGTTGGCATAGGCGCCCTGGCCCGGCAACGCGTCCCGCAGGATCGACATCGCGGCGGCCACTTCGTCGCGCTCGCGCACACCCTTCGCCCGATCGGGTTCGTGACCGGTGACGCCGGGATAGACGTACTGCTCGGCAGCGCCTAGGAGGATCAGTGCCGCGGCGTCGAAAGCGGTGGGGTGCAGCGGCGTGCCTCGATCACGCTCGCGTGACTCGGCGGACTGCCCCGAGAGGCCCTTGTTGATCTGGAACGTCAGATTGCGGAGCTTGGAGGCATCGACCAGCATCCGAGTTGCGTCCGCCGGCCGATCGACGAGCATCGAGGTCGGCACCCATCGAGACTCGTAGGCGAACCAGTAGGCGGCGACCTCGCCCTGGTTTCCCGACCACCAGTACTGGTTGTCGGGTTGGTTCGGCCGCGGGTCGAGCGTAATGAAGTCCGGATCGTTCTCCTGCCACCACGTGACGTCCCACAGCCGCTCGAAGGGGATCTCCATGAATGACACGTCCACGTCGAAGCGGTCCGATTGGGCCCGCAGCGGCTCGAGCAGGGGAGCAAAGGTCGCCTCTGCCCCAGCGCGGTCAAGGTCGAGAAACGTTAGTGCGAACTCGACCGTATTGTCCGGCCGGAAGCGGATCTGCTCGCCCCACGACGGGTTGTCGAGGGCTACGGGGTAGAAGGCCACGACGGCCCCAACCACATCCTCGTAGGCAGTGTCGTTCTTCGCGATGATAGTGCCCGAGACAAGTCCCATAGTGTTCGGAATGGGGTGCGCCAGCACGGTCGTGCGCGCCACGATGCCGAAAGTGGATCCGCCTCCACCTCGAAGCGCCCAGAACAGGTCGGGGTCCTGATGCTGATTGACCACACGAACTTCGCCGTCGGCGGTGACTACTTCGAACTCGAGCACGCCGCCAGAACCGGTGCCGAAGGCCTTCGAGAAGCTGCCGAAGCCGCCGCCCTGAATGAACCCACCCGAGGTGCCGACGCTGGTGCAGCCCCCGCCCTGAACGTAGAGGCCAGCGTCGGTCGCAGCGGCGTATGCCTCGAGCCATCGTGTGCCGGCGCCGACGCTCAGCGCAGTGACGCCGACGGTCCCGTTCGGAGTCCCCGCTGGGACGAACGCCTCATGCACATTGATGTTGCGCATCCGGTGGGTCCACACGAGCAGCGAATCGGGTGCTGTGTTGCGACCCAGGTAGTCGTGCCCCGCCCCCTTCACCACGAGACGAATATCGTGCTTGCGAGCGAAGTTGACGGCTGCGGCGATGTCCTCGGCCGTGTCCGCCTGAACTGCGTAAGGGCTGACGGCGCCCTGCCAGGCGTCCATCCACCCGGTAGATTGCGTCGCGCCGGCCTGGTCCTCGATGAAAAACGGGTTCTTCATCGCCTCGAGAGCCGTCCCGCATTCGGCGCTCGAGGCGTCAAGCGAACACGATCTGAGGGGTGACACGGGCTGGATCAGGCGGCCACTGACGCGTTGGTTCAGGTCCTGCCATGCGTCGGCATCTGGCCAACCGGTCGAACGTGCGACCGGACGGGCGAGGTCAACTGCGGACTCGTCGGCACGGGACGCTCCGACGACGGCGAGTCCTGACACCGCTCCGGCGCCCAACAGGAGCTGTCGTCGAGTGAAGTCGCGGGCCATGTGTCCTCCGTCGATTGGAACTGCAATACGAAAGAGTATAGGCGAAATAAAGCGGCTATTGGCAGAAAATGCGACTCGCATCCTTTTGGTACTATAGATTCACCCTTAGCCACCGAGATATTGAAGACCCTCTGGCCGAGCACGGCATCACTGTCGGTTGTGAATCAACTGGGCTCTGGTGCAGTAAGATTGTCCCGAAATATGCAAAGCGCCTGAAGCGGAAACATCAGGGCTATGGCGACACCTTTTACTTTGATGAGGTTTTTGTGAGGATCAATGGCAAGCCACATTATCCGTGGTGAATTGTGGGCTACGATGGTGCAGTCGTTGATGTGTCTCTCCAGAGTTAGTGAGAGAGCGAGGGGTGAGAAAGTTCAAATTATTGAGGCGGGCTCAGAGATTCCTGGGGCCGCATGCTGCGGCCCCAAATCTGTCCAACCTTGGGAGGCGCCTTGTAGGTACTCAGCATTACCGTGATCTCAGGATCAGTAGGTTCGAACAATGGAGTAGGGTGGTAGCATGAGCGCCGCCATTGGAATCTTCTGATCTCGAAAAGTTAATTTTTTGATACCCAATAAAATCATAGCCTTTGCGTGCTGCAAAGACGGCCAAACGTGGCGCCTACGCTTCCTGCTGTATAAGCGCTCTTTTCAAAACCCAGAGCCCTCAGCCGAAACCCAGAGCCCTCAGCCGAAACCCAGAGCCCTCAGCCGAAAACCAGAGCCCTCAGCCGAAGCCAGGACCCACAAGCAAAATTACCACGACTTCCTCCAGCATTGGATGCCGAAATTGGTGATAGAGCAGGACGCTTTGGCATCCTAATATTATCCTGATGTTACGAGCTGACTTACGGGGTGAGTATCTCCGCTATCATCCGGTGACACTATGCTAAACGTTCAGCAAAAAGCGCGCCCACCACATTCGGTTTTTCAAGACTGGGGAAATGGTCTGTTCCCACCGTTTCAGTGATTCGCACTTTGGCCGACTGACGTGCACTATCTAACATTGCCTGTCGCCACAATACATGGTCGCGTTCTCCAGTAATTAGCCATACGTCGGCAAAATTTTCATAATAGGTAATATCACTCTTCACCTGCCATTCCATAATGTCGGCACATTGCACTGCCACCGTTGCATACTGCTTGGGCACATAAGGAATCGCCGCAACAAGCTTGTTTTTGTAAGACGTCGTTACCCACATCATGGGTGACTGCAGGCGCTTCTTTTCCGGTAAAATACGTTGCAAGGCAAAAATAAATGGCAGCAGATATAAGCCAACCGGTTTTAAATAGCGCTCCCCGTTATTCGCCAAGCGTCCCTTGGGAACTACCGCTGCCTCCAGTACCGCCGTCGCTGTTCGTACTAAATCGGGCCGTTGCCGCCCGGATTCCAATACCACCGCACCGCCTCTGGAATGGCCGTGCAGGTAAACGGCGCCCTCATGGGCAAAATGTTCTACCACCTTCGTAACACAAAACGCATCGTGGGCAATGGTTCCTAATCGATGTGGATTGGGCGTCCACCACTTGGGCTCTGGTTCTGGTGTAGCCGCAAACGGGTTATGGTAGTTTGCATTATTAATGATGACCACCCTCGCAAGTGTTTCCCGATGAACCTCAAGAAAGTAACGCATGTCTTCCATAAGCCCCGGAAAGCAAATAACCGTTGGTGCGCCGGAAGGAAGCTGAGCATCAACAGTTCGACTTGGAATACACACCAAATTATTGCCCAGCGCCAACAAATCACCACTAAAGGATTCACGGATGGGCGCGGACCATCTCTTAATTGCCAACAGATATCTGGACAAATGGACGAATAGAGCAATCACTATTAGTGACCATACAAGCGTTGACATAATGCGTATGTCCTCCAGTTTTATTGAGCCGGGGGTGAAGTATAGATCCAAAAAATATAGCAACATTATGTGACTGAAATTAGTATGGAAATGTTCTGCCGCCTAGATGTATTTGATGGTGTATGTTTTCATTTGCCAAATTCCCAGGAAAAGGAAT
>Ga0222668_1001469_pt1 | contig 10515 bp, 13 predicted proteins | sample AntAcemetagen728_FD_179823 | JGI IMG/M metagenome (GOLD analysis project Ga0222668, IMG submission 179823) | Saline water microbial communities from Ace Lake, Antarctica - #728 | ecosystem: Environmental > Aquatic > Non-marine Saline and Alkaline > Saline | place: Antarctica: Ace Lake... | reverse complement strand
CCATTTTCCCAATCTTATATTATAATTTTTTTCTATTTATAATATAAATGGCAACAAGAAGAAAATTAAGAAAATCGGGAAAATCTTCCAGAAAACATCAGAGAACATTTAAAAGAAAGAATCGCGTTAAACAAAGAAAACATTCGAGAAGAAGAAGAAGAGTGATGAGGGGTGGTGTATTGCCATGGAACTGTAGTACATGTACTTACAATGAAATAAATAAGTATCCTGGAATCGCTAACGTTTGTCTAGAAAAATGTTCTCATGATTTATCACCCGATGCGCGGATTGCGGCGACAGCCGAGGTGGATAGGACAAATGCTATTGTAGCGGAATCGAGAAAAGTTGTACAAGAACGGTCCGTCGAATTGCCCTACGAACGCAACTATTCATCTCATATTTTACAGCCAACATCATTTCCACGTTATTTTCCAAAGCAAATTCACGGCACAGATTTATGGTAATACCAATCCCTGCAATAAGCAATCTGCCAAATCATCTTTCTTTCCATGCTTCAAAAAAAAGGTTAACCATTCATCGTGCTCCAATATCAGTCAACCATTCTTGACAATAAATAAATCATCAATTCCATCCACCCTTATATTATAATTTTTTTCTAATCATAATATAAATGGCAACAAGAAGAAAATTAAGAAAATCGGGAAAATCTTCCAGAAAACATCAGAGAACATTTAGAAGAAAGAATCGCGTCAAACAAAGAAAACATTCGAGAAGAAGAAGAAGAGTAATGAGGGGAGGGGGGATTTCTTTTACAGAATTTACTAAATTCATAAATGAGATAGAACAAAAGGAATTTTCTGTAGAGGTTATTAATTTTTTAAAAATATTTAATAATCAGAAAATTTTCGATTATGTTAACACAATACTAGACAACAACATAACAACTGCAGAAGCAACATCAAAAACAGCAACAGCAAAAACAGCAAGAGCAGAAACAGCAACAGCAGAAGCAACAGCAGAAGCAGCAACTGCAGAAGCAGCTAGAGCACAAGAAACACTAAGAATGGCAGAACAAACAGCTATAGCAGAAGCAAAAGCAAAAGCAATAGCAGCAGAAGGAGCAGCTAGAGCAAAAGCTATAGCAGAAGCAAAAGCAAAAGCAATAGCAGCAGAAGGAGCAGCTAGAGCAAAAGCAAGAGAAGAAGCAGCTAGAGCAAAAGAAAGAGAAGAAGCAGCAGGAGAAAAAGCTCGAAATTATGTAGAAGGTAAAACATTCGATCAAGTAAAAGAATTAATAAGTAGTACAGAACAATCTGCAATAAAAAAATTAGATGAGTTACAAAATACTTTAACTAGTAACAAAATTTGTTCTAATCCACCATTAAAATCACATATTATAAAGGTTATAGAAAGTTTAAAATCGTTATATCATGAGTTACCACTAAGTGATGAGATCTTAGAACAATTATTTCAATCAGTAAATTGCCACGCTGGGCAATTTAAGAGTTTGTTTATTGATAAGATAAATACAGAAAGTGCTAAAACCTTAGGTATAGATGTATATTCATATAAAATTATAAAACGAGCTATTAGTAATGAACAATCAGTATCAGACTATATACAACAACAACACAAACGACTACAACAACAAAAAGCAAGTATGCATTTTATGGGTAGTTCTCACATGTAGTATCAACACAATCCCTGCAATAAGCAATCTGCTAGGTCATCACGTTTCCCATGCTTTAAAAATATTTGCAACCATTCATCGTGCCCCTTTTCTGTCAACAATTCTTGACAATATTTAATTCCTAGTTTCTTTCTCTCACTATAGGTTGTTTTCTGTTTTTCTTCTTTTCCTTTTTCTCCTTTTCCCTTTCCTCCTTTTTCTTTTTCTTTTTCTTTGTCTTTTTGTAAGAATAGTTTGAGTTTATTCGTACTACATATATATTCAATATTTTCATATCCACGCATAATAAAATATTGAGTTATCATACCTTGCAATGACTTCATTCTAACTGCAATATTACTCAGTTGATTCTCTATTAATATTTTATCTATTGAAACAGTTTTAAGAATTTCATCTAACCGAGCCTTCATATTAATGCCGATCGTGATCAAGCTAACTAATCCAGCATTCTCTTCTTTAACCGGATTCAAATACTTTTGTTCATTAAATTCTTCAATCGATTTCATTAAATCGGCTTTTTTATTTCCAACACAAGAAATATCATTGTTTACAATATAATCTTTCAATCCTCCAATATTTAACTTTTTTAAATCTCGGATTTCTTGAGTTGGAATTAAAAAATCGGATTTCTTGGCATGTGTTCTACAATAATGTATTTCGTTCTTTGAGAATTTGGCCGGTTTACCACAACTGTTACAACAATATTGGTCAATTAGGCAAATGGTATCCCATTTCAAAATTTGAAAATCTTGGCCAATACCATCTTTCTCAAGTAAACAGAACGCCAAATTCTTAATCCCAACATCAATACTTAATATCTTCATTCTTACTTAATTAAGATATTAAATTTTATATTTATTTTTTGTAGATTAATTATTTTTTTAAAGTTATCTTTATTTGAAATATTGAACCAATAGTAAATAATAAAGCGGCAACAGTATTCAACCACCAATCGATTTTCAAAGTTATATTTTCATAAGGATAAAACATACTCATCAACCATAAAATTGATCCCGCCGTAAATAATATTCCAATTATGAGTTCAATATTTTTCATTATTGTATTATATATAAATATAATAATATTTGAATATATTTATTTTATATTTATTTTATATTTATTTTATATTTATTTTATATTTATTTTTGAATAATATTATTGTATTCCTGATCTAAGCCCAACAATAACCATTATTGTATTAATACACAACAATATCATAATTATTAAATTAATAGCTGTATTTACTCCCAAAATATATATTACAAAATTAATAATATCCATTTTACGAATAATAGTATTAATATCTGCATGAATTTTATTAAGAACCGATGCTATTTCTTCCGATGTTTCTGATGATGCATCTTCATTCGATATCTCTACAACATTATTTCTTGTAGTGTCTGTAGTGGCTTCAGTAGATGATGTAACCATTTTATACACTATGGATATTCCTACAATAATTATTTCAACAATAATTAAATCAATTTTTATTTATTTTTTAGTCTTCGTCAATGCTTTTTTCATGCTTTTCTTATGTTTCTTTTTAGAATTATTATGTTTCTTATGTTTCTTTCTATGCTTCTTGTGTTTTCTTGTTTTTAATCCACTTGCTTCCCGTAGGCTACGGCTACGACTATGGCTACGGCTACGACTATGGCTACGGCTACGGCTACGGCTACGTTTACGGCTACGACTGCGATCATATTGATTATCTCTTTTCTTGCTTTCAAATAATATTGCTACAGATGAATTCGATATTTGATGATAACTTATATATTGGAGTGGTGAACCAAATTTTTTACCCATTAACAATTTCTTCAAAATTTGAAATACATTCGGATAATTTTTTTCTAAAAATACATGTCCCTTCCTATCAAATACACCAGTTAATCCATGTTCATCAAGTTGAAAGCAAATGAACTGCATAAATATTTTACCATACTTATTTTTATAATCATCATGATTTAATACTATTGATATTAATAATGCAAAATCAGGTTTATCTATAGTATAAGGTATTTTATGTTTATCAGATAATATAGTTTTTTTTTCATTTAATACTATTAAACCATTGTCTATATCTGCCATTAATCTATTGAAATCTGTATTCTTCCAATCATATCCTAACGGGGTGTTTTCACTCGAATTATATGAATATTCTAAAAAAGAATCGGTAAATTTCTTTGCTAGAACAATTTGTTTATCATGTAATTCTTGTGCTAGTAATTTTTTTGTCATTTCATAATCTTCATGTTTTTTACTTTGATCGAAATGATATCCGTGAAATTTATTATGTTTTCTAGTACATTTATCTTTATATTTACACTCAATATAATTATTTACAAAATCTATTTTTTCATATACTGATTTGTTATAATCAAAATATAATTCAACAATATCTAATTGTTGTTTATTCATATATATATTATATAAATAAAAATAAAAATAAAAATAAAAATTATAGAAATCAATCGAAATCAATCTATTATGGAAGATAGTAGACCGTGTCTGAATATCGTCGCTCTTGTATGGGTTGAATTGCGGATTTCGCTTTTACGGGCTCCTGGTTTACGGCCACCGGTCGAAGTGCCCTCATCAGTTGATCATACGTCATCTCACCAATGGTAGGGTCGGAGACAAGAGTATCTGTGTATTTTAAATATTTTAATATGATTAAAAAGTCGGCGAAGGTCGTAACAAACAAAAATATCTTTCTATTCTCAGAAACTATAATATCAAACTCTTCTTGTGTTTTGTTGAAACGTGCCAACACATTAGGCTTGAGATTTGTTAAGTCGAATACCCCCCCCTCGTCCCCTTCGTCTCGAAATTTCCTTCTTTCCGCGATTCTTCCTCCTAAATGTTCTTTGATGTTTTTTGGAAGATTTTCTGGATTTCCCTAATTTTCTATGTTTTATATGTTTTATATGTTTTAGATACTTTCGTCTTGTTGCCATAATTTAATATAAATATATTAAATTATGAATTTTTTACAGATAATCAAAATTACTTTTTCCACGTTTTTTTCTCATGCTTTTTCTATGCTTTTTTGAATTCTTTGATTTCTTCTTTTTTCGGGTTTTAATTCCTTTGGCATAGCGATTCTTATGCTCCTCTTGTGCATATTCCATTCTTTTTCGTTTATTACGCGTACGATGCGCAGGAGATCCCTGTAATGAACGAACAGTATTAACCATTGAATAATATCTCTCTTTTTCATCAATCGTAAGTTCTCTGTTATATGACAAACATGAAAGTAAAATATATGTACCCTTGCCTTCTGCTAAAAGTAAATCTTGTAAATATATTCCTTGTTTATTTAATTTATTGTGATCATTGTCGTAACTACTTACTGGATCAAAATCATTACTAAAAAAATATTTTTCACACTGTGCGGTATCATCATCTATAGCAGGATTCTCTTTATCAATACATTGAATATAACACCCATAATCTATTTTGGCTGGATCTGTTTGACCACCCCAGTTGTCACAATTAGAACCACCAAATTCCAATTTAATATTGGGAATATACGGTTGAATATTAACACCGCCGACTTTTTGTTCACCACCGATAAATAGACGAAAATCACTAGTAGATTTTAGTAGATCGGATAATTGTATACCTTCAGAAGTATATTGAAATGGATTTTTATCATTATTTTCAAATATAGATTTACCTTCTTTATATATTTGTTTTAGTTTTTTAACAAATTTTAAATTTACACATATCTCTTTGCCATATGTAGACAATAATATAACATTATAGCCTTCCAATAGTTCAAAATTTTGTTTTGGATCAACGTGTCCGTGTGCAAATATTAATTTTACATCTGATTCTGCACAACAATTTTTTTTTGCAAAATCTATATTGGTGCGTTTAGTATGCCTTTTGGTTCTAAATTCATCTTCTTTTTCTAATTTTATATCCCATTCTGATTTAGTTTGCATATGTATTATATATTTATAATTTATATAGATAATTAATTACCATAAATCATAAATAATATTAACAAAATCCAGTAGCTAAATTAAATGTTATTCTAATCTTATTATTTCGCCAACAATTCGATGGAGCATGTATTAAATGTGGATGCATTATCAATATATCGCCCTGCGCTCCATTCGTTTCAACAATATTACATTGTCTAGAAGACTTTTCATCGGACATAAGATTTTTAATATATTTGTCAAGAGTTATTCGTTTCTGTAAATGATGAATCCAATAATTGATTAGTCGATGGGAACCTTTATATAACGCAGTTCCTCCCCCATTCGGCGAAATACTATTTATTAATGGTAAAACAACATATGATAGTTCACTAAAAATAGTATTATCATTTTTAGCACCATCAATATGCCATCCGTTCGCAGGTATTTTCCATTTATGAGAACGTGTATAAGGGTACCGAATATGTATCCATCCTAATCCGTTTTTGGCTCCATATATCCATCGCCATCGCCCGCGTGGATGCAAATCTCCAAGAATCGCATTTACACGTTTATTTTTAAATAATGGAGGCCACTTCCCGTCTATCGGTTGTCCATTGCTCCCACCAAAACATGTACCACGAAGACCCTTTTTCCTCAATCTTTTCCCAGTATAATACAGATTATTTTTACGAAGAATAGGTTTAATCGATTCTTTCATTAATTTCTGGCATTCTTCGCGTGCGATCGCATTTTTAATTATTACATATCCATCTCTCTCAAATAGCAAACGTTCTTCACGATTCATAATAAAATATAATGTATATTGTATTTTATTATTAATATAAATATCGATATCTATAAAATATTCAATTTTATAAAAATTTTCAATTTTATAAAAATTCATAATTTTATTGCTTATTAAATATATATTGATCCGGTTTCACTAATTTGAAACTATTCATTTGATATTGTCCTGTTTCGCGATTAATGAAAGCTGTTTTCATATCGCTTTCAGAATATCCATATGGTTTTTTAATATCAGTTAAACCTTTATATAAAAACGGAGAATCCAATAGCTGGCCAGTATTAATCATATTTACGGTCTTTACAGTATTATCAGATCTTAGTGTATTCACAGCATTTGCATTATTGGAAAAATAACCAGCATTAAGCAACGCTATCCGATTATTTTCATCTATAATATTCGCGCCATGTTTTGTTAAATAATTTCTATATTCAAAATTGCTTTTAAATTGACAGCTCATTTTATATTATAATATATATAATATAATATAAAATAAAATAAAATAAAATATAAAATAATTATTAATATTATAATGGCTAAAACTCTTCATAAAAAACCAAGAAATTTTAGGAAATCGAGAAATTTTAGGAAATCGAGGAATTTTAGGAAATCGAGAAAACATGTAATGAAAAAACGTAGATCGACACGTCGCAAAAATAGAAGACAAAAAGGAGGGACCAAACTTCTTCATAATCTTCTAACTAACAGGAGACAAGCACAAATCAAAGAGATAGCGAATAAAACAGTCACGCTTATAACAAAAGAATCCAATAAAAATCTAACTGAATTTATTGATCACTATTTATTTCCAAAAATTATTACTATAATGGAAAAAATTGATCCTGATACAATTGATATTAATACTAAAAATGTATATGGGTGTTACTATGACTTTCTGTTAAAGTATCTTGAATCACTACCTTATACATCTGAGCCACATTTTATAACAACTGAAATGGAACAAACATTTATTTCATATTTTACATCAAATTTTCAACAAAAGATTAATGAATGTAAACAACACGGTATTCACGATTCGTATATGCAAATTATCAATGATTTTATAGATGGTATGCGTACAAAGTCCGGAACCATATACGAGACTATATCTGACAAGCAATGGAAGGAGATGACAGAGCGTACCAAGAGCAGAGACGTGAGCCTTCAAGCTCGCACCGGCATCGGTGACCAAAGCATGGTGAGTTAGAATGAAAGATAGGGGAAATAGAAGAACCATCTTTATAAGTTCAAAATTCTTCAGAAGGTAGCATTATACAAAATATATATTCAAATACTTTCCCTAATAGTAATAAATTATTCTCTATTGTTCCAACACTTTAATTAGATCATTTTTTTTTAATTTCGTAGCCTGCTCATTGCTCTTTAAATTTTTGGTAACAACTAATTCACGTAATTCGTCAACTCTTAATTTATTCAGGTTTTTTTTTGTGGCATCATCCATGCTGTCGGTTAATGTAATGATTTTCTGTTCAAGATTATCAAATTTAAGATCATTCAAATTATCTATTGATAATCCTAAATCGTCGTCATATACTTCATCAATCATCTCTTTATCTGTATCTGTAATATCGACCACATCATCATTATCGACAACATCAACCTCGTCTGATCCCAACTTTTCGACTACTAAATTATCTGTATTTGTTATATCTTCTAAAGTATTTAAATTAATATCTAATTTATCATCATCGGAACTAGAGTCTGAACAAGAATCTGAACTGGAATCTGATTCGTCATCGTCATCCTCCCCTTCATCGTCAGAAACCTCTATTTTTTTTTCATCCATTATGATTTCTCTAGTACAAGAAACTTCGTCACAACATCCACCCACACTATTTACCATACTAACCGGTCTATTCGCCATCATTTGGTTCATATTATAATTACTAATAAAATCGTGTAGAATTTTCCCATGTTCAATAACACTATTTTCTAATACATTTAATCTTCGATAACAATATAACATAATACCTCCACTGATTAGTAAAATAAGGCCTAAAGTTAATAAGAAACTAGTATCTATGAAGTCTAAAAAACCCATTCTATTAAATCATTGTAATATTTTTTAAACTTATACTAAACGAAAATGATTATTCCCGAATATCTATGAAATATTTATATTTTTCAATGAATTTTGCATATTATTAATTATTTCATCGGGATATTCTAAATCTTTTAAAACTTTAATTCCTCCTTTAATTTCTGAAATTCCTTTCAATAATTTATATGTATAATCATAACTTACATTAGTACTTTCTTTTCCGTCGATTTCTTCATTAATTTTAATATCCATATAATGATTTTTATTCACTTTATTTTCAAGCCGTTTACACAAATCCACATAATGGGTAGTTAATACAAAATTGACATTGTCCATTTTACTTACATGGTCTAAATATCCATATCCACTCGCAATTGCCTCATATGGATTAGTTCCACTATATAATTCATCAAATACACACAAATGATTTTTGTCGGAATTATCCATAATTATTTGCAAAATGTCTTTGCATTTTCGACATTCAGCCTGGAATAAACTGTCGCGATCACCTGTATCTGGAATATTAATATAACAATGAATATAATTAAATAATTTTAAATCTGCTTTATCATAAAATCCACATCCTATTTGCTGACTTAATATAATATTAAATAATACAGATTTCAATACGGTAGTTTTTCCCGCTGCATTCGGCCCAGTAATAATCATATTATTTGCTAATTTAACATCATTTTTAACCGGATTCTTATCGTTTAATGCGGCAAAATAATTATTCTTTATAACTATGGATGATGCGTCTTTGGATTTCTTCGATTTCTTCGATTTCTTCGATTTCTTCGTTTTAGTATCGTCGTCCATAAAAGTGCAGAAATTCATATTCTTTCTTTTCAATTGATCTTGTAGATGATTTAAATTATCTATATATCCATTGAATCCAAAAGTGTATTTGATAGCATCAATCAATGTATTATCATTATTGATTATATAAAAACATTTCATTAGATGGCCCAATTGCAATACCGTTTTAATATCAAATTTGTATTCTTTGATTTTGTATAAATTGTCTAAATAGTCTACAATTATAGCTTTGTATTCGTATGTTGCCTTATTAAATTTAGAATATGATGTGAATTCGAGACTATATATCAAGAAATTATCGATTTTTGTTAAAGTATTCTCTAAATAAATTTTGATGGTATTCAATGTTTCATGAATATATTTGATGTTCGTATAATAGGTTATACATGTGTTAATATTATTATATATTTGGAATCCGTAAAAAAATAGAGAACCCGCTAAATATATTTTTTTCTCTATCGGGTAATCCATAAAATTCGACAATAATTGGCCAAGAACATGATTTCCAAATACTTTTTTTAGATGTTCCATATAGAGATCCCAAGTGATTTTATGGCCTTGAAGCTTTATTATGAAAAACGGTAATAAAAGAGATATAATGGGAATCATTAGAGCAAAAATAGGACTAGACAAATTCTGATATGCTAAACATTGCAATACTGTTTCATTTTTGTTTAGATCCTTGAATAATGGTAAATCGAGATAATGATATCGTTCGAGAAATCCGTCATCTTCAATAATATCATTGCACAATTCATATATTGTGATGTCGTCGACAGTGTTTACAACAGCCAGATTTTCGGACGATATTTCTTTAGATTCTAATTCTGTATTCGCGAATTTAACATCGCTAAATTTCTCTAATAAAACTCGAGTATCTTTTAGAAAAATGCGATCAGTAGTATAATATTTACACCATAAATTCAAATTTGTTATTCCAAATAATGATGTTGGTGTAAATATATTACTATATAATGATTGTTTATCTTCACAATTTAATAATTCTAAATCGGTTATTATATTTTCACTTAATTGATGTCGTGATCCATCATCCAAATACTCAATCGGTAATTTAAAAATCTCTGTATATTCGGTTATATTTTTGGGTTCTACAATTGAGCCATTAAATAGAATATCTACTAATTTTTCTAACATTATTAGATGTCGATATTAATATATCGAGAGATGTACGTATTTTATATCATAAATTATTATATAAATTATGATATAAATTATTATATTAGTA
>Ga0222668_1001457_pt1 | contig 10577 bp, 13 predicted proteins | sample AntAcemetagen728_FD_179823 | JGI IMG/M metagenome (GOLD analysis project Ga0222668, IMG submission 179823) | Saline water microbial communities from Ace Lake, Antarctica - #728 | ecosystem: Environmental > Aquatic > Non-marine Saline and Alkaline > Saline | place: Antarctica: Ace Lake... | reverse complement strand
AGCACTTGCAGCTACCGCAACCGCTTGAAGCTGGAAACGCACAGCGCCCTGCTTAAATTCCTCGATGTCAGTAATTTCACTAGGGAGCTTCAGCTCTATAAATTCTCGTAGGTGGGCATAGGAATCGTCCTTCTCAAAAAACGCCCGGTCTGCGACGCTTTTTAGATAGGCAAAAATGCGGTAGTGGCTTTTCGATCTCATCGCACAGCCTCCAGTTTCACCACGTTATCAATCGGGCGACCAGCGAGGCGCAGTATCTCCCGCTGTACTTTGTCGATCTCCTCGCCCAGGTCGGCGCTGTGGCCAATGTAAATTTCCGTTATGTCCGCGAATGCGTGATTCATCAGGCGCTTCACACTCGTATAGCTGCAGACCGCTTGCGCCACTCCTGAGAATGTCCGGCGCAAGTCGTGGTTAGTCCATTGCTTGCCCATCTGCGCGCATACCGCTTTTCGATGGTAGCGGGCATCACCTTCAAACGGGAATACCTCTCCTGCGTCCTGCTTTCGCTTTTTCAGTCGATTGCCGACATAAGATGGCATTGGCAGGGTAACGTCACGGCGGTTCTTCGGATCGCGCAACTGATATACCTGACGACGCCAGTCAATATCAGCCCAGTCCAGTTGCTTGGCTTCGTTGAACCGGGTGCCGGTAAACATCAGCCATAGAAAAAAATCAGCGTACTCTGTGGGCAGACGCGCGACAGCATCGAACCATTCTGATAATTCGATCAGCTCAATACGGGTCTGCTTTGGAGCGGCAACGTGCAGGCCTTCGTTGTAGAGCGCGTATTGCTTTATTGGGTTGGCCGGGAGTTGGTCGCGGTAGTCTTTTTGCTTGGCTAGCCAGTTCCAGACTGACGACAGCGATCTGCAGCCGGTGGCGGTATATGTCTTGCCTGACTTCTCACTGGCATTAATGCGCCGGGTGATAATGTCCTCAGTGAGATTAACCATCGGCGCGGTATATAGCTGTTTTCCGAGTAGGCCGTTAATCGAGTGCTTGTAACTCTTGATCGTGGACTTTTTCAGTGGGAGCTTCTCGCCCGTGGATAGGCGGCGCACCTTTTTTTCACCAAACAGCTGTACAGCTTGCTCGACAGTAAGCCCTGTGACCACCTGTAAGGCCCGCTTTGCGCGTTTTTCGTGTGCGGAGTCAATGCCCTTGGCAGCGTTCGCTATTTCGTCAGCAGCCTTTATTCGGGCCAGCTCAATGGGCATGCCTGGGTATATACCGTTAACGATTCGCTGGCGCTTGGTTTTACCCTGCAGCGTCACACGGACAAAAAACACCTTCTTGCCATTGGGATAACTCTTAGATGGAGGCAAGTGTTGCAGCCCTAGTTGCGGGGTCTTGTCATCGTAGTAATAAGTGCGCTTCTCCGGTACTGGCAGGGAGTCGAGCGATTGCTGTCTAAAGCGGAAGGTTTTCTTGTCCCGTTGCGCTGCTCGGGTGGTATTATTGGAATCAGCCATTTTCACTTACTCCTATGAAGTGATTTGGTTAGGTTGCGGGCAGCGTTAGTGCGCTCCCGTAGCCGTTTTAAATGTGCCCGGATAAACGGGGCACATTCGGGGCACATATTGGGGCTAATTCTTTATAAAGTCAATTTTACTCAGTTAACGATAGATAATGCTTTATATATAGGTGAAACAAGGGTTTGCAGTGAAATAGTGAAGAATTCCGCGAGTTATCAAAAGGTTAGGAAACGGGCAAAAATGAGACTTAAAATCTGACGGCTTCACGGCCATGCGGGTTCAAGTCCCGCCATTCGCACCATCACCTGCACAACTGTTTTTTCTTCAACTGGGCTGCTATTCTGCCACCTTGCCGCCACAATTCCGTCAGATTAATACCGTTACGAGGTGATCGCTTGAAGCAAGCACTGATCAATATGCTCACCATGCAGGACCGCATGAATGCGCGTGTGCATGAGCAATGGATAGACCAGGGTTTTGAGTGGTACCGGGCGATATGGATCGAGTGCGGCGAACTTATCGAGCACTATGGTTACAAGTGGTGGAAGAAACAGGAGTCGGACCTGCCGCAGGTGCAACTGGAGATCATCGATATCTGGCATTTTGGCTTGTCTGCGTTGTTTCGCGACGGCAAAAGTGCTGAGCACATCGCTGCGGAAATCGAGACTGAAGTCGCCGGATTTACAGCGCAAGGCTTGGGGGTCAGGGAGGCGACGGAAGCACTGGCCTTGCACTCCCTGCAAACAAAAGGTTTCTCTCCCGCCCACTTCTGGGAACTGATGCTTGCAGCAGGCCTAAACTTCGACACACTTTACAGCGCGTATGTCGGTAAAAACGTGCTGAATTTTTTCCGGCAAGATAACGGCTATAAGACCGGTAGCTATGTGAAAAATTGGGCGGGCAGGGAAGACAACGAACATTTGGTCGAGTTGGTGGCGCCACTGGATAAGAGTGCAGCGGATTTCGCCGACCAGGTTTATACCGCGCTGCAAACCCGCTATCGGGAATTGGTTGCAGAAGCCTGATTGATGCCTGCGGAAGATGACAAGCTTTCCACCACAGCGTTGGCCAGAACGCTGGATATACCCGCACAGCAACTGTTTGCCACGCTCAAGGACTATGGCTGGATAAAGCGCACCGAGACGAGCTGGGTGTTAACCCCGAAAGGGGAGTTTGAGGGTGGCAGCTATCAAACGAGTAAGCGCTATGGGTCCTACATAGTGTGGCCCGCAACGCTGGAGCAGCATCCGTTACTGGCGGCCATTGAATCGAATCAGCGCATCACGGCAGCCGCCATGTGCCTTTACTATCCGCGTCTACACGCGCGTCAAATCAACCGTGCGCTGGCCGAGCTCGGTTTACAACACCACAGTATTCTCGGCTGGGAATTGACCCTGCTGGGTCGAACCTGGGGCGGCTTGCAGGAAGAGAGCACCAGCAGTGGTGCATTCTATGTGACCTGGCCCAACGAAATCATCGATAATCCGGTGGTGCAACGGGAGCTGGGCCGGCACTCGAAACAAATTCCCGCAAAAGATTCAACCGATGAGGTTGAACCTGATCTCTTTGCTGCACCCGCGGCAGCTGCTGCCGATCTCAATGACGGCATCGACGGACACCGCTTGCAGTCGTATTTGCAGACGGGGGTCTGTAACTGGTTGTATCTGGCGCAGCTGGCGCATGCCTGTCACCGGGCGTTACCGACTGAAGAATTGGTATACGCCGATTTTTATGTGCCGACGGGAAACATTTACATCGATTGTTGGGAAGTAGAAGCTGAGCCTGGACAATTGTCCGGCAGGTTTCGCAAGCGTGAGTTATACCGCGAGCTGGATCTCAGGCATTTGGAAATCAATGCCAGTGACAACGCCAAATTGGATGAGGTGCTAAGCCGAGGTTTGCTGGAGTTCGGTATTCGCTGTTAGCGAATCAGTAGTGGCGTGGTGCTCCTTTCCTGCTCCTATAGCTCACTACGGCAAAAAGAGTGCTAGCGGGGGAGGTCGCTAGATACGCCGCAACAAGACGCCGCATTCCATATGCTCCGTGTAAGGGAATTGATCAAACAACGCGAGGTGTTCAACACGGTGCGTCTTGTGCAGTGCTAGCAGATTTTGTGCCAACGTTACGGGGTTGCAGGAAATATAGAGAATAGTCTCGAAGCTTTGGGCCATGGCTACCGTATCGGCATCAAGCCCCGCTCTTGGTGGGTCGACGAATAGCGTCCTCAAGTCAAACGCATCCAGTGGCTTTGGTAGCTCACTCAAGCGGCGAAAAACCCGCACTGCATTAATTGCCTGTGTTACTTCCTCTGCAGAGAGGCGCACCAGTATTACATTCTCTACTGCGTTCTCCGTAAGGTTTGCGTGCGCTGCTCGAATAGAGACTTTGGATAATTCGGTAGCGATTACGTTGTCAAAATGGCGCGCCAGAGGCAGGGTGAAATTGCCGTTGCCGCAATACAGTTCCAGCAGGTCGCCGCCGAGCGACTTAGCCCGCGCACACGCCCATTCGATCATATGGATATTCATGTGCCCGTTGGGTTGGCTGAACGATTGTTCGTACTGCCGGTATGTGAATGTGTTGCCGTGTACGGGTAAGACTTCCTGAACAAAGTCGTTGCCGATCACCAGTTTCTGCTTGCGGCTGCGGCCGATAATTGACAGCTGCGGCGCAATTGATAGAAGCGCGGTCCGCAGCGTTTGCGCCTCAGTTTCCCACCCCGCATCCAGTCGACGGTGGTACGCCAGGGTGACTAATAGCTCGCCGGATAGTGTCGCCAGAAATTCAACCTGAAAGAGTTTGTGACGCAAGCTGTGACTCGCTCGTAAAGCCTCGCGCAGCGCTGGCATCATGTTCTGGATGCGTTGATCGGCAATCGGAAACTCCATAATAACGACAGGCGTCTTGGGTTCTCCGCGCCGATACATCACATAGTTGAGGTCATTACCCTGGTGCCACATCCGAAACTCGGCGCGCAAACGAAAGCCGGTAGGCTGTGAGGGGTATACGCTTGGCGTGGGCGGGGAGAAGGGCGCCAGCATCTCGCGAACTGCACTCACCTTTGCAGCGAGAAGTTCAGCGTAGTCATCGGGTCGTACGGCAGACAGTGGCATCAGGGCAATTTAGATACGTCGCGATCTTGCCATAGCTGGCGCGCGCGGTGTTGGGCGGTTTCCAGATCGAGTCCGGGTGTCAGGCACAGCAGGCCAGTCGTTGTGGTAGCCAGGGTAGCATTCAGTCCGTACTCATCCTGAGAGAGGCCGTGCCACAACCCCCGCAGTGGTTCTACACAAGGCTCAGCAACGTTCTGCACGCGCTGAGCCATCACGCGGGGCAGCACTGTTTCAGTCATTACACCGCGTTCCAGCATGCATATTCGCGTATCCGCCTGTGGTTTTATTTCCACTTCGCCGCTTTCTCCTTTGAATACCACTGCGCGGGATTGTCCCAAAAGCTTATCCGCTTCCTGGTGCAAACGCGCGTAGGCAGGGTGAAAGATACTCTGCAGGCTCGCAGGTGCTCGCAGCGGATTGAGCTGACGGCTGAGGGTGTTCACGGGTGAACGCAATCCCAACAGTGATCGAAGTTGCATCAAGTCCTGCAGCGGCGCGCAAAAATGTTGCAGTGGCAGGTAACTCAAAAGTCCGTCGTCCAGTTGCCGGGCAACCTGCTTCCAATCCGCTGCAATCGGCAATTGCAGCTGCCGCATGGTATCTTCCGTATAGAGTCTGCTAGGGGTGTGACCCTTTGTGCCGTGCACAAGCACCCTGTGTCCTGCTTGTGCCAGCAATAGCATGGACAGAATGTACCAGGGGTGTTGATGCTTCTTACCCGCGTAGCAAGACCAGTCAAGATCTGCAGCGAGGCTTTGCGGCGGCTCAATCATCGTCTCACGGCAGGCTTCCACGAATCCTGCCAATTCGTCAGGCGTTTCCTCTTTGACCCGCAGCAGCATCAAAAATGCGCCGACTTGCAGTGGGTCAGTCTCGCCACCAAGTATCATACCAAATGCAGTATGCGCTTCCTCGCGCGTCAATGAGCGGGTGCCCGTTTTACCCTTGCCAAGAATACGAATGAAAGGAGCGAACGGGTGTTCAGCGGTTGTGGGGGGTAGGCGAGAATCAGGCACAGTGCGTCATCACAGGCAGTTATCCGGTTTTGGCAGCCCGGCAATCTTACTGCCAATCTTGGCGGGGGACCCGGGGAATAACGACATCAGGTAGATACTTTTACCTTTATCGGGCCCCAGGTTTAGCGCACAGTATTTCACCAGCGCGCGCATGGCAGGGGAACTGTCATACGCCTGGTGAAACGCTCTCAGCAGGTGCAGCACTTCCCAGTGGGCCGGCGTCAGTTCAAGGTTTTCCGCAGTCGCAATTTGCTGCGCAACCTCAGCATTCCACCCCGATAACTCTTTGAGAAATCCCTCATGGTCAAAAGCGTCAGTGGTAAGGGCAGGCATTAGTACCATGCCAATTGTCGTGGGAAACGTTCGGTCAGTATCACCATTTCATTCATATCAATGCAGCGAATCGGTGGCTCCGATGTTGCCACGCCAGCAAGTTTGGCATCGGCGGCGAGCAGAAATATCTCAGCGCCCGTGGCTTGTAAAGCCTTACAGGCTGCGGTGCCTTCAAGAGCCGCGTAAGCACCTTCACCCATCAAGACTACGGCATCGGATGTTTGCAGAACTTTGACACAATCTGCAAAGGCGGCGCTTGCGGGGGAGGCGTTTAGTGTATGCAGGACCATGGTCAAAAACCCAGCAGATGGTCGTATTTCACCATCAGTTGATTCATGTCTGATGGGCTTAGAAGCTCGATCTTAATGCTGTGCTCAGTCATATTCAGGTTGTAACGCCCGGCAGCTTGCTCATCGACATAGATCTGGCTGACGTCATACAGCGGCAGCGAGGCAAGCTGTTTGCCCATATTTCTTAACCCGCTGCTGCGGCTATCCTGGTCTGGCATTAACTGCAAAACACCGTCGCCCATAAACAGCACATCAACTGCCTGCTCGAAGGCTGCCATTGCCAGTGCGACATCAACAGACGATTTCGCCAGGCTAGAGCCGTAGGGGCTGCACCTGATCACAACAAGAATGCTATTTTTATCCATGCTGGCCACGTTCATCCTCCGAAGGTGATCAGTCGGTCGGAGTGCGCGCAGGCATCAACAAGCTGCCCCAACCCTGCCACAGTGAACGCGGGCTGAATAGTGGCGTGTGAACGCGCATGGCGAGCCGCCTCGGCATCATCCAACATGCCGTATTTGAGGGCAGAGGAGATGCAGATCTCCAGAGCAATACCATGCTCAGCATGCAGTGACTGCCAGGCCAGTGCCGGGTCGGTTTCATCCTGCGGTAATACACGATGACTTGAACTTATCTCAGCCCCTGTGTCCAGAAAAAATATCCTGCGTATGCTGTGCCCGCGCGCAAGCACACAACGCGCAAACTCTGCTGCTGTGCGGGAGCCGTGACCAGAGACGGGAGACGAGAGTACAAGCAGGGAATAAATCAAGCCAGAGTCTACCCCAAAACAAAAAACCCCGGTAAATACCGGGGTTTGGTTACGCCTGGGTTGGCGTTAATCATCGCCACCGAAGACTGACAATAGGCTTAACAAGTGGATGAACAAGTTGTAGATGCTGAGGTAGAGCCCCACAGTTGCCCGGATATAGTTGGTTTCGCCCCCATTGACGATGCGACTGGTGTCAAACAGGATCAAGCCAGACATGATCATGACCACCGCAGCAGAAATCGTCAGCGATAGCGCCGGAATGTTCAGGAAGATATTGGCAATCACTGCCGCCACGGCAACCAGCAGGCCGACCATCAGAAATCCTCCCATGAAGGAGAAGTCCTTGCGTGTGGTCAGGGCATAAGCCGACAAACCAAAGAATACAATGGCGGTACCACCCAGCGCCTGCATCACCAATGCCGGGCCACCTTCCATAGCGAGGTAGTAGCTGAGCATAGGGCCAATTGAAGCGCCCATAACACCCGTAAACGCGAAGATTGCGAGTAGACCCTTGCTGGTGTCAGCCATCTTGTGAACGACAAACAGCAGACCGAAACCCACCAGCATAAGAACCATTGCCATGCCTTGGCCGAGCCCCAGTGCCATAGATAAACCCGCAGTAAACGCACTGAAAAGTAGCGTCATACTCAGCAGCATGTAGGTATTTTTGAGAACCTTGTTGGTACTCAGTACAGACTCGATGCCGACCGAACCTGCGTTATATACACCTTTGTCTTGCATGACTGACTCCGTAAAGTTGCGCACGTTGTGTGCGTTAAGGCCTTAGATAGATAATAAGGCTGAAAGATCCAAAATCCAAGTTAAAGGCAGTAATTTTTTTACCCATTGATACTTGGTAGAGTCGGGGAGTTTGAGCACCTGTAAACAGAGACACTCTGAATGGCGATTCCTTAAGCTGCTAAATCGGCGCCAAACCCATTCTATTAAGCTCAAAGCAGCGCGACTCGAGCCCTTCTATTGTATGGCGGTGGGCTAAGCCGCCAAAGACGCCTGTAAGCCATTGAATACAAAGAAGAATAAATAATTATCCCTTTTCTAATCAGAGACTTATCTAGTCCTATTGTATCGCCTAGTAAACTCGCGTAGCATCCAATAACTATATTTATGGTAGGTTAGAGGGTGGGCTAATGCCAAAGAGAGCGAAAGAGTTAAGCGCCGCCGAGGTTAGGCGGCTGAGTCACGCCGTCAGTGCTGATGGCAACGTATACACAGCACTGCACGCGGTGGGTGGGGTTGCTGGCTTGCAATTGCAGGTGAGCCCTACGGGTGCCAAGTCATGGATTCTACGGACGGTTACGGGCACCAAACGCCGAAGCATAGGGCTGGGCGCATTCCCGGCAGTATCGCTTGCACAAGCCCGACAGAAGGCGCAGGCGAAGAAAGAGCAGATAGAGGCAGGCATTGATCCCGTCGAGGAACAGCGAGCCGCTAGACGCGCCCTGATCGCGATACAGATGAGTGCCATTACTTTCGATGACGCCGCCCGCAGGTATATCAAAGAGAAATCAAAGGAATTCAAAAACCCGCGCCAGCGCCAGCAATGGGAAAATAGTTTAGCGACCTATGCTAGTCCGGTAATCGGCAAGGTGCCCGTTCGGGAGATTGGGCTGTCGCATATCAAGCAAGTATTGGAACCCATTTGGGATACAAAGACGGAAACAGCTTCAAGGGTACGCGCTCGGATTGAAAACATACTCGGGTGGAGCGCTGTTCACGGCTACCGAAGCGAGGAAAATCCCGCACGGTGGAGTGGCTATTTGGACAAAGTGCTGGCATCACCCGAAAAAATACGAAACAGGGCTCACCATGCGGCGCTTCCTCTGCAGGAAATGCAGGGCTTCATGACGGATTTAAAACGCCGCACAGGCACTGCTGCCCGCGCACTAGAGTTTCTGATACTGACTGCCAGCCGCACTAATGAGGTGATTGGAGACAAGCGCATAGGTAAGCTGGGCGTCACCTGGGGCGAGATTGATATGCAGAGGGCTTTGTGGACAGTGCCCGGGTCGCGCATGAAGTCCGGCAAGGAGCATAAAGTTCCGTTGAGCAATGCGGCAGTGGCGTTTCTCGAATCGCTACCGGAAGGCGAAGCGGGCGAACTGATATTCGCGGGCCCAAAGGGTGAAATACCGTCTAACAATTTTTTGTCTGCGCTATTGAAACGAATGGGGGTAAAAGCAACCGCGCACGGCTTTAGGAGTGTGTTCAAAGACTGGGCAAGAGAGCACACAAGTTACGCAGACGAGATTAGCGAGCTGGCACTGGCGCATGTAAATAGCGATGCAACCCGCGCCGCCTATGCCCGCTCTGAACTTATCGAAAAATGCCGCAAAATGATGAATGATTGGGAGCATTTTTGCATCCACGGATTACCAAAATCGCAGGGAAGAAATGTCGTGAAAATTGGTAGGGGCAAGGCATGAGAAGCGTCGCACAGTTCACAACCTCACCGCAGTTGGAAAGTCACCGAGAGCGGTTAGCCTTAATACTTAAAATCAAGCCAGACAGTGACGTAATGCACCGGACTGAGGAGGCTATTTATCGTGCCTATGGGCTCGCCGATCCGCCTGGCAGTAGCACCAACCTGGAGGCGATCAAAGAGAATCTGAAATCGCTCGAAAGTGCTTTGCAAAAGATACGGGGCGGATTCGGAAAGATGCAGAAAACACTGAAGCATATGGATAACGCGCACTTCATCGACGATCACTACTGCCTAGCGAATGAAGGCGATACTTACCTGCTGCAGCTGGCTTCCGCTAGAGGCAGCGGATTCAGTATCGCAATTGGGCAGATGCTAAATGCTGTGCGCGATTTTGGAAAAGAGAGCTGCGTGGCTGCAGGGAAAGGAAGGCACACAGATACCCGATTCAGTAATGCACTAATTCACCTGGCCGACTTTTTCGCCGAGGCATTCCCATCCATGAAAGTGTCTTCCAACAAAGGCGCGAGATTTTACACATTTGCCGCGTGGTTTCTGAGCCTTCACTCGGGCGTGAAGTCTCCGCGCCGACATATTGAAACCGCAATCCAAAAGAGAAATTCCCGCGCCTAAAATCCCCCCAAAAATAAATCACTTTTTCTGTTTTTCGGGGGCTAACACCTACGCTGCACCTCCCTTAAAGTCGCTCCATGAAACGGCAAACCATGCCGTTAATCACTGGAGTAAACCATGCAACAAACCGCACAGAGAAAGCCCGTCAAATGGGTTAGCGATAAATTCCTTTCTGAATATTACCAAGTCTCCCGCGTCACAATTTGGCGCTGGGTGAGAATCGGCAGACTTCCGGCTCCGCAAAAAATCGGCGAGAACTCAACACGCTGGGACTTTGACGTAATCACGGCTGCAGAAAACGCGGCATAAAAAAACGCCGCGAGTTTTTCGGCTGCGCGACGCTGGAATTCACCATTTATCGAGAATGGCCACATGATTGTACCACAAAAAACACCCTTTGAAATCGCCGCCGACTGGGCCGCTCAAGCTCCCGAACAACTGCACTGGCTCTACGGCTCTGCTGCTGCTGGCTTCTGGGCTGAAATGATGGAGGCCGCACTAGAGC
>Ga0222668_1001455_pt1 | contig 10600 bp, 13 predicted proteins | sample AntAcemetagen728_FD_179823 | JGI IMG/M metagenome (GOLD analysis project Ga0222668, IMG submission 179823) | Saline water microbial communities from Ace Lake, Antarctica - #728 | ecosystem: Environmental > Aquatic > Non-marine Saline and Alkaline > Saline | place: Antarctica: Ace Lake... | reverse complement strand
GAGCTGATCGAAGACTGATTCGAGTCAGATCGAAGTATTTAGGAAAAAGGGAGGCCGGAAGGTCTCCCTTTTTTCGTGGTTCGTCGAAACGTAGCGGAAGCGGTGACGCTTCCGGAATGCGCGGTCGGAAGGCTGACGCCATCCGCTACATTTTCGCTTGCCATTAACTGTATTTATGAACATAATACGATTATGGCGGTGGAAACCGAGGATCAATCCTATCTCCGGCGATTAGAGGCTGAGAACTACCGGAATTTGGCGATTGTTCATTGGACTCATGCGATGAAGGATCGGAAAAAAGGATGGCTGACTGCGGAGTTCCATCAGCGGTTTCGGGAATTGCTTCTTCATGCCGGTGGGAAATATGCAGCCTGGTGTCCCGCGTATTGTTTGATGCCTGATCATTTTCATCTCATCTGGATGGGCATTTCTGAGGGCACCGATCAGAAGCTGGCGACGCAGTGGCTGCGGCGCGAGGTCAATCGTGAGCTTCGTCAGGCGGATGCTATTCTTCAAAGGCAGGCCTACGACCGGATCTTGCGCAACTCTGAGCGGGACCAATTCGCCTTTGAGAAATTGATTGGATACGTGATGGATAATCCCTTGCGTGCAGGTCTTGTCGAGGAAAGCGCGGATTGGCCTTTTCGAGGATCGATCCTGCCGGGGTATCCAAGTGTTTTCCGGAGCGCAGGTGATGAAGACTATTGGGAGCGATTTTGGAAGGTGTATTACTCGGTGATTCGTCAAACGTAGCGGAAGCGGTGACGCTTCCGGAATGCGCGGTCTCCGGAAGGCTGACGCCGTGCGCTACGGGGGAAATGGACGCTTCCGAAATGTTGAACGCCGGAAGGCTAACGCCGTCCGCTACGGGGGAAATGTAGCGGAAGCGGTGACGCTTCCGGAATGTGCGGTCTCCGGAAGGCTGACGCCGTCCGCTACGGGGGAAATGGACGCTTCCGAAATGTTGAACGCCGGAAGGCTGACGCCGTGCGCTACGGGGGAAACGTAGCGGAAGCGGTGACGCTTCCGGAATGTGCGGTCTCCGGAAGGCTGACGCCGTCCGCTACGGGGGAATTCCCCACGATGATGCCATGGCAGGATGAATGAGATTTTGATACGACATCTCCGTCTATGCGATCTTTCCGTTATCTCTTTCCAGCGCTCCTTTCTCTCGCTCTCCTTGCAGGATTTGCGGTGGCGCAGACTAAGAAGGGGAAAAAAGAAAAGGAACATCCGAAGAAGGAGTTCTATTCGGGCGCACCGATCAAGGCGCTCATCGTCACGGGAGGTTGCTGTCACAATTATTTGTATCAGACCTTCGCGCTCGGATCGGGCGTTCAGAAAGTCGCCAACGTCGATTTTGAGGTCGTCCATGTCGGTGGGAACGGCACTGAGGCGATGATTCCTCTTTATGACGATCCGGCCTGGGCGGATCCCTACGATGTCGTGATTCACAACGAATGCTTCGCCAACACGGCGGAGCCGGATTACATCCGCCGCATCACGGAGGCTCACCGCAATGGTGCCCCGGCGGTCGTGGTTCATTGTGCGATGCATTCCTACCGCGCGGCGGAAATCGATGACTGGCGCGAGTTTCTCGGGGTCACGAGCCGCCGTCATGAGCACCAGAGCAACTATCCAGTCAAGGTCGAGATGCCGGATCATCCCGTCATGGAGGGGTTTCCGACCGATTGGGTCACGCCGAAGGACGAACTTTATCTGATCGAAAAGCTCTGGCCGAATGCCAAGATTCTCGCGACTTCAGTCAGTGAAAAGGATAATTCAGAGCACCCCGTGATGTGGGTCAATCATTTCGGCGGAACACGGATCATCGGGACGACCTATGGGCACACCGATGAGACTTTCGATGATGAGGTCTTCATCCGTTTCCTCGCGCGGGCGATCGTATGGACGTCGGGTGTGACCGACGAGCCGACCGTTGCCGTCGCCGAGTAAAAATTTCGTTTGGTTCAGAGCCGGGGAGGTTGGAGAAATGTTCTCCGGCCTCCCCGGATTCTTTAGCGAAAAGGAAATGTAGCGGAAGCGGTAACGCTTCCGGATCGAGATGAACAGAAGGCCTGCGCGGTCCGCTACAGGATGTCTTCAGCCTCGGCCTCCTCTGCCGGCGGCATTGGGGATGAAGTCTTTTCGGGAGCTTCCTCTGCGGCCTGCGGAGCGAGAATCTTGAGGTTGTCGAGTTTCATCTTCTTCAGATGATTTCCCGCTTCTTCGGGGAGACCTTCAATCCCGAGATCGACGTCGTAGGCCCCGGAGTAAATTTCGCTGCCGTCGGCATCTTTGATCACGATTTGATGGCCATCGCCTTCGTTCGTGATCGAGACTTCGCCCTCGTCGTTATCGATTTTGACGACCCCTTCGCTGCCGAAGACTCGCACGGGAAATCCGGGATTCACTGAAACGGCGGGAGGGCGTCCGGAGGTTTCGGGGCGCTCCCTTCCGCGTTCTCCTTCGGGGGCCGGTCTTCCTCTTTCCGGCTCGCGTTTATCCATCCAGCGCTGCCAGTAATCCTGTTGCTGCTTGAGGTGCTCCTGCCATTGGTCAGGTGAGAGGCGATGCGCGTCCTGCCGGGGACGGATTTGGGGGGCACCGCGCTCGATTCGGCTCAGGACGACGCTAACGGTTTGCTCGACCCCTTTGCGAATCACGACGAGTTCTACCTCAGCGTCAGGACTTTTTTGTCTGACAAGGAGAGAAAGGTGCTCGGGCGAGATCAGCATCTGATCGCCGAAGCGGAGGAGAATGTCGTTTTTCTTCAGGCCCGCCTTTTCAGCCGGGGAATCTGCCACGACTTCATGAATCTGAATTCCAAAGCCTTCCGGAATTTCGAGATGTTCCCTGAGGGGGGGAGAAAGGTGAAAGGTCGAGACGCCGAGGAAAGTGATGTCGTTCTCTGGCGCGGATTTGGTCTTCGGTTTCTCCGGGGACTTCCGGTCTTCAGCAGAGCTGATCGCGATGCCGGCAACGCTCAGAATTGCGATCAAGACATAAGGATGAAAATTTTTCATGAACAGGGGGGTCAGTCGGTTTGGAGTGGAATGATGAGTTCTTCGCTCCGCGGCTGGAAAAAGCGGATGCTGGTTCCGGTTTCCGGGTCGTGCCAATGATAGGCGTCGCGATACTCAAGATTCATTTTTTCCCGGGGGCCTTCTTCGGTTTCAACGAGGCCGCCGGAGGAGGAGTTCACGAGAAATCCCTGCGCGGAGACCGGGTGAAACTGTTCGGCTTCGAGCGAGCTGACAATGGCCGGCGCCTGAATTCTGGCGCTGGACTCGGCGACTGAAAGATCGCCGCCGGTATTCAGGTGGGGGCCGTAGTGAAACGAAGCGTAGGCGAGCATTCCAAGCGCCCCGATCAGGGAAAGCGGAATGAGGCGATGCCACTTCAGGCTCGGTTCCATTTTGCTTACTAACGGGGCCGAAAAGACCTCCTCGCAGTCTTCGTCGAGGCCGCGCCGCAACTCAAATTCGAGAGGATTAGGCTGAAGGTTTTTCAACAGCGATTCCAGTTCCCGATCGCTCTCCGGAAGATCCGGCTCTGGAAAGTTCTCACTCATCTTTGTGGGTAGAGCGAGAACCCGACGAAATTCTGTTTAAAAATTTCGAGCGAGCTGCTGCAACGAGAGGGGTTTTGCAGGGCGACCGCTCCGGTTGCCATTGGTGGGCAGGGCCGAAACGGCAGGCGAGGCACCCGCCCTACAATTTCACCGGCGTGCTGAGGCGCTTCTGCCAACGGGTGATCTGACGGCTCACGTTGGTCGGAGACGGGGCGCCGACTGCTTTCCGTGCCTTGAGTGCGGTCGTGACATCGAGGACGCGATAGACGTCTCCTTCAAAGGCGGTCGAGAATTGCTGAAACTCGTCGAGACTGAGGTCGGCAAAGCCGCGCTGCTCTTTGATGCTGTAAGCGGTGAGCTTGCCCATGATCTCGTGAGCATCGCGGAAGGGGACTTTGTGCAGCACGAGATAGTCGGCGAGATCGGTCGCGAGAAGGAAAGGATCGCTCGCGGCGGCGAGGGTCCGGTCTTCGCGAATCTTCGCGGCCTGCATCATTTCGGTGAAAACGTCGAGGGCGAGCTTGATCTGGTCGATCGAATCAAAGAGCGGCTCTTTATCTTCCTGGAGATCCCGGTTGTAGGTCATGGGGAGGCCCTTGATCGTCGTGAGGAGAGACATGAGATTGCCAATGAGGCGTCCCGATTTTCCACGAGTGAGCTCCGCCACGTCCGGATTTTTCTTTTGCGGCATCAAGCTCGATCCGGTTGTGTGAGCGTCGCTGAGTTCGATAAATCCAAATTCCGCCGAGGCCCAGAGAATGACATCTTCACTGAGGCGCGAGAGGTGAATCCCGATCATGGAAATGTCAAAGAGCAGCTCGGCGATGTAGTCGCGGTCGCTCACGGCGTCCATGCTGTTCTGCGTGATCGCTGGAAATCCGAGCTTTTCTGCGACGATGGTCCGGTTGATCGGAATCGTGGAGCCGGCGAGGGCTCCGGAGCCGAGAGGCATCACATTGATTCTCCGATAGCCGTCACAGATCCGTTCCTTGTCGCGCTCCAGCATCTCGAGGTAAGCGAGGAGATGATGGGCGAAAAGGACGGGCTGGCCGCGCTGGAGATGGGTGTAGCCGGGGACGACCGCCTCGGGATGTTTCACCGCGAGAGAGAGCAGAGAATTCTGCATCGCGGAGAGGCGGTTCAGGATCGCCTGTGACTCGGCGCGGCAGTAGAGCCGGGTGTCGAGCGCGACCTGGTCGTTCCGGCTCCTTGCGGTGTGAAGTTTTGCCCCGGCGGCTCCGATTTTTTCGGTGAGCGCCGACTCGATGTTCATGTGGATGTCTTCAAGGCTCGTTTTGAAACGAAACTCGTTCGACTCGATTTCCTTTTTTATCTCACGGAGACCGCGGGCGATGGTGCGCTCTTCGGTCTTGGTGAGGATGCCGGCATCCTGCAGGGCGGCGGCGTGCGCGATCGAGCCCTCTATGTCGTAGGCGTAGAGACGCCAGTCGTAGGAGATCGATTCTCCATAGCGCTGCACGAGATTCGAAGTTTCAGTCTGAAAACGGCCTTTCCACATGTCCTTGATTTCGTGCCGTCGCAGGGGCTTTTCAAGATGGATTTTGGAAACAGAACGTAGCGGATGCGGTGACGCCTCCGAAATGCGCGATCTCTGGAAGGCTGACGCCGCCCGCTGCGGGGGAAAATGTAGCGGACGCGGTGACGCTTCCGGAATGCACGATCAACGGAAGGCTGACGCCGTCCGCTACGTTTCGGAGGATGGGGAAATGTAGCGGAAGCGGTGACGCTTCCGGAATGCGCGATCTCCGGAAAGCTGACGCCGCCCGTTACGAATTCACCGCCGCGACTGCAGTCTTCGTGGATTTTCCTAATCGCATTTGGATCAGGTTTTCGCACATGCCGTCGGAGCGGAGCTTGTCGCAGCAGGCTTCGATCCGCATTGATTTCGTGGCGGGACGAAAGCCGAGTCGTCGCGTGATGCAATCCACGAGGACAGCGACATTTTCATCGGCAAACTCGACGACTTTACCGCAGTCCACGCAGATGAGGTGATTGTGATCCGGCGAATCGTGGAAGTTGGGATCGTAAACCCGTTCGTCGCGACCGAGATCAATCTCCTGGAGCAAGCCACACTCGACGAGCAGAGAGATCGTGCGGTAGAGAGTCGCGCGGGAAGTCTTCGGGTCGAGCTTGCGGGACTTACTGAGCAATTCCTCGGCTGTGAAATGATCATCATTCGCAAACGCGGCTTCGACGATGATATCGCGCTGATTCGTGCGGCGCATGCCCCGGTGACGGATAAATTCGTCGAAGCGTTCTTTGATTTCGGCGTTCATGGAAGCAAGCGTTGGGAAAAAGCAGACTTTAGGTAGGAATCCTGCTGTTTCCTCCTCTACAAATAGCAGATACTTCCCCGTTATGTCTACCCAAGCTCCCGCATTTATTCGATTTGAGCCGATTTACCAAACCCGGGTCTGGGGTGGGCGCGTCTTGGCGAGCCGCTTTGGCCGGGAATTGCCGGATCGGGAGAACCCCTACGGAGAGTCCTGGGAGATTTCAGCCCGGGAAGAGGCCGACTCGGAAGTGGTCGGCGGACCGCTCGCAGGAAAGACGCTCCGTGAACTCTGGTCGGACCCGGAGCTGAAGTTGCTGATTTTCGGGTCGAAAGCACCTGAGGGAGAGAGGTTTCCCCTCTTGTGTAAAATTCTCGACGCGCGGGACAAGTTGTCGATTCAGGTTCACCCACCGGCGTCGGTAGCGGATGAGTTGGGCGGCGAACCGAAAACGGAAGTCTGGTACATTGCCCACGCCGATCCGGGAGCGGAGTTGTATGTTGGTGTCGAACCGGGAATCGATGAGGCTGCTTTTCGCGAAGCGCTCGAAGCAGGAACGGCGGAAAAGGCGGTGCACGCGATCCCTGTCGTGACCGGTCAGCATATTTTTATCCCGAGCGGTCGGCTCCATGCGATCGGGGCGGGTCTCTTGATTTATGAGATTCAGCAGAACTCGGACACGACCTATCGCGTTTACGACTGGAATCGGATCGGGCTCGATGGAAAGCCGCGCGATCTCCACGTTGAGGAATCACTCAAGTGCATCGATTTTTCCGATGTGACTCCGGGCATGGATGCGGCGGTGGGGAATCTGATTTGTGAATGCGAGCACTTCCGGCTTGAGCGGCATGCGTTGGGTGAGGGTGAATCACTCGACGCGGTGATCGGAGGACGCTTTGCCATTGTCACCGTGGTCGGAGGGGAATTGAACGCGGGGGACGAGACTTTTGTGGAGGGGGATTTTCTGATGGTGTCGGCTTCGCAGAAAACTGAGCTGCGAAGCGCCGGTGCCGAAGTGCTCCTGACGACGTGGCCGTGACCTGAATTCTTGATCCTTCACTGACCCCGAGGAGTAAGAAGACGATTAAGAGTAGGAAGAAGACTTGCTCTAAACCACCTGTAATCGTGTGAGGTCCTGGGTATCAATCATGCCGGTCGGTTTCCCGCTGGCATCGACGACGACGAGGTCATCGATGCGGCTGTCTTCGAAGATGCGGAGGACTTCGCCGACGAGACGATCCTCTTTCACGTGGATCGGGTCTTTCGTCATGAAATTCCCGACCGGCTCGGCTCCGATCGCGGGATTGCTGCTTTGAAAGGCTCGGACGAAATCGCCCTGCGTGAAAACGCCGCTGAGGAGTCCCTCATTGTTGGCGATGACGACGGCACCGGCGCGGGCTTTCGTCATCCGGGAAATCGTCTCTGAGACGGACAATTCGGCGGTGACGAGGACAAAATCGTCGCCTTTTCGCATGATGTCACCCGCTCGCATCAGGAGAGCCCGCCCGAGCGAGCCACCGGGGTGAAGCTCAGCAAAGTGCTCTTTTGTAAAGCCGCGAGCTTCGAGCAGGACCATCGCAAGGGCATCTCCGATCACGAGGGTGTTCGTCGTGCTTGAGGTGGGAGCGAGGTTCAGAGGGCAGGCCTCGCGTTTCACATTGATGTCGATGACGCAGTCGGCAGCTTTCCCGAGAGTCGAGCCTGGTTTGCCCGTAATCGCAATGATCTTGGCTTGTCGCCGCTTGAGATGAGGAAGCAGAGCGAGGAGCTCGGCGGTTTCTCCCGAGTAACTTAAAGCGATGACGCTGTCGCCCGAATTGACGAGGCCAAGGTCGCCATGGATCGCATCCTGACAGTTCAAGACTGAGGCGGGGGCACCGGTCGAATTGAGAGTCGCCGCGAGCTTGCTCCCGATGTTGCCGGATTTGCCGACGCCGACGATGGCGATGCGCGCTCCGTCTTCGATCGTGCTTTTCAGCATTTCGACGGCGTCGATAAAGGTGCTGTCGATGCGCTCGTGAAGGCGCTGGAGTTCTTCAATCTCCAGCGAAATGACACGTCGAGCTTTGTCCAAATGATCCATAAGCAGGGTCGGAAACGATAGAGCCAACGCGAAAGGGATCAACCACGGCGTTTCGAGGGCAAAACGTAGCGGACGCGGTAACGCTTCCGGAATGCGCGTGCTTCCCAAAGGCAACACATTGAAGGCTGACGCTGTCGGCTACGGGGCTTCCCCTCCCCGCAGATACGCCCTTGATCGAAAGCCCGCCCGCCCCTTAAATGGTGCTCTATACAAAAACATGAAAGTCTATACACTTGCCTCCGGCGACTCCCGTCTCTCTGCGAACCAGAATTGCTGGCCGGCTCAAGATGAGATGGAAAAACAGCTCGAAACCGCGGTATCCGCTCTCGGTCACGAGGTCGTTCGCGCGCATCCTTTCAAGGCCGATGAAGGCCACGGATTCATCGCCGGGCAGCGGGAAGGGCTCGATGTCTTTCAGAACATCCCCGCTGAGGCACCGATCATCGTTGCCGTCGCGGTTTGGCAGTATTCCTATCATGTTTACCCGGGTCTGCTTTCGCATCGAGGGCCTGTTCTCACGCTCGCCAACTGGTCCGGCCAATGGCCCGGTCTCGTCGGCTTGCTGAATCTAAACGGCTCCCTCACGAAAGCGGGACGGGACTACTCGACGCTGTGGGGTGAGGATTTTGCAGCGGCTTCCTTTCGCGAACAACTCAGGGCCTGGCTCGATAGCGGCACCCTGACTCATCCAACAGATCAGGCGAGGCCTTTCCCGCTTGATCAAATTTCCGCCCGCGCCTCGGAAACCGCGACGATGCTTGCCGGGCAGATCGAGAAGGAAAAAGTCATCCTCGGGGTTTTCGACGAAGGCTGCATGGGGATGTACAATGCGATCGTCCCCGACGAGCAACTGCACCCGCTCGGCTTTTTCAAAGAGCGCCTTTCGCAAAGCGCCCTCCTCGCGGAAATGAACACGGTGACCGATGCCGAGGCGCGCGAGGTTTTCGATTGGATCGTGTCGACCGGTTTCACCTTTGATTTCGGGACCGACCACGCGACCGAATTGACCGAAGCCCAGGTTCTCCTTCAGTGTAAAATGTATATCGCCGCCTGCCGGATCGGCGACGCTTTCGGTTGCGACGCGATCGGCATCCAATACCAGCAGGGCCTCAAAGACATGTCACCCGCGTCCGATCTCGTCGAAGGGATGCTGAACAATGGTGAGCGACCCCCGGTGAAAAACGCCGCCGGAGAAGTCATCAAAGCAGAGATGCCTTTCACGCATTTCAACGAAGTCGATGAATGCGCCGGTATCGATGGCGTTCTCACCGAGCGGGTCCATCGCGCGCTTGGTCAGCCGAGTGAAAACACGCTTCACGACATTCGCTGGGGCGATGTGGATCGGTCAGGGACGACTGACGAGTATGTCTGGGTATTTGAAATCAGCGGAGCGGCGCCCCCGGAGCATCACATCGGCGGGTATGCCGGCTCACGCGGCGAACGTCAGCCTGCGATGTATTTTCCCTCCGGCGGCTCGTCGCTCAAAGGCGTCGCGAAGCCCGGTGAGATTGTCTGGAGTCGCATCTACGTCGAGCCGGATGCGATCTGCATGGACATCGGACGGGCCACTGTCGTCGCGTTGCCGGATGAAGAAACGCAGCGCCGCTGGGACAGCACGACCTCGCAATGGCCGATCATGCATGCCGTTCTCCACGGGGTGACGCGAGATCAGCTCATGGCGAAGCACCAGTCAAATCACATTCAGGTCGCCTACGCCAAGAGCGCGGAGGAAGCTGATCTCTGCCTCGAGACCAAAGCCGCCCTCGCCGCAAAGTTGGGAATGCAGGTAAATTTGTGTGGATGTTAGACCGGTCGAGGCTGTAGGGCTGAGCGTGAGCGAAGACACGAACCGCATCCATCCGCCAAGACGACGCTCTTCTCTCAAAATGGCCCCTCCGGCTCCGCGCACTCAGAGCACCGTCACTCGCGGCAGCCTTCCGGCTTTCTTTTCGAAAGTCGCCATGGCTCCGTCACTCCGGCTGTAGTCGGCATGGATAAGCCGATCCACAAATCCGGGGTTTGCCGAATGCAGGTTCGGGATTTTCAAGACTTCGGGCGCTGCGCCGATCCCAATGATTTCACCTGCGGCAAACAAATCACGGAGAGCTTCGAGGGCTTCTTTTTTCGATGCCTTGTAGTGGTATTGAAGTGCAAAATAAGTTTCGCTGACGACTAAATCGGAGACCCAGCCGCGTTCTCCTTCCTCAAACAGGCGGTCAAGAAATGATCGGGCCTTTTCCGCCTGATCGTGCGGATCCCCGACAAGAAGGCGCAGCAGCACCGAAGTGTCGAGTCCAGTCATGACTCTTCCCGGCGACCTTTGGCAATGCTCTCGCGAACGGCTTCCATCGAATGATCCGTCACCTGAGCGGCGCAGTGGCTCAGGGATCCGATCCAGGCGCGTGACGGTTTTCCGTGCTTCCGCAGTGTCCAGCCCGGCTCACCTTTTTCGACGGTTGGGATCAGATCAATCTCATCTCCCGCTTCGAGTCCGAGCTCGCGACAGACTTCCGCAGGGAAAGTGACCTGCCGTTTCGAGGTAAGTTTGACCGTTTTCATTTGCGCCTTTCTATTTCTAAAAACAGTAAGGCATGAGGCCGACTCGAACAAGCATCAAAGCTTCTTTAGCGTGATATTCCGAAACCGATA
>Ga0222668_1001449_pt1 | contig 10634 bp, 8 predicted proteins | sample AntAcemetagen728_FD_179823 | JGI IMG/M metagenome (GOLD analysis project Ga0222668, IMG submission 179823) | Saline water microbial communities from Ace Lake, Antarctica - #728 | ecosystem: Environmental > Aquatic > Non-marine Saline and Alkaline > Saline | place: Antarctica: Ace Lake | collected... | reverse complement strand
CTACAATTCAAAACGTTTACATCAAACATTAAGCTATCAATGTCCCGACCAGTTCGAGAGAATATACGCTCAACAACTGGCCGCATAATTCACTTTTCGGGAGTCCGCCAGTCTTGGGCTATCGCATTGCTCCCCTCCCCAAACTATAAATCTATCAAGGCTTGAGTGATCAAAGTATAATAAGAGAATATTAAATGATTTCAAAGAAGTCTTCATTTCGTCCGATATCTTCGCAAGTGTCAGGTAAAAACGACCTTTATAGTGCTCAAGTTGTCGACTCTGATTTTCATTTCACGAATGATCGCGTAGCCGTTGTGCTTGGTTTCTATGATGGAATAAAATACCTCCCGGAGCAACTTCGCTCAATCTTCGCTCAATCCCATCGAGACCTCGAAATCTTTATTTCTGACGATAATTCGAGCTCAGAAATTGACTTTGACGCACTTAATCTTTCCTCTGAGGATGCCAGGAAAGTCCATATTAGCTCAAGAAACCAAAATACAGGTTTTGTTTTTAATTTTTTAAATGCACTTGGCTCTATCGATGATTCCTATGCGTATTTCGCGTTCAGTGACCAGGACGACGTATGGCATCAGGAAAAGCTTAAAGATGCTCTCGCTGTACTTAAAAAGTACCCGGAAAACGTGCCGGCACTTTACTGTGCCCGTACGGTGATCACAGATGAGAGCTGTCAAGCCGATTTAGGCACGTCACCTTTATTCAAAAAGCCGCCATCGTTTGCCAACGCGATTGTGCAGAATATCGGTAGTGGTAATACCATGGTGTTTAATAAGGCAGCGCGAGATCTGGTTGTCTCTTCATCAGCAGGCACTGAAGTCGTATTCCACGACTGGTGGTGCTATCAAATCATCTCTGGAGCTGGAGGTGTCATCCACTACGACTCGAAGCCTTGCTTAAAATACCGACAGCACTCAAGTAACTTGATTGGTTCAAATAACAACAGCTTAGCGCGAATCTTACGTATACGCGGCTTATTTAAGGGCAATATTCGGAAATGGAATGATATTAATCTCGCAGCACTGGTGAAAAATCAGCATCTGCTTACATCAGAAAATCAACGCATTCTTAGCGATTTTATTGCTGCGCGTAAGTCCAGCCTACTCAGACGCCTCTATCTATTTAAACGAACTGGCATTTACCGCCAAACGTTTTTCAGTAACCTTGGACTACTTCTAGGCCTTTTCATTAACAAGGTCTAATGATTTGAGTATTTTGGTCACGGATGGCGCAGGCTTTATTGGATCAAATTTTGTAATCGACCGGTTATCTGAAACCGATGAAACTGTCGCCAAACTCGATTTGCTTTCCTATGCAGATAGCTTCAGTAATCTCGCCAGTCTGCAAAACAATTCCCGTCTTGTGTTTGTCATGGGAGATATTGGCGACTCTAATCTCATGTAGACCGATCCATTCATGACTCAGAAGACTTCATGCAAGTAGTCCGGGAGTTAGAACGTGAATGTCGGTGACACCCGTTTACCAGACGTTCAAATTATTGAAGCACGCGTTTTTGAAGATGATGGCGGCTTACATTACCAGGTGCCTCCAAAAGTACAGATCAAATCAGCCCAAGTTATCCAAGGTAAAGTTATCGATGTCGCTGTCAATAGTCGTTTCGCATCCCCCACACCTGGTCAATGGGTTGGCGAAATAGTGTCAGCAGAAAACAAAAAATAACTCTAAATCCCAGAAGGCTTTGCACATGGATTTATAGTATTGCCAGATACAGCAGATATTTTGTATAAAGCGACAGACTTTTATGCAGCAGAATGTGAAAGTGCAATCCGTCGGGATGATGCCACGCTCATCATTGATTAGCTTCACCAGTTCCACTTCACAAATCTCAAAAAATGATACTTCAGTTTTTTTCAAAATGGGTCAGGTAAAAATGAATTCTGAAAATCTAGAGTTTTTGAACAAAGAAGAATTTCAAGCTTTACTTAAAAACGCGAATGCAGACTTTCTGGACTTCGGGTGTTCGACTGGAGGCTCTATTGATTTTGCACAAAAACATTTGGGCGGGCAAAATGGGGTTGGCATTGATATCGATGCCAACAAAGTAAAAAAAGCACAAGAGTCAGGTTTGGATGCAGCGCTGTATGATATCAATAATATACCAGATGAGAAGCTGGTTCGCTTCGTCATTATGTCGCATTTTTTAGAACATGTTCCTAACATGTTTGATGTTAAGGATTTCATTCGAAAAGCATGTACCATTTCAAAAGACTTTGTCTATATTCAACAACCATTTTTCGATGCAGACCCTTATCTATTTGCCAAAGGTTTAAAATCGTATAGTTCTGATTGGAGAGGACATCCCAATAGAATGACATCCTTAGAGTTTTGGATTTTGCTGCGTGATTTAAAAGAGGCAGGATTACCCATTACTTTTTCACTTCATGCGCGTAAGCAAATTTTCAATTCAAAAGATCCCTATGTGCATCCTTTGACGTCTCCCATCGACCAGCACGACTACGACGCCAAACTACACCCCCCCAAAGACAGTTCCATCCAATTTGATAACAATGTTTTCCGGGAATTGAATTGCCTGATTACTCTTCCAGGTTGTGATCATGCGGAAATGCTGAAATCGTTGCGCGACACTCAAACGCTGATTGATCAGGCTGGGGAAATCAGGATCGATTCTGGTAGATCAAGCAAAGCGACAAGGTTTTTAAAACCACATATAAAACCATTTTTCGCAAAAGTGAAAAATAAATTAAGAAGAATAAAATAAGGTCTCTTCAATGGAAACAATTAAAAATAATAATATTTTTAATGCGCTTCAAGATATTTACGCTGGCTTTCAACGTCATGAGTTATGGCTGGCGTTGGGGTGGTTAGACGTTTTGTCTAAATACCGCAGGGCGGGCTTGGGCACATTTTGGATCAGCGCAAACATGGCCATTGTTTCGCTGGTACTGGGGTATCTCTACAGTACCATTATGCAACGACCTATCCAGGAATATATTCCATATCTTACTGTTGGATTTATCGTTTGGAATTTGTTGTCAGCCTTAATTACGGAAGGGGCTCAGGCTTTTGTCGCCAGTTCCGCCGCCATGAAGGAAATACCAAATCCCCCACCTGTTTATGTCTATCGTGTTGTGTGGCGAAATATCATTATCTTTAGCTACAACCTTATTGTGTATGTCCTGCTTATACTTGCCTTTCAGATCAATCCTTTCCCAACCATATTTCTTGCCATTCCTGCATTTATGCTGATTGTGTTGAATGGGATTTGGATCGGCTTACTTTTGGGTTTAATTAATGCAAAGTTTCGTGATATGTTCCATATGCTCAACAATATCATCCGCCTCACTTTTTTTGTGACTCCTGTGCTTTGGTACCCGGAGCTTGCACAAGGCATACGTGGTCTGTTTGTTAGCCTCAATCCTTTCTACTATTTCATTGAGATTCTTCGGGCTCCATTGTTGGGTTCATACCCCAGTATACAGATTTGGCTTGTCACCTTTGCTATTACACTTCTAGGCTGGACTATAACCATCCCTATCTATGCCCGATGGCGGACTAAAATCCCGTACTGGGTTTAAGCACTTGGATTTGAAATGATTAAACTAGAAAACGTTATATTAGACTTTCCAATACCTCAAAAAGTCAAAAAATTAGAAAATAAAAAGAATGTCGATCAGGCTACTGGCGGCATGATGGGAACACAAACAGATGGAAAGTATGCCTTACGCGCCCTGGATAACATTAGCTTCACGTTACAGCCCGGGGATAAGCTGGGACTGATTGGGCACAACGGCGCAGGTAAGACGACCCTTTTGCGAGTGATGGCAGGCTTGTATGCCCCCACATCGGGAACGGTCACTGCGGAAGGTAAAGTGACAGCCTTGCTGAATCTTAGTTTTGGAATGGATCCCGAGGCCACTGGGTATGAAAATATTCTTTTGAGAGGCTTGTATTTGGGCATGAGTCGTGCCGAAATCAAAAGTAAAACTGAATGCATTGCTGATTTTAGTGAACTGTCAGATTTTTTAAACCTGCCTGTTCGGACTTATTCGGCTGGTATGCGTGCCAGACTTGCTTTTGCTGTGTCGATGCATATCGATGCCAGCACAGTCTTGCTTGATGAAGCGATTGGCGCAGGGGATGCGGCCTTTTTCCAAAAAGCACGTCAAAAGCTTGACTCAATGGTCAGTGGGGCGACGCTGGTTTTTGCGTCTCATTCCAATCAAACTATCCGTGAGATATGCAACAAAGGGCTGTTGCTTGAACATGGAAAGATTAAAGCATTTGGTGATCTTGACGAGGTCCTAAATACATATGAGCAAAGAACTCAGATGAATCAATGTAGCATTGCAAATGTTCCCAGTAAAAAGGGGGCTTTTGCTGGGTTATCGGGTAAAGATCACATAAAAAAAGTGTTGCTTGTTAATGATACAGGAGCACTTTCCAACCCTGGCTGTAAAGCAGTTCGTAAAGCCTATAAATTATTGTTTGAAAGACATATTCATAAAGCGGAAATCACCAAGTCGATTCCGGTAAATTATTGGGTAGAAGATTTTAGAGAGATCGCCATTCCCGGCAAAGAAACGATAAAACGAGAAGCAGATTATTTTGCCTCCGGTGTAGAAACCACTGGCAACATAGATCTTGAAAAATGGGAAAGTATTCGCAAAAACCTGGCAGTATCTGACCAGGAATTACAGTTAGCATTCAGTGAAACTGACCTTGTACTTTTAAATGGTGAAGGCTCAATTCATCATAATTCTGTGCGCGCTTTGGCGTTATTGGCGCTTGCAAAAACAGCGATTGAAGCGGGAAAGAAGGTCTTGCTGATGAATGCCACCATTCAAGATATCATGCCAGATCTGATTAAAGACGTTATTGCGCGATGTGAGCTTGTGCATGTGCGTGAAGCTGCGTCCCAAAAATACTTAGCACAATATGGTGTGGATGCAATCGTTACCGCTGACCTGGCTTTTATGGCGTTACAAACTGACACTGTTATAAAAGCATTGATTTTGGACGCATCTCAGTATGTAGTTGTTACAGGCGGGGTGTTAAGTAACGAAGACAGTTTGAATCAAATCTTTGATGCTGTCCAGAATGCTGGGTTACGTTCCGTATACTTTTCTGTGGGCGATGGTGGTGAAACAGAGTTGGCAAGAAAGTTATGCGCTAAACGCAATGTTCCCATGGTTGATGCATTTGAATATGCGATTCATAAACCAATCAGTTTTCTGAAACAGTTCCCATTAGCTATTTCTGGGCGTCACCATATAAACGTTTTTCTCATGCGGGCAGGTGTGCCTTTTGTGCCACTCCCCTCCAATACCTGGAAAATTGAAGAAACGCTTAAATTAGTAAACTATCCAATTCAGCCAGTGAAAACATATGCTGAGATTTTACCAACTTTACAAGAGGTCCGGGAAAATCGAGATAAGTTATCCCAAATATGCCAAGATTCTTACTTATCTGGAAAAGCATCAGTGGATGATTTGATTGGGAAGATAGAATCATGCGTCTAATATTTTCCTCTGAATTTATGTCGCGCTTCCCAGAAAATCAAAAAGTCATTTTTGTCGGGAATGCTCCCTCATTAAAAAATCAAAAGCTGGGAACCTGGATCGATAGTCATGATATCGTCGTGCGTTTTAACGAATCACCTGTGGCAGGTTATGAAGATGATGTGGGTTCAAAGTCGGATATTATTGTTGCAAATCCCTACCTTGAAAATCCTAAACCAATTCAACTTTCAGACCATGGTATTATCGTAATAATTTCGCCTCAAACGCGTCGCTTGCCATCAGAGCAACTTGAAAAGTGGGTAACCGGACATCCTGTTTTATTCACCTATAGCCCTGATCTGGTACAAGTTGGCGAGGTGGATCATCTGGCGACATTAACAACAGGAACTTATGGTATCCACTTGCTTTCTCGGCTGTTAAATCCTTCATCCGTATCTGTTACAGGCTTTACAATGTTTTTAGATACAACGGCACATCATTACTGGTCAAACACAACGCCTAAGGGGGTGAGTGGTCATGATCTGACAACAGAGGCTGCTGTTTTCATTAAAGTCTGTAATAGCACGCGATGCCCACTTACCGTGACAGGTGATATCGAGTGGGTCTCACAAAAAATACGATTAAAACTAAAAGGAAATACGAAAGTAATTCCTGTTTCCAATATGAAATAGTATCAACCTAATTATTGGTGATTCCTGATGAATAACGACAAAACATTAATCAATAGGGAGATTTAATATGTCAGCAGAAATAACATACGAAAACTATCTGTTGTGTATATGTGGTTTTAACATGGATGCAGAATGAAGTTCCCCAGAAATCGTGGGTGCTCTAAATGGAGTGTAAACGATTCTAAGGAGGAACGCCTTTCTCAAGGCAGCTTCTTGAGTGAGAACACCGTTGCCAAAGTGATACAGGGATCGGGAACCCGGGTACGGACTAGGAGGACGGTTCAGGTCATTACCGACTTCAGCCATGCTCACTCTGTAGCAGCGAATTTTCTAGACCGCCAGTTCGACCAGTCGATCGGGCCAAACCAGATCTGGAGTATGGCATCACAGATGACAAAAGAACTGGTTCATCGCCAGAAATATGAAACGCGGGCATCAGCCCGACACAACATCTTCGAGTACATCGAAGAGTTTTACCATCGTGACAGGCTCCGTTCATCTCTGAGGTTTCAGAGACTCGAAATGTTTGAGCAGGCAGTATAACCTTAATCCAACGCCCACTATATTTCTGGGGAACTCCAGTGACAGTATTATTTCCTCATATACCCAAAGCAGGTGGAACAAGCCTGCTAAATAGCTTAAAGGATGCCTATGGAGACCGGTTTCTCCTAGACTATGATCATAACGGTTACACAAAAAATTAAAAATAAAATTGGATACCATTTTTCTTAACTTGAAGAAGAGAAAACTGATAAACAATTATGATTTTATTTATGGGCACTTTGACCCCAGGGTATACGATGGCTTCATCCTGCCCAGGGCTTTATTTTTTAGAAGCCCTCATGAAAGAGCAGTTTCACATTATTACTATTTGAGGAAACGAAATAAGTTATCAGACGATGTATCATTTTCGGACTTTAAAAACAGGCCAAGAATTCAAAATTTATATTCACTTTACTGTAATAATTTCCCTGTCGAGGAACTTGTTTATGTCGGAATTACAGAAAGATATTCAGATTCTATCAAACTGTTCAACGCAATATTTAGTACCGAATTGATTGAAAATAAGGATCGAGTTAATGCGTCCAAACCTGATAGTGATTTAGAGCGAAACATACCTCAAATAGAAAACCAAAACATATATAATAAAGCACTTCAGAGATTTGAATATTTACTAAAAGAGAATGGTATAAATAGTGCCTGATAATAATATGCTAAACATTGGGACTTTTGACGTTAATAATTATGGAGACCTGTTGTTTCCAAAATTAGCACAAAAAAAGTTACCAGACTTTTATATACAAGCCATCTCCCCAACTGATAATCAGCCTGCTGGACTCAATGACTGCGCACCAAGTCAGGGTATTGCGACGCTGCTCGGGGATACACAACACCTGAATGGTGCCATTATTGGTGGCGGAAATATTATTCATTGTCAGTCTTCAAAGCTTGAGGATTACAAACTCGCTAAAAGAACGACCTTTGCCTATGCCGACCTTTGGATTGGTGCGTCTCTTTTGCTACCTCGTCAACTTCCTGTCGTTTGGAATGCACCGGGTGTCCCAAATCTGTTTCATAAAGATCAGCATGATTTGGTTCGGCTGGCGTTGCAACGGGCGCGGTACCTCTCCGTCCGGGATGAGGGCAGTCGCCAGTACCTTCTGGATGTCTGGCCAGATGCTGATATTTCTGTTGTGCCGGATTCAGCGTGGGCGATCGATCAATTGTGGAGCCAAAATGACCTGCAAGAATCCTACGAGGCTCTGTTCACACGGCTCAAAATACCCCAGCCAGACAGAACAGTAATTTTTCATGCCAACGAGCGTTATTTAGGTACAAAAAGTCTTTCTGAAGTTGCACGCAAATTGGATACAATTGCCGATTACCTGTCTGCACGCCCCATATTGATCGCGTTTGCACCCTGTCATGAGGATCACAAACTGTCCTTGGGACTTGCTCGATATATGAAAACAAAGCCAATTGCACTCGCGCAACCACACTCCTTAAAAGAAATCGCGGCATGTGTTGCCTTTTCGGAGTTTTATGCGGGATCTTCCATGCATGGCCTCATCACTGCAAGCGCCTTTGGAGTGCCTGCAGTTGCAGTTGCGAAAAGGTCCATGACGAAGTTTGAGGGGCTTTTAAACTTAACAAACCTTGAGGATCTTGTTGTCGAAAATTGGGATGATGCCATCAAGGCTGCACACACTCAAAACTTTGCTCAACGTAAAGAAGAGTTAGGTACACTTAAGAAAATCATACGCGATAAACTTGATATTCATTGGGACCATATCAATCAAAAACTAAATAATAAAATCAATGCCCAGGATGAAAATTCTCGCACGCCAAGACTTGATTTATGGAATTATCACAATGAGTTAAGTCAATCTAGCATGAGCATACAGGATGATGATTTTCATCTGAAGCTTAAGGAAAAGTCAAAAATATATGAGGATCAAATCAAGGTCCTGAGTGCAAACATTCAAAAACTAAATTCGTCGTTTTCCTGGAAACTGACCAAGCCTTTACGCCAGGCTTCAAGCAGATTCCCTCAGACCGGTGAAAAAGTGATTAGTTTTTTGAAAAAAATAAATCAATATGCGCGTTTGCTCACAAGCTTAAAATATACTCCAAGGATAACCTATGACTGGGGGTTGACTTCAGGCATTTTGGAAAAAATCAACGCCTATAAAGACGCAACATCTAAAAAAAACAAGAGGAAAATTGCTGTCTATTCCGCTGTGTTTGGAGAATATGACACATTACTGTTGCCGAAACACCTTAACGAAGATGTGGACTATATCTGTTTTACAGACCGCCCGCGTCAAACATATGGTGTGTGGCAAATACGAACCTCCCCCTATTATCATCCCGACCCAGTGCGCATTGCACGTTTCATTAAAACCCACCCACACCAATTATTATCGGATTATGATTATGTTATTTGGATAGATGGTAATGTAAGCATCAACTGTGATATTCATAAATATATCGATATGTTAAGGGACGAAGAGACTGGGGTTGGGATGATCCCCCATCCGTTGAGAGAAAATTTCACTGAAGAAGTTGAAGCGTGTAAGCATCTTGCCAAGGATGATCCTAAACTCATCGATACCCAGGCTTCCTACTATTTAGAAAATGGGATCGATAAATATGCGGGATTATATGAAACCAATGTGATGGTCATCAGACCAAAAGATCAAAATGTTGCAACGCTGTTTACGGCATGGTGGCGAGAAATAGAAAAATTCAGCCGACGTGATCAACTGGCACTCGCTTGGACCTTAACGCAACACCCCATGAAAGTCACCCATATCCTACCCAAAGGGGTCTCCGTTCGTGAAGAGAAGGATTTCATATACTTCACGCATAAAGACTCTCGCAATTTAAAAGTACCTGCTGAAATCTTGGGTCTAGGCCACTTACAATCTCTTCAAAAAGGTGAAGTATTTACTCTTGTTAAAGAAACGCGTTTAAACAACATAAAGGATACGCCAATAGATGTTATTGTTTGTGTATATAACGCCTTAGAAGATGTTCAAATTTGTTTAAATTCTGCAAGAGAGCATTTACTACCCAGTCATACACTTATCATCATTAATGATCGCTCTGATCAACCCACAACCGACTTCCTTCGAACGTTTTCTGCAAATGATGCACAGGTCACTCTCGTAGAAAATGAGACAAACCTTGGTTATACGAAATCTGCGAGTCTTGGCTTAGCCACAGGCACAGCTGATTTTCGAATAATGCTGAATAGCGATACGATTGTATCTGAAAACTGGGCACTTAAGATGTTAGATGTAGCCCAACGCAGAGATGATATTGGCATCGTCAGCCCGCTTTCAAATGCAGCAGGTGTGCAATCTGTACCAGAGATTAAAACAAGTGGTGCCAAAGGCCTGCATAAAGCGATTAACGTGATCCCAGATGGCATCTCGAATAGTGATCTCGATCTGTTTTTGGAAACAATTAGCCCGGCAAACATCTACCCCGAAGTCCCACTCGTACATGGATTTTGCTATGGTGTGAAAAAGGCCGTTATCGAGAAAATAGGGTATTTTGATGATGTCAATTTTGAACGTTATTATGGTGAAGAAAATGATTATTGCATGCGGGCAACAGCCGCCGGATTCCGCTTCGCAATTGTAACAAATACTTATGTCTTTCACCGTAAAGCAAGAAGTATTGCAGAGGAAGAACGGATGATTCACCTTGATAAATCCGGTAAGCGCTTGCGTGAACTCTATGGCTCAGACAATATTAGGATCGCTTGCTTACAAGGGGAAGATCATCCCTTACTGATAGATATTCGGAGTAAAGTGAAAAAGTTTCTGCAGAAATAAAGGAAGTGTCCCAAAAATTGTTGAAACTTGAAAGGTGGTCTCCCGAGGGACGATAATCGGCCCTCGCAATTTCAAGCATTAATCGTCGGTTGACGCCG
>Ga0222668_1001441_pt1 | contig 10677 bp, 9 predicted proteins | sample AntAcemetagen728_FD_179823 | JGI IMG/M metagenome (GOLD analysis project Ga0222668, IMG submission 179823) | Saline water microbial communities from Ace Lake, Antarctica - #728 | ecosystem: Environmental > Aquatic > Non-marine Saline and Alkaline > Saline | place: Antarctica: Ace Lake | collected... | reverse complement strand
TTCCGCCGCTGGTCGGTACGTTGTGGTGGCTGGGCTGCGGGCATCGATTTCGCTCCTGAATATGCTAGTGGTTGAAACACATTCAGAATACGATACACGTCAAGGTGTATTTGGTGGGCCGGTTACATATATATTTCACTCACGTGATGATTTCAGATTGTGGATATCGTAAGAATAATTCAGCTTTCATTAACCCTGGAGGCAATAGCTGTTCGTAATTCTTAATTATTTAGATTTCATGCTTTTGGGTGCTTTGGGGTGCCTACGGTTAACATCTTTGCCTGAGACGAGTTTAAGCCGGATAGTAAAAACCCAAAATACAACGTAGGGCAACGAAAGGACCTTTCCGTAGCACAGAAAAGGCTATTTGATATCAATATAATTCAATTGATTAACAGAGCCAGGACATAATCCTTTCATCAGTCGAATAGCCACCCTGATTTCTAATCGATTTGGCACTTCATTCTTTAGGTGGTAACATATAAAATTGAAACTTTAGCTCCCAGAGATCGGTACCTTTTAGCAGATGGTCTCGTTGCTCTGGTTTGTTCGTCAGTTGCCAATTTCCAGTCACGTGAATTTGCTTGAGTGCCCATACCGGAATCAACCCGGGTTTATTCTCAAGCCAGACCCAGCCCAATATTCCTACATTTGGCGCCGGGTTTTTAACGATTGTGTATTTTACCCTATTCTTTGTTGTGAGACGGCCTAGAGGTACCGTACCGGGAGCGTTCCAGCCAATTGTATACCCAAGCATACCCTGCGAATCGTTCCAGTATCCCTGCTTCGGTAATTGATTAGCCTCACTTTCATTTGCAGTAAACCAATTCAATCGCATGCCTCTTTTCTTCGAGTCTGAGTCTAGATGACGAAGCAGATACACTGCATGCTTTATTGGAGCTCCTTCTGGTCTTGTATGAATTTCGGGAATTTTTGAGGCAGTGTTATTGTCAGGAGGTAATGTTTTTCCCGGAGTCTTTAACTGAGCTGGAGAAGACGGTGTTGGTTGCTCAGTTGCTTTTGACATGGATTTCTCCGTTGTCGATTTTTCATTAGCTTTTCCTATCCCATCAGCTTGCATGACCGAATTGCGGATCACACGGAATCCAAGGTTTAATCCCTTGTCGATAGGCAAGGTTTTGCCACGAATTGCCGAAAAACAGTTGGAAAGTTCGTAATTCCAGCTACCACCACGAGTAACCCGGTTCAAGCCTGATTCAGGTCCAATCGGATCTTTCACTTCACCACTTGGATATTCACCATGCCAGTCCTGACACCACTCATACGCATTCCCATGCATATCATAAAGTCCCCATGGATTCGGCCTCTTTGTACCAACAGGATGAGTTCTGCCATCGGAATTCTTACTGAACCACCCATAGTCGCCTAGAAGCGACTTATCATCACCAAAACTAAATAATGTAGTTGTACCAGCACGGCACGCATACTCCCATTCGGCTTCTGTAGGTAATCGATACGAGTAACCAGCTGCTTTTTCTGTTGGCATTTCGGAGAGCTTACGGCAGAACTCCACTGCGGCTTCCCAGCTCACCCGTTCAACAGGATTATCTGGCCCCTTGAACTCACTCGGATTAGTTCCCATTACTGATTCATATTGTTTTTGAGTGACTTCGTAGACACCAATTTCAAATGATTTCGTAAGTGTCACCTTGTGGGTAGGTTTTATATCGGAGGTTGAAATATAATCTGAACCCATCAAAAATGTGCCCTCGGGGATTAGCTGGAACTTCAAATTTATCGAACTAGCTTGTTTTATCAGCTCTGGTATCTCAACTGGAGCCACCGCCTTTACTACAGGTTCTGACTTGGCTATTGACTCTTCTGGTTTAGCCATCGTTTTATCAACATTTTGTTGGTCAGATTCTAATTTTCCCCACGGTAACCAGAACGATGCTGCCGCCATACCGAAAAAGGCAATTACTAATACTGTCACAATCCCCGCATACTCTTTAGCGATACCGCTCCCTTCTCCGACTGTTCGATTTCCCCTCATCTGAATCGAGGATGGAACAACTGTTGGATCAAATTGACGTTTCTTCCTCCGTTTTTTGAATATGTCAACTTGCCGATCATATTCCCGACGCAACTGAGGACTCAATAATGTAATCTCTGCTTCATCAATTTGGCTGATGAGTTGATTTGCAAATTTGGTGTATGAGGTTCCTAAAAATTGTTCAACATGTGTTTTTTGGCGTTCTGCAGCAGACTGAATGACTGCGCGGTCTTCTTCGTTTAATGAAATCCCTAACAGTTCGTAAAAGGTCGGCGGACACTTCTTTTCAGGAATTCCCAACCACTTGTGATAAGGATTAAAATTATCAGAATATTTTTTTCTATTCATGGGAAAAACAATCTAGTTTTCTTAACAATCCAAACCAGGAAGAATTTTCGCATGAAATCATTCCTTGACAAATAAATACTATTCAACATAACACAAGAACGATATTTGCAGCTCAATCAATTCGATGGCAGTTCCCAATTCGGATGCTATTTGCTACTTATATCGATCCCCTGCATCAATTCGATCTTGTTTCCACTCTTCGTATTCATCCTTGATATCTTGCATTTGAAATTTTACTACTCCATCCAGTCCTTTCCATGAGTAATTGTCATTATTTCTGAAGTCAATAAGTATTTCTGCTTTGGTAGTCCCTAGCATTCCTTTTTGACTTGCCACAATTTTAAATTCTTCATCAACCTCTCTCAGGCTTAGTACAGCATCTACCTTTTCAGGACTTTGAACAACGCTGTTTCCCGTCTCATTTTTTAAAAACATTGCAATTAATAAGAGAAGCCCAAACACTCCAATAGCAACATATCTCCCACGACTACTCAGCCCGCTCCACCAATGCTTTATTGATCTACCGATTCCAGCAGCTCCACGTTGAAGATCTTCAGTAGCTTCTTGAAACTCTTTCCCAGCCATACCATGATGTTCTGATGTCTCTTCAGGACTATTTTTCAATTGACTTAAACCAGAAGCATCCCCGTTATTCCTCACGTTCAGAGCTACTCGTGAGATAAAATAAACCATAAGAGAGCAACCGGATAAAATATATAACCATCCAATCAAACCAGCGAGATAGTTCCACCCTACAGATGGCTTAGCTTGATCCTGTGATTCCCGCTTACTCTCACCCGAACTTTTAGTTCCAGAATCAGAAGAAGTCTTTTCACGCAGAACCAATACATCCTCGAAAAGAAAGGGAAGTTCTGTATTCCCAAATATATCTTCCTGAAGTTTTTGTAATTTAGGAACAGCGCTCACGAGCATTCCTGACCGGGGAGTAAAGTATTCGAGAGCTAAAACTGGAGTCAGCAAGAAAATAGTCAGAAACGCCACTTCGTACGAAAATCTAGCCAAACGACTTTTCCGTTCAACGGCAAGCCCTTTATGGTTCAGGTACAATGCAACTCGCGAGATAAAATAAATCAGAAGTGAACAGCCGAAAATGACATATAAACAACCAATCAAACCTGCTAGATTTTTCCAGCCCACAACTGTCTTAGACAGACTCATGAGTGGTATCAGGAAAAGCGAGAGGACCACTGGCACAAACCAGGTCCCACAGTTATCCTTCCAATGTCGCTTTATGTATTTCAGGAATGAGGGAGCCACTGCAGGTCTTTTATCTGGTAATGGTAGATGAGAATTTTTCTGAATAGAACTCCCAAATAGCCCCTTAATTTGCCCCGCAGATCTCCAATGCGCTTCTCCCTCTTTTCGAACAAAGTCATTCGGCTGAAGATCACCACGTTTGACAAGATCCTTGAGTACCGAACTGGATATTGGCCCCCGCTCAATTCCTCCTATCGAGTAATACCACTTTTCTGGCATATCATTCTCTTATTTCTTCCACACCACATGGTCACAATCGACCAACACTAGCGAGTCGTTTCAGTTGATGGGTACACAGGTCTATTTTGCTCTCACCCTCATTAAACGGTGTCATTCAACCATGAGGATTTACGAAATATCTATAATGATGAACAGCGTTGAGGCTTTTAAAGAGAAACACACGGTCGATCAGTTTGAAGTTCCCTATTAATTGCAAGTACCCGTCAAAGCCCCAACTGTGACTTCCCCATCACTTTTCCATCAGAAAACATAATCGAAATCACCTTGGTACCGTCTTTCCAGACCATCGCATTTGCAGATGTTGACATACCAGATGTTGATATATTTCCACCACCTGGAATACTGATAGACTGGCCAGGAATATTGATACTGGAACTAGCCTGTTCCTCCCCTTTTCCAAGAACGCTTTCGACTTCTTCAATCGTCATTCCAGACTCGATTTTATCATAGTTTGACTTACTGACAGTGCTCCCACATCCGACTAAAAACAATCCCCCAAACAGAAACAATGAAATAGAAAGCATCACAAACCGAACTGAATTTTGAGTCATTTAGATCCCCTTAATATTGATACATGGTTAAAGTTCGCCACCATCAGGTAGCGGCCAGAAGCGAATTGTGCGATCATCACCACCGGAGATCGCGATCAATGATTTTTCAACAAAAGATACTGAATTGACTGGTCCCTTATGACCTTTGAAACATCGAATTTCTTCACCAGTCGCTGCATCCCAGAGCCGAACAGTGCCATCTGCGCATCCGGAAAGAATCCATTTCCCATTGTCGGAAATCGCCACAGCGTTGACCCAATCCGTATTCCCGGTGAGAACATGAACCTGTTGCCCAGTGTCAGCATGCAGTACTCTGACAGTATTATCTCGACTACCCGTTACTATGAATTGTCCATCTGAAGACACAGAAAGAGCATTCACATAAACACGCTGCTCGTCGAATCCCCACTGCTGCTGTCCGGTGCTAATATCAAATTGAACGACTTTAGAGCGTCCTCCAGCTATCAGGCTTTTTCCGTCTTTTGAATAAGCCAATGCCAGTACTTTTCCTATGTTAGCCTCAATCACACGAACTTCTTCACCTGATTTCATGTCCCAAATGCGTATCGTCCCATCCCATCCAGCGGAAGCACCATTGAATTCGTCAGGTGAAATACAAACCGTCCACACGCGATCTACATGACCAACAAACTCTTTCACAATCTTCTGCTCAGGGATGTCCCAGAGCACAACATATGAAGGAAACCCAGCAGACAGGCATTGCTTACCATCAGCCGTAAATGCAAAAGCGTGTACGGAATGATCCACATCCTCTCGCTTTCGAAGATTGGCAATTAGTTTCTTAGTTTCGTGGTTCCAGATCCGAATATTTCCATCATTACTCCCCGTGCGAATATACTTCCCATCATTTGAAGCATTAATGCACCATATCCCACTATATGGAGAGCTTTGCAAGATTTGGGCAGTTTCAGAAAAGACGGGAGCAAGTGTTACTTTAGTAGATACTACTGGAAGAGGAGCAATACTCTTTTCCATTTGTTTTAATTTCACTCTTGCAGGCTTTTCAGCAGGAGATTCTTTTTTTGGTGTTGGAGAAGTCATCACAAACCACATGACAACACCAACCCCCAGGAAAAATGACGTTAGTGTTCCCTTAAAACGAATGATGAATGTTTTAAAATGACTTCTCTTTATTCCTGAGAAAGTAACAGGCTGATCGCCGATACTTTCGTCTTCCACTTCCAGGCTATATTCATCCCATCCCTCTTGCTCACAATTCATTTTTTCAACAAGATCCGGGAGTAAGCGATCATCTGAAAAAGGAGCTAACACATTCGCAACTTCAAAGGGGATTTGAAAGCGATCGGAAGGTTGCTTGGCACACATTCGTTCGATAACTTGAGCCAATTGAACGGGGATGTCAGAACGATGTTTTCGAATAGAAACCATCTCTTTTGTTGAATGTGCCAACAATTTTTTAAGGACATGACTGAATTCTGGCCCACTAAAGGGAGCAACACCTACAAGGAGTGTGTAAAGAGTACAACCAAGGCTGTAAATATCACTCCGAATGTCAGCTTTATGTGAATCAAATGCCTGTTCTGGCGCCATATAATCGATCGTACCAAGCAGTTGATCGCTATGCGTAATTGATGCGGATTCATCCGTCAGAGGCCGTGCAAGACCGAGATCGAGAAGCTTGAGCTCTCCATCCTTAGTTAAGAATATATTTGATGGCTTAACATCACGATGAACAAATCCTCTTTTAAACGCATGGTCCAAAGCAAGAGCAGCTTGTTGCCCCACATAACACACTAACCCGATAGGAAGTGGTCCCATTTTTTTAACGAGTCGAGAAAGATCGGAACCTTGTAATAGTTCCATCGTAAGATATAAGACTCCATTTGCCTCACCAGCTTCTATGAACCGAACAATATTTGGATGATCTAATTGTTCGAGCAACTCCATTTCTCTTCTGAAACGGTCTACAATTTTGGGGTCATGTGATCTTTCAAATGGTAATATCTTCAGAGCAATAATCTGATTGGTCCGCTCGTCCCTGGCTTTGAATACGGCACTAGCTCTCTTCCGATCAATTTGATCAAGTAGAAAGTAAGATCCAACTCGACTTGGGACCAGTACTTGAGCCTGTTGGCGCGGAATTAATCTAGCCTTCTCCAGACCTTCCTGAAATGCTGGTTCGCTTGAGAAGAATTTAGGAGGTTGTTGAAGATCGGATAGGAGGGAATCTGATATATCAGATTCGATGATGTCGTCGAGCGCTTCCGGATGTATTTCCAAATATGAGGCAATCATTGACTGCTCTTTCGCAGACACTTTCCCGACTAGAAAGTCGCGTAGCTGGTCATTTGATGGCCTCTCATCTATCACGCTCAGGGACCTTTGTATTACTATCTATCGTATTTGGAGGATCTGTCAGTTCTTCCCGCAGTCGCCTTAATACTCTCGATTTAGCGAGGTAGACAGCGTTCCGTGTCATTTCCAATTCTGTAGCCACATCAAGAGCTGATTCATCATCTACAGTCGTCTTCCAGAAGGCCATCCATGTTTGGTTTTCAAATTCGTTACGAACTAGCTCAAGCAGTCCCAGGAGATACTCTGGAGTTGTGTCAGAAATGACAGAATCAGTTATTTCGTCAACCAAATTTGCGATTAGAACCTGGATATCGCTACCACCGACGGCATTAGGCTGTCCATTCTGTCGCTTCCTAAAGTCAATAATCCTCCGCTGTGTGATTCTGCGTAACCATCCACGAAAAGTATCACTATTCTGATCACGTCGAAAATTATGCAGACTAACGACAACGCTGCGCAGTACGTCTTGACAAACATCTCCCGCGTCTTCAGGTTGTAACCCTGATCGTCGGCACCAACTGTATAACATCGGATAATAAAGACTTACCATCCGGTCCCAGGCTCCCTGGTCGCATTCCTGTATCCCCAGCAAGAGTCGTGACGAGATTGTACTGGGAAGTTCAGGCCCTCTATCTTCTTTATCTGAATGATCTGTCAGCATTTTTGGAGTACCGTATTAAGTTTTTGGATTTAATCTTAAAAGACGTATTCAAAACAACACAAGTACACCATATCGTCATTTTGATTGCAAGGAGCCACACTTAAAACACCACTCAGGAAGAATTATTTGACAACTAGAAAATTGAGAGATTGGCTAAATCGAACGCCCCGTTTGATCACTGTATAACCACTTTCGATCAGTAAAATCGAAGTTCCCGCCGTTTCGAATTTTGAAAACAGTTACGTTTTCAGGGATATCAGCCGTCATTTCATCCTGATCATCGAAATAGATTTCGATACATTCACGTTGAATGATTGCAGCTTTTTGCTTGAATGAAGACACCAATACCAGCTGATCGTACCTGATACCATATTTGTAAAGGTCTTCCTCAGCCTTTGAACGGTTTGAACGATAGGTAATGATGTAGACCATGCCACGCCAGGAATGGCTAAGCCACTGAAAAAAATTGAGCGACTCGTCAATGGTGCCATCCAGGTCGAGTCCAATTGCGGGAAAGTGTCTGCCAGCATTTGTTATGTCGTTAGGCATTTTATCTTCCATATTTTCATATCACTCAGATTATCTGTTTGACTCGCCGTTGAAATGTCAAACGAAATATCACTGGTTGGGCTACCAGAACGTATTATCTTTAAATGAGCAACTTTATGACCAGTGATAGATCACAGTCGAATCTGCAATCGTTCGATTAACTGCGTGTTGCAGAGGAAAAATTGAAGTTAAGTATTGGTAAAAAAGTGAAACTAAGTCTCGTAAAGTCCATGAGCCGCCTATTGGGGATGAGTACTTCTCCAATGCGTATGGAATTCTCTAAGACCTTTCGTCGGAAACAGCAACTGAGGAGGTATTTCTTATGTCTCGACTTAGTGACATTATCGACGAACATGACGACATCCGTTGGACTAAAGACGAGCTGGCTGAATGGATTGCAGGACTACCGGAAAGAAAACGACGCTTCTTTCTAGATTATCTGAAGATAGCCAAACGTCGTGGAATGAATATCCACCGCTTCGCATGCAAAGCCAGAGAAAGAATCGAAGCCATCGACGAGAAGAATAAAATGTCGCTCATCGACTTCTTGTCTTCTGCCTCGACTGGCTGGCTGATTGGCGGAATAGTCACAGGTTCCAAGAGTTTACATGTCACTTTCGACAAGAAGTGATCTGTCGTTAGTCTTTCTCAGATGCTGCCACTTGTGTCACCCAATGGGCGATTCGTCCGACCGATGAGGTTAGACTGAACTTAATGGCCTTCTCACAGTTTTCAACCCAGGAATTGTAAAGAAGAACCAGAAAAGTAATCCCCTTGAGTGGTGAGTGGGAAAACTCACTGGACTAAACTGACTGTACGACTTTTTTCTCTCTGGTTGAGAATCCGATCGATCAGCGTTCCCGATTACTCCAGTAGTATAAAGGAAAGATCGCCTAAAAATACTGGGACAACCGGGACACAGATGGAATCAAAGGACGTAAACCCAACACAGTAAATAAGAAACTAAGTGCCGCCTCTGTCCCAGTGCCGTTGGTTTGACCGGGACAGGTTAAGTCTCGCACTGGGACAGTTTATAGTTACAAGTGGTGGCTGGCATCACCTCGCAAAAATGATTCGTCCGACCAATGAATCTCTAATTGATTAAATCTATTTTCCTTTGCCTATCTGTGACGCGCTCTAAGAGTTTGCATGTCACTTTCGATGAGAAATGATCGGTCGTTAGCATTCATAGCCCCTGCCAATTGAATCACCCACAATACGATTTGTCCGTCAGATGAAGCTCTTTTCAAATTGGGACGAAACTCTCCTACCCAGGATTTGCCTTCCTTTGATTTCTTTCACATTCAAAGGACCGGAACGGTCTTAATGGTCTTCCCACGGCTTTATTTTAGTTGATCGATTATTCTTTACGATGACGATATTGCCTTTCTAGATGCTCCATTGTACCCTAGCAAAGATGTACATAGCATTTTCGTTTCTGAACTTCTAGCCTAAGCACAAGAGGGAGGAGTAAAAAGATGGGAAAGTTTAAGGACTTCATCGAAGACTTGGAAAGAGTTGGATTTCACGAAATTGGGCATTACATTTTCGCAGTAAAAATAGACGAGGAAAATACATCTACTCCGAATTTATATTACGACTCGCAGCTTCGCGGATGGATTGGTGTAGTAAAGTGGGATACTTCCGTGATTACTGAGACTGCCGATCGCTATCGAATTGCCGTAGCAGGTTTTTTAACAGAAGCGAGAGGCATGGGAAAAAATCAAATTGATATTGATCCCGGAAAGCTTAATGAAATGGCAGAAACCATAGAATCAAGTTTACCGGACACAATTGAAGAAGATTCTCTGGAAGGTTTTCAAGTAGATGTTTTTTTAAACGGTAAGGTAGATCCCGAACCTGCTGCTTGTTCATTTGCTGACTTTTCATGGCTTGAGCAAAAAAGCAATTATGATAAAAACACTTGTTACCAAGCTCTCAAAGCGGCATCAGAATTCCTCAATTCGACAGAAGGATGGCAAACTGTAGAAGCCCTACGCTTCAAAATCTGAGTACAGACTACAGATAAATTATTATAAACCTTTTATCACCTCAAATTGAGTCAGGTGTCTCTCGCTTTTTCTTCGTTTGTAGGCATATTCTATATTGCTGTATGAAATCATATCCAAAAGTTCGACTCAATCAAATAACTTAAATTTAGTACCCTCAATTCTAAAGAAGTCACCGCTTGATTCGGTATAATTTGCACTGACATAATCTTATATGAGAAGAATATTTCACTAACAAATCAAAGAAAAAGTCTAATTCAAATTATTTTGAAATTATCATAGTTAGAAACTGCAATTTAATTGGTGCAAAATCCGATGAATCAAGATTGTCAACTGTGTGATGCAATTCACGACGCGGAGGCTCCTGAGAATTCTGCGTTAGAAAATTCACCTATTGCTGAATCACCACACTTTCTTGTCCTACCAAGTGTTGGACCTCTTGTTACCGGCCAAGCTATTGTTGTTAGTCGAGAACATTACCCTAGTCTAGCCTCAATGGGTCGATCAGCAATAGCTGAGTACGATCAATTAGTACATGAAATCATCCCGGACCGAACAGGTTGGTTAGAAGCAGAGCACGGTGCTAGGGGATGTCCCGTTTATTGTTAAAACTCTCGATGGTCTCGCTGAGTTAAACGTAGCAGGATGGGGTTAGCGCTGCAACCGCTCCGGCGAGGGCTGGGACGGAGC
>Ga0222668_1001438_pt1 | contig 10697 bp, 6 predicted proteins | sample AntAcemetagen728_FD_179823 | JGI IMG/M metagenome (GOLD analysis project Ga0222668, IMG submission 179823) | Saline water microbial communities from Ace Lake, Antarctica - #728 | ecosystem: Environmental > Aquatic > Non-marine Saline and Alkaline > Saline | place: Antarctica: Ace Lake | collected... | reverse complement strand
CTCCGTCCCAGCCCTCGCCGGAGCGGTTGCAGCGCTAACCCCATCCTGCTACGTTTAACTCAGCGAGACCATCGAGAGTTTTAACAATAAACGGGACATCCCCAACAAATTATATTCGAGTTTTTTTCAGTCTACAGATGAAGAACTCGGTCGCCAAGCATTTCTCCAACATCTAATGCGTCGAGCTCTTCTCGCAGGAATGTCTCGAGAGACCCTAATTTGGAATACAGACGAACGTTTACTTTTTCAAATGGAGCATATTAAAGAATCACAGACGACAGTTGATGCCCCCCCCCTTCAAGAATTAGTACAGAGATATCGTTTACTAGAAGCACCTCTTAAAATTGCTCAAGTCGAACTTGAGGATGACGCCACACTTAAGACCATAGGATTACCGCAAAGCGTTGCATGGATTGAACAACATTTATCTACTTCCTATTTCCAGCCAATAGTAACCGTGGTTCGTGCTAGACATGGTAGAAATGTTCGGACTTCTACACTCTTTCCTCCTCCGGCAGGATTGCTACTGATTTTTAAACTTGGTGGTCCTCCAAAAGAATTATATCTTCCAAATTGGTTGAGATGCTCATCGAAAAACAAAGTAGATCTAGACAACCAAGTATCAGTAAAAGAACTCTCTCGCCGGCTAGCCACACGAATTAAAGATTGGAGTAAAGAAAAACCTTGGAATTCGTACACAAAACCGCGAGTACATGATGTAACAAGTAATCTACAAAACTACGGCGACTGGAGCTTTCGCCTTTCGCGTAACACTAGTTTACATTCCTATCCCGGCACTTTCGTGCATGCTATACCTGCAGCTTTGATAAAAGCATTAGGAGTTCAAGGTGATATCATCGTCGATCCTTTTGGTGGTACAGGCCAAACAACAGCCGAGGCAGTCCGCTTGGGATGCCAAGGCGTGTCCGGCGATGTAAACTTTGTTGCATGTCTTGCAGCTCGGGCACGTCTAACATATCTTGGTTCACGCTCCAGAGATCGGATTCGTGAGGTAGATAAAGCTGACATTAATTCATGTGAACCTTCTTCACTACCAGACTTTGCAAATCGGGACAAGTGGTTCCACCCTGATACACTTATTGAAATTGGCATGCTTAAGACCTATATTCAACGACGGCGCGACCCTGTCGCAAAGCAATTTTTACTTGCATGCCTTTCTGCAATGCTCACTTCTTGTACTGGACGCCGCGGCAAGGAGCACGGATACTTTGCTGATAATACTCCTTTAGAAAAAGGAAAAGACGCACCCCCATACCAAAATGCAGTTGAAGAATTCTTATTACGCATAAATAGAAATCTTGAAATCATCGAACGTCTTTATGTACAGATTGAGCGAGATGGAGATGATCCAGAGAAAGTTCTAGATAGGGCAAAAGTTATACGAACTAATGTCTCAACTTCTAAGCCTGAGGATTATGGGCTTGATTACAACTCAGCTGGAGCGATTATAACTTCCCCCCCATACTTATGCATGGCAGATTACACATTGGGACAACGACTTTCTTATGAACTATTGCATCCAAATGAAATTGAGAATGACTTCTCTGCCGAAATCGGGAAACGTAGACAGCGATTTCAAGGTGAAAAGGCTAAGCAAGATTATTTAGAAGGCTTGAAATACTTTGTCACTTTATCATCGGACTTGCTTCGCGTAGGCGGATATGTTGCCACTGTGCTCGGCTCCCCTACAGCCATAAAATTTAAAGGATGGGACTCAATGAAAGAGCTGGATATACTTTTCGCAGAAAAAGGATTTGAAAAGATTTGGGAAACGTGGCGTCCGATCAATTGGCATCGAAATCATGGTTACGCAAGGCTCAGTCAAGAACGCATTGCAGTTCATATTTTCCGAGGTAACTGAGAATAAAGTTGCATGTTTTCAAAATCTATGATTTCCCCTGAACTAACAACAGAATTCGTGCCTTGAGTGCTGCTCACTCGCTGGATAAAACTGACTGTGCACTCTCTCTCTAATCAGCTGAATGTTGATTGATCAGCGTTCCTGATAGGTTCATAGTAAAAAGCAGAAAGAACACTTCAAATACCGGGACAACCGGGACACAGACAGGGTTAAGGAACGTAAACCCAACAGAGCAAGGAAGAAACGAAGCGTCGCTTCTGTCCCAGTGCCGTCGGTCTGACTGGGACAGGTTAGGTGTCGGACTGGGACAGTTTGTAGTCACAGGTGGGAGCAGTAAATCCTGATCAAATCAGTCTGTTTTGGTCACGTTGCAACAAGCGTTACAACATGGATTTGTACAGAATCGGAAAACCCTTTCCCACCGATATTTACGACTTTCTCGCGCTGGATTCAAAATCCAGTGAGGGTAAACCTCGTGGGGGTTCAAGTCCCCCCTCCGGTATTGAACATGAAAGGCTCTCAGCACAATCGCGTTGAGAGCCTTTTTTTGTCTCTAGCCTGAAACAATCCCCAGACCTGACAGAGAAATTCGATTGATTGGTTTGCTGATGCAATCCCCGGCGATCATAGTGAATTTATCTATTCAAGTCAGTCAACTCAAGTCAGTCAACTTTGATCGCTTTTCCCGATAGTGAAGCTCGCCATACAATCTTTCAGGCGTGCAGGATGAAACAGGGTGAGTCCTGTTTTAGTATGACGACGTCAGCGATTCCATGATGTCTATATTGAACACAGCCGGAATGGTCACCAGCAACGTACTGCAATCATAGTCAAATCTGATTGTATCCTGTGGCAGATCCCCTGTCATACTATTAATGAGAACAACATTCTTATCGTGGATCAGGAAATAATGTTCCTTCAGCCCCGTTTTCTCTGACGTAATAAACACCAAAACCCTCTGCTCCAGTGTTACAGACTGTACTTTTTTAAAGAGTGTTGTTCTGGGAGCCGGCGGTTGTTTACTTTGATAACTGGCTAACAGGTTCGCATTATTGATCGATTCCCCGCTGTCAGTTTCCCCACTCATCATTAATAAGGAGAGACAAATCAAAATCACAATCATCGATGAGATCGTAGCCAGCAGGTCTCTCATGATCGGCATCTCCCACTTTGAAACGAATTTCAAACATCCTGATTGACACAAATTTATTGTTAACCGAATTTGAAACAAGAACCCGTCGCCTTTATTCTGCCCGATACTGTCCGTCTTCAAACATCGATTTTCAGCCGTCCAGGCGGGAAAACAGTTCAACTTCCAGTCTGCTGGCATTGAAATCACCACTCGGCATTCGCGTTTGGTGAATTTAATCCATTCCAGAACCAGACGATTTTGGTTGGCGCGATGGCTAAAACTTCGGTTCCGTCAGACGCCAGGTACCTTCCGTTTTTCCGGGCACGATCAGTGAGTCCCAGACAGGCTTCTTCACTGAATCAAACAATTCTTTCAGTGATTTCAAAGGTTCCTTTTTTGATTCAGCATTGGCAGTTTTGAGCAAAGCCGACTCTGTGACATCAGGTTTTTCTATAGCAAACGCAGACAACAACTGTTGCACCACCTTAGCTTGAGGTGTGGAGAGCGTATAAACAGCTCCGGTCCCCTGCGTTGCATCAGGCCAAAGAAATTTGAAACTGTCTCCCTCTGACCAATTGGGGTGCTGCTCTGCCAATTTGCGAAAGTCATGCCTGATCGTCTCCGTAATCACTTCACCAGACTTGACCGTCACTTGTGAATCAATATATTGAGGTGGTTGATTCTCGACTTCCCAACCAGCAATACCACTGGTGACCTCAATCACATATTCGCCGGGAGACATCTCATAAATTGATTTGCCGGATAATGATTTTTTTGTGATCCAGAAATCAGGATCATCTGCTGGATCCTCTGGAGAATCAGCACGTTTGACTTCAATCTGCAAGCCGGGTTCGTCAGTCGAGAGCATTAGCATACCCCCTGCTTTTCGCTTTGCTGTTTTCTGTTTGCTGTCACCAGGATGATTGTCTTCAAACACTTTCTGCGGCGGTAGTTCAAACGGATTCTGTGTCGATGGTTGCATGAATTCTGGTTCCGCCAATCGCCAGGTGCCCGCCTCTTTCCCAGCCACAATCAGTTTCCCCCAGGCGGGATGCTTCCCGTTCTTGAAATATTGTTCCAACGAATCATAATCATCTGGCACGAGCCTTGAATCCACGATCTCCAATAAATCCGCTTCCGCCACATCCGGCTTACCGTCTGCGAACGCTTCCAACAAATGTTGAACGACCTGAGCGTCCCGGACACTAAGAATATAAACCTGTCGTGGTCGTAGTTTCGATTCTGGCCAGCGAAACTTGAACAGCCCTCCCTTGGACCAGTCCGGGTGATTCTCTGCCAGTTTTGCATAGTCTTGCGAAATCGTCACGGGGACAATCGTCCCCGGCTTCACATCAATCTTAGTCAGATCATACGCAGGAGTACTGCCACCAATTTCCCAGCCAGCGAGTTCACTGGAAACGCGGATGAGATACTTCCCGGCAGGAATTTCAAGCGTCATCGGTTCCAGTGTAAGTATAGAATCAGAATATTCCAGCATCCCTCTCGGGCCATATCCAAACCCTCCCCCCATCATACCATCTGATTCTGCCTCCGGCACCGGAAATACACCAGCCCGCAGACGGGGCCCTTGTCCACTCAGAATAATCGCACCGAGATTCTTCTCCCACTCTGCTGGGAGTTGTTTTTGATTTTTGGCGATCTCTTGTTTTTGATTTTTACGAAGTCGATCATCGATTTCTTGCGACACATTAATCATGAGACTTTTCGATTTCAATTTGTGAAAGATCCGTTGTAAAGTACGGACTTGGCCATTGGCCCGATAGCTCATCTCTAATGTATGCCGACCTTCTTTAAGCTGGAGTATTTCGGGATGGGAACGAACCTGATGCTTTATACCAGTTTCCATCTCCTCGATTTCGATAATCGGTCTTTTGGGATTATAATAAATAACGACGAAATCAGTAGAATTCGTCGTAACGGGTGCGACAATCTGCAGCAACATCGAAAGCGAAAACAGACCAGCCAGCATCGCAGTCACCCAGCCCATCAGATTCCAGGAATAATTCATTACAGAACCAGCTCCCTTCCGCTTAATAAAATAGGCGGCGACAAACATGCCACAGACCACAACCAGTTTCAAGTCCCAGTTCAACGCCCGGTATAGCGCAATCTCACTCAGGTGCCTTACGTTCTCAACAAACACGATTAAACTGAGCAATATCAGGACGCCAATCACAACTCCCAGTAAAATCCGCTTATTCGAGCGACGATGCTCTTCAACAAACGGATCCGCACCAGGGGCAACAGGCTTCGTTTTCGCTTCAGTAAGTTTATCTCGCCTCTTGATGTAACGGGCAATATAGAGCAAGATCCCCAGTGGTCCCAAAATCAAACAAACCAGCAGGAACAGACCTTCCATCAGCTTCTCTGCTCTGGAATCTGGCTCCACCAGATTTTGTGCCCCGCAGATCAACACCAGCAAACCCACCGGACTGAAAAATAGCAGGGAGACAACGACCATCTCTGAGACGCTGGACGTAAAATACCCTCCCCCCGCTGATCCAATCAACCATAAAAAAAGAGGGACCAGTAACAACATGCCTCCCACCCAGACGGCGGCTCGGTCTCCCCAACTTCCCCTGGAAGCGTCAGCAAAAACAGATTTCTTCTCAGAATAGGCTGACGTCCCCTCAAGTTCCGGATGGCGCGCTGCATAATCCTGTCTCCAACTGCGATCCATCAGGAACCCTGCTAGAATAAATCCCCCGCCCAACAGCGAACTGAGTAATATCGGCACAAGATGCCATGCCTCCTTCGACAAAAACGCGGGATGGTACACCCCCGTCGCAATAGCCCAGTTCCATAACACCAGCAGAATCCAGATCCCAATGCCGATTCCTGTCAGAGTGCGTGCATCTTTTTGTTTCACTGCCGTAACATAATCAGGTCCCTGTTTTAAGATATGCTTCCACTGCCCCAGCATGGCGAACCCTGCAAGAGCCAGCACCCCCAACACAGAAGCAACCAGAATCAATCCATACGTCGATTGAAATTCGATTGAGGGGGGAGTAGCACGGATGACAGCCGTCGTGATAAATGACAGCCACAGCGTCAGGAACGCAGAAATACTTGACAGATACCAGGCAAAATTAGGCATCGTTTTCCTACCTGTTTTTTCCTGATATATTATGGAGGCTCCAGCAAGTGCTATCGTGAGAAATAGTGAGAACTTAAAGATGCGATTCATTGTGCCATAAGTCATCGTGGACTGAGGAGTGCTGGGGCTGATCCACTGAATTCCGATTACAACTCCAAAGAAAATAATCATCAAAAGGGTCAGAATGCCATCAGCCGGAGTGCTCCCTCTTTTCAACACGACAGATGTAGTAGACCTCGAAGAATCGGTTTTGGGTACTGCCAGTTGAGGGGCTGCTGCCTGCAGGGAAGGCCGCGACGGTTTCCGTTCCATCGCAGGCACTGCCGCCGGATGCTGCACGATAGCCAGGTGCGCTTCCAGTAAAGCGGCCACCTCGCTCGCGGTCTGAAAACGATTCTCCGGTCGTTTTTCCAGCAGACAATCGATAATCTCAATCAACCAGACCGGAATTTCTTCGTTGACATCCTCAATCGGACGTGGCGTATCATCACAAACCCGACGTACAACGGCTACCAGATTACTCGCGCGAAATGGCGATCGCCCTGTACACATCGCATATAGCACTGCCCCTAAACTAAACAGGTCACTGCGTTGATCGACGCGGTCTCCCGTTGCCTGCTCGGGAGACATATACTGCGGCGTGCCTGAGACTTCGCCGGTCTTCGTGATCGTCACATCATCGACGGCGCGCGCCAAACCAAAATCGGTAATCTTGACTCGCTCGACACCGTTTTCCAGCAAGATATTTGCCGGCTTGATATCGCGGTGAATCAGTCCCTGTTTGTGAGCGGCGGCAAGTCCCTCGGCAACCTGGCTTCCAATCCGCAGGATTTCAGTCACCTTCAGAGAACCAACTTTGTCGAGCTTCTCCTGTAACGACTGCCCCACCACATATTCCATCACCAGATAAGGCAACTGTGCTTCATCAACGGCATGAATTGTCACGATATGCGGATGACTCACCGCAGCCGCTGCCTGTGCTTCACGCAAGAATCGTTTTCGCGCATTCGGATTCACCGCCAGTAACGGCGACATCACTTTGATTGCTACGATTCGATTCAACTTGGGATCAAGGGCCCGAAAGACAATCCCCATGCCTCCCTGCCCGATCACTTCATAGATTTCGTACTCCCCGAGCGTTCCCAGTAAATCGGGATTATCAGAGGGCGTCAGAAAATCGAGCGAATAGGGTTTGACCTCACCTGAACCCACCGGCGATTTTTCCAGAAAGCTGCCGGCATCGTCATACGCCATCAACAAAGCCTCAACACGCCTGCGTTGCTCTGCATTATCGCCACACATTTCATCCAGATATTGTGCGCGCTCCGCCGGTGTTTTCTTTTCCAGCGCGACCAGAAATAATCCCTCAATTGACTGAGGATTCACATTCGCCCGTGTTTGATCTGGCTCTTGCTCAGGTTTTTCGGATGAGTCTGATTCAAGGTCGGACATGAGTTTATTTTTCTTCAGGATGGGAGATCCCATCAGGAAAAGATTTCAAACCGGGACAGTCTTTGTCCCACGACTACTATTCCATGCGTTTTTGACGGGCGGCGCGCCTCAGCGACTATTTGAAAACTCGTATTATTTTCGAAAACCGACGTTTGACAGGCACACTTTTCTCGCCGTAAGTCTATATTACTAAATAGTTTAATCTTTGTCAGATTTGATTTGAGAAAATAACCAGGCTCGTGAATAAGCCCAGTGACGGGCGGCGGTCGCGCGTGAGATCCCCAGTACCTCAGAGGCTTCCTGCTCACTTAACCCGGCGAAGTACCGCAGCTTTACCAGCTCTGCTTTCTCGGGGCTTTCTAACGCGAATTTTGTGAGTGCATCATCTAACGCAAGCAGATCATCTGACTGATCTAAGACCGGCGCTGCGATTTCCGGAAGATCCACGCGGTCGTGTTCGCCGCCATGCTTCAGTCGTTTTTTGCGACGTGCATTTTCAATCAGAATCCGGCGCATCGATTCCGCAGCCGCCGCAAAGAAGTGTCCCCGATGATCCCACTGCGGTTCTTCGTCTTTATTGCCCACCAGTCTCAGATAAGCTTCATGCACCAGCGCCGTCGCGGTCAACGTCTGCCCGGGGGCTTCGTGAGCCATTTTATTGCCCGCCAGCTTTCGTAGCTCTGCATACACAATCGGCAGCAGTTCATCGGTGGCAGCCACATCGCCTGCTTCCAGCGCCCGTAAGATTCGTGTCACTTCCTGCATCTTGAATTTCTCATCGTGTCATGTTTGATAAATCTTAGCCAAACAGCCCTTTATTGCAGCACGCTTCAGTGTAACCAGATGCCCGACCAATGCAAATCGCATTGTTCCCACCAAAATAGAGACAGTCCATTTTGAACTGAGTCGTAGATAAACATCACTTGACCTCGTCAGAGCTTTAAATATTATCTCGTTCTGCGTCGCGCGCGTAAAATTTATATTTCTCGGTACACACAGCCGCACCTGTTGATCTTCGCACGCGAAAAACCTCTGTGTTTTGACATATTTCAGACTCATATTCGAAACCAGTGCGACGAGTCGCTCCTGATGTTCACTGTTATCGAACGCCATCGCACAACATTCGACACATATCGAACGCATTTCAGTGATCCTCTGCCAGAGATCATTCTGCATTCGTGGCTTGACTGCTTCACGCCGTTCCCCACAATACAGTTTCTGACGAGTCAAACACGAAATGAAAAAACAGCAAATCAGATCCATGACAAGACGCTTCCATATAAGGCAGTCATACTTAAAACAAACAGCGCACAAGTTCGCTGTCCCCAAATAATCAAACGTCGATGATTTTATCTGATACCACCTGAAAACCGTAGATGAAGAACAATCAGTAGTGCATCCAACATGACGAACTGAATCGCAACATCGATAAAACTGGCCGCCCCATACGTTTCAAATACTACTGAAACAGAAGCATCGCGTAATATTGTCGGCTGGCCCGACAGCGCGCCTCAGGGACCGATCCTTACACAATGGCCAACTTTTTTTATTTATTGTTCCAATCCTCTCCAGGCAAGCTGTATACTGGAATTGCAATTTCCCCACGACTTCCACTGAAAAGAATGGATCGCATGCGACTGACATTTTTGATGCTCTGCTTCTCACTGGCAACCTGTATGACCACCGCTGCCGAGAAACCGGAGAAGAATTTCAACGTTACCTCACAACAGTCCGTAAAGTTTCAGTCGGGGGTCGTCTTCACCTTTGACGACCGCTTCATTGATCAGTGGGTCAAGCAGATTCCCCTCTTTGAGAAATACAATGCCAAAGTTACGTTTTTTGTCGATCACTTCCACACTTTAAAGCCACAGCAGATCGAAGCACTGAAGAAGCTACAGGACGCCGGCCACGTCATTGGCTGTCATGGCGTGAAACATCGCAAAGCGGTCGACTATGTACGAGAGCACGGCATCGAACGTTACCTGCAGGACGAAATCAATCCTGCAGTAAAACGTATGACCGACGCCGGCCTCAAACCGACAGCTTTTGCCTACCCCAGCAGTTCTCGGAATCCGGAAATTGATCAGGCATTGTTAAAAACCTTTCGTCACTTGCGTGGCGGCACAGGCTTATCACCAAATCAGCGCATGCGTGATCTCAAATCAATTTTTGTTCCCATTGATGAAATCGCGGACACCGGCTGTCTGATCGGTACCGGCATCGATTACGCAGGCACCGAAAAACGCCCCGACTATCTGGTACAGATCAAAGACGCGCTGGATCACGCAAAACAACGAGGAGAAATCGTTGTTTTTTACGCCCACAACATCAGTGACAACGGACCCGGTCATCATCTGCAGCCCAAGGCACTCGAAGAAATCCTGGCACATGTCCAACAAATCGGCTTGCCCACAATAACCTACGACGACCTCCCTTTATCACCCACGCGGTACTAATTTTCAAATAAAAACAACGACGTTGTGTGCCACTGTCGGCTGGCCCGACAGTGCGCGCAAGACAACCGTTCCTCACCAAAATAATGAGTTCTAGCGCGCACTCAAACCAAACCCAGCAGGCAACAAAACGCAACACATGAAGCCAGGCAGTTGCAGTACAGACAACTCAAACACTGACAAGAGAAAAGTCGGCGATTCAAAGGAACGCTTTCACTGCCACCTCCTGTTGCCTCCAGCAATTCCGGATTACATCCGGAACCACCCGCTCGGTCAAAACAAGATGAGTCGGGGTGGGCCCGGATGCACATCCGGGCCGAGCGCAGCGAGCAAGAGGTCACAAATAAAACAAACAAAAACCACAACGTTGTGTGCTATGTGTCTGGCCTAAATACTGGCCCGACAGTGCGCGAGACAACCGTTCCTCACCAAAACAAATGAGTTCAGACGAACATTCGAGCCAAACGCAACAGGCAGTAAAACGCAACGCATGAAGCAAGCCAGGCAGTTACAGTACAGACGACTCAAACGCTGACAAGAGAAAAGTCGGCGATTCAAAGAAACGCTTTCACTGCCACCTCCTGTTGCCTCCAGCAATTCCGGATTACATCCGGAACCACCCGCTCGGTCAAAACAAGATGAGTCGGGGTGGGCCCGGAT
>Ga0222668_1001435_pt1 | contig 10702 bp, 10 predicted proteins | sample AntAcemetagen728_FD_179823 | JGI IMG/M metagenome (GOLD analysis project Ga0222668, IMG submission 179823) | Saline water microbial communities from Ace Lake, Antarctica - #728 | ecosystem: Environmental > Aquatic > Non-marine Saline and Alkaline > Saline | place: Antarctica: Ace Lake... | reverse complement strand
TGAGGTGGGCGTAAAGTGAGAAAAAAGGGCCTTCACCCCAGTCGTGATGGACAACGACGTATTTGCCGTAGTTGCTTAGCGAAGAAGTGGAATTGACGTAAACGACGGTCCCGTTGGCGATGGCGCGAATTTCATCGAGAGGGTTGTTGCTGCTGTCACGACGGACCGGTCGAATATCGACTCCTTCGTGAAATCTCGTGTAAATGATGCCAACGCTGGTCCGGCGCTGATTTCGTGAGAATCCGTAGGTGCCGCCTTGCCAGGGCTGCGATTGCACCCCTTCGAAGTTCCGGTCGGTGTACATGTAGAACTGCGAGGGATCGCTTGAGAAAATGGCGTCGTTTTCAGTCGGGAGAACCAGCCCGAGCGGTCCCGCATCGAGGGCCGTCACGAGTGAAAATAAGAGAACGAGCGTAGCCAGTGCAGTAGTGCGCATGATAAGATCAGGGCCTTTCGGGCGATGAAGATCTAACACAAGCTGAGCTAAGGTCCAGTTTACCTTCCCGGCATTGCAAATTCGGGGCCGGCCTCAGGAGCGAGGTCATCGACGTGGGGAAAGTTTTTCCGAAACTCTTCGAGGTGCCGTTGTTGAAGTCCGCTCCAGACGACGATAATCCCGTCATCAATGGGGCGATCGATCAAAACGGCTTGCAAGGGGGCGTCGGAGCAACGCAGTCCCATCAGTTTGCCCTGATTTGTCAAAGTCACTCCCCTCAGTTCGGTGGCAGAATGATCTTTCAAACGGAATGCAGCACCGTAGCTGACGCCGTCGGCAGCGGTGAAGGGGTAGAACCATTTGATGTCCTTATCGCTGAAGGTGGGCACTTTCCCGAAAAAATACTGCCGGTGTTCTTTGCCGAGCTTCACCGGAGTGATAAATTTCGGATTGTCGTTCGGCTCAGCTTCGACATGGAAAGTCACCGCGAGTCCTTTTGACTTTTTGCCGCCCGCTTCGCTCGCAAACGGGGCGATCGTGACGGAAAGGAGGATGAGCAACCATGGTTTCATGGAGTAACTTAAGCGGGAAAGAAGAGAAATGGCAAGTCGCGTTCGCGGGTCCATGGAGTCATCGATGTGATGCTCGTGGTATTTTTTCGTTGTCGAGGACCCGAAGATTCGCTAGATCATGGCCCCCCAATCATGTTAGAGTGATTGGCCTGCGATGAATAAAGCGGGATTTAGGAGCCCGAAAAATGGCGGCCCGTATCGAATTTTAGAGAGTAAGACTATGTCAGAAACACCAGAGGAAAACGAAGCCAAAGATGATGTGAAGCAGCAGGATTTGCCGCCTAACTTGAACAAACTCTATTTGAAGGCTGAAAGTGCGATGGAACTCCGAAACTGGAGTTACGCGGTCAGCTTAATTCAGGCAATTTTGACGAAAGAACCCGGTTTTCTCGATGGACGAAAGCGACTTCGTCTTGCGGCAGTGAAGCAAAACGAAGGCAAGCGCGGCATGAAGCTGGGTGGTGATGCCCTTAAGGTCATGAAAATGCAGAGCCAGGTCAAAAAAGACCCACTGGCTGTGATGGCCGCTCTGGAAAAAGAAGTTTTAGGAGCCGACCCTTACAATGCCCAGGGCAATGAATTGCTTTATGAGGCGGCGGTTGCGGCAGGGCTTCCTATGACCGGAGGTTTCGCCCTCGAGACCGTGATCGAAGGCGATCCGAATAACATGAAGTTCTACCATAAGCTGGGGGACTTTTACCTGGATCGCGGTGCCTTTGAGCCGGCTGCGGAAATCTTTGGTAAAATTTCAGAGCGTGATAGAACCGATCTCGCGGCAGGCAAGAAATACAAAGATGCGACCGCTCGCGGATCGATCGCTTCTCAGAAGTGGGACAGCGAAGGGGACTGGCGTGATTTATTGAAGAACAAGGACGAAGCCGCTGACCTGGAGAGTGCCGGTCGTGCCGCGATGACTCCTGAAATGCTTCAGTCGCAAGCGGATAATCTCGCGGCTGAATATGCTCAGGACACAAACAATCTCGATGTGACGAAGCGGCTCGCAGCGACCTACGAAGAGCTCGAGCAATTCCCCCAGGCATTGCAGTTTTATGAGTGGGCTCACCATCTCAGTAGCAATGACCCGGCTCTCGAAAAAAAGGTCGGAGATATTCGCGAGCTGGTGAATTCAGCTCACCTCGACGAATTGAGAAAGTTCGTCGACGAGAATCCGGAACATCCCGATATCGAGCAGTACAAGCAGCAATTGATCGACGCCTCGCAGTCGCAGTTGGATGAACTGATCGCCGAATCTCAGGAGCGGGTTGACCGGAACCCGACCGATAATGAGCTTCGGTTCGAACTCGGATCACGTCTTTACGAGGCGAAGAAATATCGCGAATCGATCACCCACCTTCAGCAGGCAAAGCGCAGCCCCAGTCTGCGGATTAAGGTCATGAACATGCTAGGTCAGTGCTACGAGCGCATGAACATGACTGACCTTGCGGCCGGTCAGTTTGAAGAGGCGATCAAGGAACTGCAGATCATGGACGACACGAAGAAGCAGCTTCTTTACAACGTTGGATTGCTCTACGAGAAGCTCGAGAACCATGAGAAATACATGGATGCTCTCAAGCAGATCTACTCGGTCGATTACGGTTACAAAGACGTTGCCGAGCGCGTCGAGAAATCCTACGGCTGATCTTTGAGGTCGAAAGACCGGTGAGCGCATGGCTCACCGGCAGTCCGCTGGAGCTAAAGGCTCAATCGACGAAAGAGCTCATCGAGCGGCAGTTGCAGCCCGATGAGGAAATCGCCGAACTCTCCGTATTTCACGGTGACTTCGTCGAAACGCATCGTGTAGACGATTTCCTTGATGTCCTGCGTGTTATTCGCAAAGAGCGTCACACCCCACTCGTATTCGTCGAGTCCGGTTGATCCGGTGATGAGTTGGCGGATTTTTCCAGCCCACTGGCGGCCAACCTTGGCGTGGCCGGACATCATCTTGCGACGGGATTCGAATTCCTCGCCATACCAGTTCTCGACTTCGCCGCGTCGCTTCGACATCGGGTAGAAACAAAAGACCGGCCAGTCCGGCATGTTCGGGAAAAGACGGTCCTGATTGTATTTCTCGATCCGGCGATTGTATTCCGCGATTTTTTCGGAGAACTCGTCGCTGCCTTCCGCGACGCCTTCTTCCTTGATCTGCTCGCCATACTGCTCCTCCGTCATCGTGTACTCGCTGAGCTCGGTCATGCTCAGATAGCTGTAGGTCGGCGTCAAAACGTCCGGCCCGAGCGCGAGGGTGAGCTTTTTTTCGAATGCGTTTGCCTTGTGGAGATCGTCAGTCAGGAGCATGAAGGCGAGATCTGCCTTCGGTGTCACCACGGAGAAAGTGAGCAGTTGCGTTGAGTCGGTCGATCGAATTTCCTGTACCAGTTCGGAAAGACGCGTCTTTGCCTCCAGCTTTTCCTCGTCGGAAAAGAGAGACCACTGGCTGTGCTCGATGTGGTAAAAGAGATGGAGGACGTGCCAGCCCTGGTAAGGGATCACAGTTTCAGAATCAGTTTCTTCGGGGGCAACGGTATTCATAAAAAAGAGCGGGGGATTTTAGCTGGAAAAGGAAACTTCCGGAAACGCTTCCAACAAGCCAACGAAATCGGTTGCGTCCAGCCAAAAAAAATCCTAGTTTTTGCCGCTTAGAAAGAAGACAAGACCGTATTTTATACCATGGCAGAAATCGAAGACCGTTACGAAGACAATGTGGCTGGAGAGTTTTACGTCGATGACCAGTGCATCGACTGCGATCTCTGTCGTGAGACGGCGCCCGACAACTTCACTCGCAACGAAGACGGAGGCTATTCATACGTTTATAAGCAGCCAACGACCGACGAGGAGCGTGCTCTCAGTGAAGAAGCAATGGAAGGCTGCCCTGTCGAGGCGATCGGGAGCAACGGAAAAGATGGCTGATCCATTCGGTATCGAAAATTTCGAAGGCGTCTCCCGCGAGGGTGACGCCTTTTTTGTGGGCAGGGTCAAAATTTACCACTACCGTGACGGCGATGGGGAATTGGGATAAAAAGGTCTACCGACCGAAGCGCACGCACAAGGAGCGGGCCCTCGCTCAGTTGCGTGGCTACTGGGAACCGCAGGATGTTTCCGAGTTCGAGCACACCGCCGAAACGGCCGTGAAGCAGGCGATGAGTAGCCTCGGGCTCAATAACCGCTTCAACGAAGAGCAAGTCTTCGACGCGTGGAATGTGATGGTGAGCACCTTCATCGCGAGCCATTCACGCCCCATTGCGCTGCAAAAAAAAGTGCTCAGCATTCAAGTGCTCCACTCGACCGTTTTCTATGAACTGGAACGGATGAGAGGTCAGATCCTGCAAAAAATGCAGGACCAATTCGGGGCTGAGCATATCCGGGACGTGACGTTCCGATTGGGGTGACGAAGGGGAGCAAAAGATTGACGTCATTTGCTATCGTCGTCACACAAAACAATGGAGGGACGAGTTCCACCTCGTCCGCCCTGTCCACGAGCCGCAGTTCCGTTTTATTGCACCCCCGTGACTTCCAGCTCAATCGCATAAAATCCCGTCCGCGCCGTGACGTAGAGGGTCTTTCCGACGAGGAGGCAGTTTGCCGGCTTCTCCGGCGGCGTGAGGCGCAGGACTTCTTTTCCTTCGGGTGAAAACGCGATCACGTCTTCCCAGGTCACGTAGAGATTGCCGAGCTTGTCGATCGTCATGCCATCGCTGCCGACGGCAGCGAACTCGCGCTGGTTTGTGATTTTGCCGGGACTTTCGATGTCGTAGGCGAAGATTTTCTCAGCACCGGGATCGGCGATGTAGAGCGTTCTTCCTTCGGGGCAGGTGAGGATGCCGTTCGGCTTCGTCAGGTCCGCTGCGACCTGCGTGATCTTTCCTTTTCGATCGACGTAGTAGACCGCTTCGACGTCGAGTTCGCGGTCGTCATCGCCTCCGTAGCGCGGGTCGGTGAAGTAAAAGCCACCGATTCCGTCAGGGGCGACATCGTTCGGGCTGTTGAGCATTTTCCCGTCGAACTTCTCAGAGAGGACCGTGACCTTGCCGGCATAGTCGGTCCGGGTAAGGCGGCGTGCTCCGCCTTCGCAGGCGATGAGCGCTCCTGCCGGGGTGAAAAAGAGACCGTTCGCCCGACCGCTCGGCTCGCGATAAATTGTCGTCTCGCCGCTCGCGGGATCGTAAACGTGAGTCCGCTCGTTCGGGATGTCGTTGAAGTAAATCTTCCCGTCAGGACCCACCGCCGGGCCTTCCGTGAATTTAAAACCGTCCGCGAGCGTGGTAAACTCTGCGCCCTCCTTCACGAGCGGACCTTCGTGCGTGTAGGCCGTGGCGGCAGGGGTTTTGTAATCCGTCTCGTCTCCGAGATCCTGAATCCGGATATTCCGATAGTGAACCTGCAGTTTTTCTTCACGGTTTCCGATGCCGTGGACCTGCAGCGCGATGAATCCCTCTGCGGTGGTGTCATCAGTCAGATCCGCCGCACGGACTCCGTTGATGAAAGTGATAAGCCGGTTTCCGATCGCTTCGATCCGATAGTGGTTCCAGTCATTTTGCTTGAAGGCATAACGGGCCGCCGGGTTGTTGGAAAGATCAGCGAGCCAGCCGTTTCGGCCTTCGTCATAGATGCCGGCGCTCCAGCCGCGATCTGACGGGTCGATCTCCGCCTGATAGCCATGAACCCGACCGTCCTGATAATCGGGCGTGCTCAGCGAGCGAAACTGAATTCCGCAGTTCAAAGTCGGATCGACCTTGTATTCGACTTCGAGGATGAAATTGCCGTAGTCCCTTTCCGTGCAGAGAAAGGAATTGGGTGTCTTTGGAACCGTCGTCCCGACGATGGCACCCTCGATCACTTCATAAGTCGCGACCCCGCCACGCTGTGTCCAGCCGTCGAGGTTTTTACCGTTGAAAAGATCGACCCACTTGCCGGGTTCAGCGGCGGAGGTGAGGAGAGGAAACGCGAGAAGCGTGAGGATGAGTTTTTTCATGAGAGTTTGGGGGTGCGGGGAGTTTCAGGGAAAGTTAGCCCACGAATAAACACGAATTTTCACGAATACAGGGAAAATAGCCGAGTCTTAAATTGGTGAAAATTGGTGTGCTTTTCCCTCCGATGACAAGGTTGGAGTGAGGGCTTTAGCCCTTTAAGGCACCGGCGGCGTGTGGCTTTCCGCAATCCACTTTTCCATCTGCTCCACCACCTCTGGATGATCTCCCGCCACATCGGTCATCTCTCCCGGGTCATTCACCAAATCAAAAAGCAGTGTCGGCGCTGGATCAGCCTTTAAAGTATCCAACTGAATCGCTTTCCACTTTGTCGTCGTGACCGCCTTCTTCCCGCCCTGTTCCAGAAACTCCCAGTAAAGAAATTCGTGCTGCTCCTGTTTCCCGGAATTCCCCGTCAAGGTCGGAAGCAGCGACACGCCGTCGAGTCCTTCCGGACCGTCAAATCCGGCGACCTCGGCGAAAGTCGGGAACATGTCCTGAAAGCCTGAGAGGGCATCAGACTCCGAATCCGGCGGGATCTTTCCCGGCCAGGTCGCGATTGTCGGGACACGAATCCCACCATCGAAAAGGTCGCGCTTTGTCCCGCGGAGGGCCCCGTTGGAATCGAAGAACTCGGCGAGATGCTTGCCTTCCTCGTGAGGGCCGTTGTCGCTCGAGAAAACGATGAGCGTGTTTTCGGAGAGGCCGTGCTCTTCCAACTTCGCCACGAGTTGCCTGACGTAATCATCGACGATTCGCATCATTTCGGCGAAGCCCTTTTCTGGATCGGGCCAGTCTTTCTCTGCGAACTCGCCGTAGTCGGGAACTTCCATCCCATTCAGATAAGGAGGGCGACCCGCTTCGTTGTTCGTGTGCGGCATGTTGAGCGCGAAGTAGAGGAAAAAGGGATTTTCTGCGTTCCTGTCGATGAAGCCCAGGGCCTCCTTCGTGATGAAATGCGGGGCGTAGTCATTTTTTACCTTCGCGACCCCGGCGCCCTCTTTTGGTCCGCCCATTTCGTAGCCGTCTTCGAGGAGCCACGGATCATCAAGGACGTTGTTCAGTTTCTCAATTTCCCCATTCCGGATCAGAAATTCCGGATAAAAATTATGGGCGTGAAACATGTTCACGTAGCCGTAAAATTCGTCGAAGCCAAAGCGGTTCGGCTCGTCGCGTTCCGGCGGATGCCCGATGCCCCATTTCCCAAAACAACCCGTCGCGTAGCCAGCTTCTTTCAGCTTTTGCGGGATGATGACGTCGCCCGGCTTCAGGAGAACGAGTCCGTTCCCGCGAACTGTCGCATTCCCCGTGTGCTTGCCGGTCATGAGGACGCAACGCGAAGGCGCACAAACCGTCGAGCCCGAATAGTGTCGCGTCAGCTTCATGCCCCGAGCGGCGAGCGGCGAGCGGCGAGCGCGTCGATGTGCGGCGTTTTGAGTGTCGTTTGACCAAAGCAACCGAGATCGTTGTAACCGAGGTCATCCGCGAGGATGTAGACGATGTTGGGTTTCCCGGCTGCAGCGGTGGAGAAGCCAAGAGTGACGGTGAGAAAGAGAAGGGAGAGCGGTCGCATGGAGGAGCGAGTGAAGCGGAAAAGTCCTGAAAAGGAAAGAGATTCCACCTGATGTTTTCGCTCGAAACCATAGTTCGGTCACCTCTCTCATGTCGCGATGCATGCCCGCTTCTGAAAAATCTCACTGGAAAGCAGGTAACGCGTAGCTGTTCTAAAAAGAGGAGACGGGTCGCTGCGGTTTTTGTTAACTCCTTAAACTGACAAAATGGAATGAAACATCATCCTCGGCACTTCCTCGCGATCCTTTTTCTCGTCTTTAATTCCTTCGCAAACTTGAGTGCGGAAGAGAAGGGGAGGCCGAATGTCATTTTGATCATGACGGATGATCAGGGCTACGGGGATCTCGGTTGTCACGGGAACTCAATCCTGAAGACTCCGAATTTGGATGCCCTTCATGCCGACGCGGTTCGATTCACCGATTTTCATGTGAGCCCTTTCTGCACTCCGACCCGTGCGGCACTCATGACAGGGAACTATCCTGCGCGGACCGGAGCCTACCGGACCAGTGCCGGAAAAACGATGATGCATCCTGATGAAAAAACCGTCGCGAACTTGTTCGCAGACGCCGGCTACGCGACGGGAATGGTCGGGAAATGGCACCTTGGTGATAACGCGCCTCATCGACCTCAGGACCGCGGCTTCCAGGATGTCGTTTGGCATCGTTGCGGAGGTATTGGTCAGGCCTCCGATTATTGGGGAAACAATTATTTCGATGACACTTACGAACGGAACGGTGTCTTCGAGGAATTCGAAGGCTACTGCACTGACGTGTGGTTTCGCGAGGGGATTCGCTTTGTCTCAGAGAATAAGCAGAAACCGTTTTTTCTCTATCTCGCGCTCAATGCTCCCCATGGGCCCTACCTTGTGCCTGAAGAGTGGGCGGAACCCTACCAGGGACAGAAAGACCAAGTGGCGAATCCGAATTTTTACGGAATGATCGCCAACATTGATCACAATGTCGGTCTTTTGCGGAGCAAGCTGGAGGAGCTTAACCTCGCCGACAACACGATCCTCATTTTCATGACGGACAATGGAACCGCGGCCGGGGCAAAGTTCGACGGCCTCGATTCTGAAGCACTGGTTGGATACAACGCCGGGATGCGCGGAAAGAAATCGTCGGTCTACGACGGCGGGCATCGCGTGCCCTTCTTCATTCACTGGCCTGCAGGAGGTCTCGAAGGCGGTCGCAATATCGAGACGCTTGCCGCTCACCTCGACGTTTTGCCGACCCTGGCAGAGTTATGTGAAATTCCGGTGTCAGAGGATTACGAGCCCGATGGAGTCTCCCTTGTGCCATTGTTAGAAGGAAATGATGAATCATGGGAGCGCGAACACCTCGTTGTTCAATTCATGGGGGGTGCCTTTAACGCGGGGACTCCGGCTCCTTTTGAATATTCAGCGGTCCTGACTGAGGAGTGGCGTCTCGTTAATTCGGATGGGCAACGTCTCTTCGATATTGAAAAAGATCCGGCCCAGCGCGTCGATCTTTCTGCGACTCACCCTGAAGTCGTGAGCGCACTGCGAGAGCGTTACCTGCCGTTCTGGAATGCCGTCTCCCCGCGGATGACGCCGGTCCGCATTGACCTCGGGAACCCAAGCGATAATCCCACCGTTCTCTGCTCGCAGGATTGGTATTTGAACGTCGGTAACCCTCCGTGGAATTTCGGAGCGATTAAAAGGCTGCCCCGGGAAACCGGACCCTGGATGGTCGAAGTAAAAGAAGCCGGTCGCTATCGTTTCACGCTCCGTCAGTTTCCAAAAGAGGCCGGGAAAGAGGTCCTTGCGGAGCGTGCAAAAATTGAAATCGCCGGGCAGGTCGAAGAGAAGCCTGTTGAGAAGGGGAGTAAGGGCGTCGTTTTTGAGATGGATCTTCCCAAGGGCGAGGCAGAGTTGGTGACCTATTTGTTCGATGAAAAGGGAGAGGCCGGAGGAGCTTATTTCACCGAGGTTGAGAGACTTTAAACCACCGGAACGACCCGTATCTCACTGACACCACCCGGCTTCTTCTCGACGATGATTTGTGTCCCGATTCGCTCCTTCAGCAAATCGACGTGGGAGATCACGCCGACGGTTTTGTGATCCTGCTGGAGACTTTCGAGCGTGGCGATCGCGACTTCAAGCGAATCGGGGTCGAGGCTGCCGAAGCCTTCGTCGATGAAGAGGGAATCAATTCTCACGGTGCGGCCGGCGAGGTCGGACAATCCCAGCGCGAGGGCGAGGCTCGCGAGGAAACTTTCGCCGCCTGACAGGCTCGCCATGGGGCGCTTTGCGCCGGCCTGGTGAAGGTCTTCGATTTCGAGATTCAACTCTCCAGTGAGGTCGCGACAGATCCGGTAGCGGTCGCTCAGCTTGATGAGATGACGGTTCGCGTGTCGGGTTAGAATATCGAGGGAAATCGATTGGGCGTAGCGGCGGAATTTTGCTCCGTCGTGGGAGCCGATCAATTCCTTGAGTCGTCGCCAGACCGAGAACTGCTGCCGGTCCTCCGCGAGGGCTTTTTCGCTTTCCTCTTTGCGCTTCCGGTTTTGGTCGTCAGTGGTGAGTTGGTTGCGACGCGTCGATTGGGCTTCGAGGAGTTCGTCGCGTTCGAGTTTCAGCGTGCGCTGTTTTTCGACAAAGGTGTCGGCGGCTTCGTTTTCGAGAACCTGCTTCGCGAGGAGATCGGCAACGTCTTTGCCTGCTTGTTTGGAGAGAGCGTCTGAGGCGGCGGCGTGCTGGTTCAGGTCGCTTTCGAGCGACTCGAATGCTGCGGCTTTTTCGCTCGCGAGATTGGCCTCACGCAGGCCCGCGAGAGTGGCGAAGTCGGAATCGGTGACCGCGAGGTTGAGCGCGTCACTGACTGCTTTCAGTTTCGCGGCGGCAGATTCGGCATCTTTTTTCCGATCGGCGGTTTGCGAGGCGGCGAGTTTTTCTGACGAGGCCGCGTCTTGGAAATCGTCTTCGGCCTGATCGAGGGAGATGGGTGAAAGGTCGGCGTTGTCGGTTGACGGCGGTTCGCCGAGTTTGGTTTGTTTGGCGAGGAGTCGCGCGGCTTCCTCTGAGGCTTGGCGAATACGGTTCTCTGCGTCCTCTTTCTTTTTCGCCCCTGCTTCGCTTTGTTTTTCGCGTTCGCGAAAATCTCCGGCTCGTTTCTGAAGGGCATTTTGCAAGGCGGCTT
>Ga0222668_1001432_pt1 | contig 10726 bp, 6 predicted proteins | sample AntAcemetagen728_FD_179823 | JGI IMG/M metagenome (GOLD analysis project Ga0222668, IMG submission 179823) | Saline water microbial communities from Ace Lake, Antarctica - #728 | ecosystem: Environmental > Aquatic > Non-marine Saline and Alkaline > Saline | place: Antarctica: Ace Lake | collected... | reverse complement strand
TCGTTTCATTTTCGTGGTCGTTTATCGGGTTTCAATCCCCCTCACGACCAGCTCATTTCATCAACAATTCGCTGGCTCCGTTTGGCGGGACCACTTCACGAGATCTCGGGCACATCCCGGAAGTCGGTCACCATCGTACATCATCCGAACCTGAAATTCTGGGTCGTGGACCACACTCCAAAGGGCGTCTGGCCCCCGATTCTAGGGACTTACGGCCTCTAACAGACTGTCCGGTTTTGAACAGGCGACAAATCCGGTTTTGAACCGTCGCCGACATGTCGTATGATTTGAATTGCCAACTGCCAGGAAAGGCTTTTAGGTATTCCTATCCAGAGCCTCGGTAGCTCAGTTGGTAGAGCAGTTGACTCTTAATCAATTGGTCCTTGGTTCGAATCCAAGCCGGGGTACTTCTTTTAAAATCAACGAATTAGAGGCTTACCAAGCCCTGTTTTTGTTGATTTAGGTTTGGTCCGCTGTCAATTTGACCGACTCTGGGGATCGGCTCATGGTTATTCAGTCGACTGGCAAGGAAAGCCACCTCAAACCTCGCAGTCATTTTGGAGTAGTTTCCCGTAAATGGACTCACCTGCGGTCCCACCCGGAAACAAACCATCCATCAGCGCCTGGCAGAGATCACTGAGTTTTTACGCGTCGGACGTAAGGTTCAGACAGATTTCCATTAAGGTCTGGTTCAGATGGGCATCGGAAAGAAGTTTCTCAAGTGTGGCCCGCTTTTATGAGCAACTGTGAATAATTGGGGACGCTGCAAAAGGTCTTCGAGTTGCTGAGTGGGTGGTTCGCTGAGAACCGCCATCCACTCGTCTTCACGCGAGTTCATGAGCGGCCCCATGTCCGAAGGTCTGGTCTCTTGTCTGTCCCCGGACGGACTTCACCACCGATTCTATGATCTACTAGATAACCTCTTGCTCGATCATTCCAGGCCCAAGTGCGATCACATTTTTTCACTTTATTTCCGGCTGCGCCCGAACACCCGCATTCGAAAGACCGCCGCAGGGGCTCCATGCGCGGCGTGGATCCTGAGGAGCAAGGAAGTGCTTAGAACTTCTTCGGGAGCGCTCCACTCGAAATGCGCGCCATGATGGTCGCGAACTTCCGCAAGGATCTTTCCACTGGCATCGATCAAATCGAAATCCTTAACCATGAATGGCACGACCTCTTCCGGGTGAGTCATCAGGACACTTTCAAGGGGGTGATCCCAATCGGGATCGAACTCGATGACGACACGTCCGATACTTACCGGCTGATCCCATCGCAGGATCAGCTCCGGTGCGGGATCATCGATAGCGGCAACCCAGGCATTCGGCAGTTCGGTCGGACGCGCCGGGCCGAAGATTACGTTTTCCGGCCCGAACAGCCGGACCGGGGGTGCGACGGTCATGGCGAGGTTATGGCCTTCGGGACGCCGTTTAGGTAGCCAGAACTCAAAGCTCTCGATGCCGCTGTCTTCAGGCGGCAGCTGCACGGAAGAGGTTGCGACAGCTTTGTTGCAGGAGTTGGTCACAGCCAACACCCCGGTCACCCGTTGGTCGCTGAGCCGCACTTGGATATCCGGGTTTTCAAGGAGTGTCACAAAGTGATAGCCCTGCCGGTCGGTTGGATCGATGAACTCAGCGCGTATCGTTGACTGTCCTTTTTCGAAGGGAATATCGTTCACTTCGACCAGTTCGTCCGGAGTGAAATTTCCCGGCTTGGCAGCTCGGCGGAGCTCGACCCGCAGCGAACCTGACTTTTCCGCGGAAATATCAAACCCGAAGGTCGGCGTTACGCCTTTCTCAAGTGGCACCACCATCGCCCAAGCGCTGTCCAGTCGGAGCCAATCCTCGTTTGGTTTCAAGTGATCGAGAGTAAAAGTCGAACTCGCTTCCGCGACCGCATGTCGTGCCAAGTCTTCGGAGTCTTCCAAGTTGTATCCGGGCAGATACTGACCGATTCGAATGAGCCTTCGTTGCAGCTCATAAAGCACATCATCGGCTGCCACCTGAGTGCCTGACCCAGCGCCCGCAAACATATCAATGTCGCCAGTATTACGGTATAGCATGGTGCTATATCCCGTGGTGGAGCCACCCCCGAAGCCGGCATCGTTAAACGTTTTAGCCGTATCCGGAGTGTTTTCGGTCGCAAATCCGATGGTGGACCACGAGGCTACGTTCGGCACCGTCATGGTGAGCTGCAGGGTGAAAAGTCCATCCGCCGCGCCTTTGCGGTCGTTGATATAGCTTCCCAAATTCAGGTAAGCTGATGCGTAGTCCCCAGCTGCGGGACCACCGTTACTGGCTGAGATGGAATAGGAGCCATCGGCCTTGATATTGGTATTTGCGCCCCAAGTGGACGAGCCGCCTGCGGTGGTGATGGCGCTGGCAAAAGAATCGGCTGTATCGGTGCTGAGATCAGACGAGCTCAAGCCACCGAAGCTCTCGGAAATGATGGTGGTCGCATGGGTGGTTGAGCATAGGGCAAAGCCTGCCCCTACGGACATTAGGAGTGTTTTTGTGTATTTCATAGAATTTTTGTTGGTTGGTCAGTTAGTAGAGTTGGGTAAGAGGAAGGTTACCCTTGAGACAACCTTAAATTTAGACTAAAACACTCATCTCCGCAATACGTTTTTGCGTTTTTTACTTCGCTTTAAGCGTCGATATAGCTTGCCGAGCATGAGCTATTTCTCTTTGTGTGAATTACCCGGGGCTGTAATTGAAAGTGTTGGTCAGATAATCTCTGGAACGGACGGCAAAGGTTTTTCATCCCCAACGGGGATTCGGATTTCAGCCCCGGGTTGCCGCAGTAAACGGAGGCTACCCGGGGTTTTACCAATTCAAGTTTTCCAACGCCAACGGTGTTGTGTCCATGCGCGACGGGCTTTCCAGCTTTGACGCAACCCCGTTGGGGTTGTGTGACGTGCGATCTACTTCCCGGGGTAGTCTTCGTTTCACTACGCCAACCCCGGGCTTACATACGTAACTCCGTTGGAGTTGCAGATTTTTGATCACCACTTTCAGTTGAATCCCTTATTCGAGCAGCGGCGCGATGGCAGCGAGAGTGACTACTCTTTACCGGGGATGAGCTCGATTGTCTGACCACCGGTTTCCTTGGTCATTTCCGTAGCCAATTTCCCAACGGGTTTCCCCAGGAAATTGTGGGAGATGACAGTGACACTACGCTGCTTCAGATCTTTTGTCAGATTCTCAATCGTTTTCTCATCAATGCCGTCAGCAAAATCAGCGAACCAGTAAATGGTGTCCACATTGATATCGAGGAGAAAGTCGAACGCGAAATTTGTGGCCGTGATATTACCTCCGTAGAGCGCGTAAAGATTGTCCCGTTTGTCGAAGTATTTTCGCAATTCGTCGCCGCGTTCCTTACCTGTTCTTCCAAAAAAGAGTTTTAATTGGCCGGGAACGGAGCGTTTGAGGGAATTGTATTTTTTCTCAGAATCGCGATTCTTGTATGGCACGATTCGCGGCTTGCCCGGAACCTTGCCACCGCCGCCCGCGAATGCCGCTTTGCCATCGGACATGCCGCAACCCACTACGAAAACGATGTGAGCGTTTGGAAAGTTCTTGTCGATCTCGGCGATCGCTTTGTCCAAATGCACGTGCGCCGATCCGGATATATCGAGAACCACCCCCAAATTCCTACTCGATACTTTCCTGCCGAACAAACTCCCCGAGCTACCTGTCCCCTCAACACCCCAACCACTGCCAAAGTCATCCCCGTCGCCGAAATCCACGGCTTGCACATCCAACACCACATCGGGCACCGGGATCGAGATATCGGAAACGCTTACGGACGCGATCACCTTCACCATGGAGGATGAGGGAGCCGACGGCTTCCTCTGGACGGCGGTCTTCACCTTCTCAGCCACCGGATCCTTTTCCTCGTTGATATTGCTCTTGTAGGTGACGATCACCGGAGTCTCCTTGTACAGGTTCGGCAAAAGAACGAGACCAAGCACCAGGGCAACGATCACGATCATCATAAGCGCGATGATCGCGGACGCGATGGTAGAGTTGCGGCGCTGGGCAGCAAGGCGCGCTTCTGCTTCAGGACTTAGTTTTGCGTGGATGCTCATGGTTTTTTGCGTTAGGAAAAGCGACTTGAGATTTCAGAACTGCTGACGGTTCCAACAAAGCCTAGGAGTCTGTCGGACTGAGTCGCTCAAGCCTCTTCAATCGATTCTCCAATCCCGAGATCCACGGCGAGGATGGGTAGCTTGGAGATCATCTTGAGTTTCATGGGGATCGGTTGATTGGATATTATTAGAATTAAGACAAAAATCCCCCTCCGCAATACGTTATTGCGTTTTTTACTTCGCTTTAAGCGTCGATAAACCACATTGCTTAGGCATGGGCCATTTCTCTTTGAGTGACTTATTCGAGCAGCGGTGCGATGGCAGAGAACCACTTGTCGGCCATCTTGGTGGCACCTCCTTCGGCCTGGTTGACAAGGATGACGGGTTGATTGACGGAAACGAGATCAGCGGCGACTTGCTCCAAACTGAGGTTCAGGTTCGGGATGCAAGAGTGTTCCGGCGCGAAAACAAAGACCTGCTTCCGGCGCTTCCTGCTGCGTGGCATATAAGAAGGTGGATCTCGAATGGACGCTGGTGTCCACCAGTTATACTCGTGCGCATCACGTTTTGTGAAAATTGGTTGTCCTTCTGATTCAGATTCTTCCGCACCAATGGTGCACTCTATCGCAGCCTGGGGCATCGCCCTAGGTTGAGGCACCAGACATGAAAAAGCCCTGAAGGGGCGGGCTAACGGAACGTGCAGCGGAGGTTTATGCCGCCCCTTCAGGGCTCCGCTTCATCTGAAATCATTTTCCTGGGGCGATGCCCCAGGCTGCGATAGCTCAGGCCGTTGGCCTTGAAGACAGAAGAGACGAATTCACAAATCTTGATGCGCGGCAGCATACAATCTCAAGAGACTCTTCAACCTCGCAATGAGCAAGCAGAAAGCCTGACGGAAGGGTTTGGGGAGGCAAAAAGTGGAAAAACCTTGAGAAGGACATCAAAGGCAGTTCCTCCGATTCGGCAAGTCACCCAATCGACCAGCCGAGCCGCTTCATTGCCAAAGGAACCTCATTTCTGCTTGACATCCTTCCGCTCTAACTTATTCATGCTTTACATGAAAAAACCCATCAAAAAACAAATCGGTGCTTCTTTGTTCAATCTTTTCGGCAAATTCGCCTTGCTGGCCTCGTTGTTTATTTTCTCCGCCGCACTTATTCATGCGGAAGAGAAGGAAAAGCTTCAGAAGCACCGCGGGCACATCACGGCGATTGACGCGGGCGCCAAAACGGTGACCCTCGACAAGAAGGACGGAAGCGTGAAAAAGCTGAAGTGGAACGACAAAACCGAACTAAAATCGACCAAAGTAAAAGCGATCGGAGACCTGAAGCCGGGCATGTGGCTTCGTTGCATCATGGTCGATAAATCCGATGTGATTCTGCGGATACGCCACGAGGACGAGCTTGATAAGGCTGAGAAATAGGCACGGCGGCGCAAGAGAGCCAAGGCACCGAGAAGGCTGGCGAGCATTGCGGAGGAAGGCTCGGGGATGTTCGGGGAAGCTCTTTTCCTAAAAAATTGACCTTGGCGGCACTACCCGATCGGGTAGTTGACGATTTTTGGTCATTTCGCAATCATTCTTAAATGACATATCTGTCGGGGCAATCCAAGCATTCTACAGCACAAATCCACGAAGATATCAGCCCTGCCACTGGCTTACACTGGATCCCCAGCTGTGCCTAGCATGCCTCTCTTCTTTCAAGCCCCCGCACAACAAAAAATAACAAACCATGAAAAAACTACCAATCGCCCTTTTGGCTGCTGCTTCCTTGCCTGTGGTAATGACTCCCGATGCCAATGCGGCAATCACGATCACGGATGCCGACTTTAACAACACTTTTACTGACATTGGTAAGGATACCCTGACCCAGGCGGATAGCGCAAACTTCGACAAGTGGGTCAACTTTGGCACTGGCGAATCAATACCAAGGATATGGGAGCAAATCGGGAGCGGCGGAAACCCCGGCGGTTACGCGGATGGAGCTTTCACTGGAAACAACTACAATCGGACATTGTTTCAGGCTGTCACCGATAGCAAGGCGAACACGGGGTTGATGGATTTGACATTCGATCTGAACCTTTCGAACGGTGGAGCCAGCAACGGGCCTCTTACGGTCAGCGTATGGGGAGTTGAGACGCTTTCCGGAGCTAGCTTTTCCCTCAGTCTGAGAGCTCAGGCTGGTGTTACCGAAGGGGATGCGACGGTGCTCGGAACGCAACAATTCTCGACTGACACCACCGGTTGGGAAGGGCAAGCCATCCAGAATATCGATTTTGGAACGGGCTACGATTTGGTCGTAATTGGTTTCTGGAGTGCCCAGTATGACCAGACCGATCCTGACATCGTAGGCATAGACAATGTAGCTATAGCTGCTGTCCCCGAATCCTCCACCTCCGCTCTGCTCGTGGGTGCTTTTGCTCTGGGAGCCTTCAGGCGCCGCCGGAAGTGATCCCCCGAGCCCTCATCCCTGGCATTGGGCGCCGCGCTTCTTTTGCGCCGTCGCCGTGTTTGCTGAGCATAAGTCAGCCCCCTTGTCCCCGTAATCAGATCCGGCTCAACGGCAGGTCTTTTCCCAAATCCCATGAAAAACCTCATTGTCCCGCTCCTGTTGCTTGTTGTGGTCTTCATCGCTATTGCCAGTGAGACCGACACGCCCCCTCAGCGAACATCCGCGCTTTGGGGAGACGATGGCGAACTTTGGGATCCGGAGAACAGCCGATTACGCGATTTCACCAATGTCGGTTACATGGAAGGCTCGGTGCCTATCCCGGATTGGCCGGTCGGTGTTGATGTGACGGATTTTGGAGCGATCCCAAATGACGGCAACGACGACTCGCAGGCGTTTATCGATGCGATTGCCGCATGTCCCGACAATCACGCAGTGTTTGTTCCGGTCGGTCGTTACACGATCCTGCAACAAATTATTCCAGACCGAGACTATTTCGTTCTGAGGGGGGAGGACATGTATGCAACGGTTCTCTTTTTTCCGAAATACTTGAACGAAATTTACAGGCAGGAAGTCGGCTATGATCCCGGTAATCCCAGAGCACGTAATACCGGTGTCCAAAAGGGATTTTTCCGAATCGAAGGAGGCTCTCATCGCAGTATTGAGAATCTTAGCTTCGAGTTTCGCAACCAGCGGAAGCAAGGGCACTGGGAGCATTTGGGAGCCGACGCGATTAATTACGGTGGTGGCCAGGATCATTGGATCCGCAATATCTACATCAAGAACTCAGACCACGGGATATCGGCGAATGGCTCACGTTTATCCATTTTGAATATTATTTTCGATCACGACGCGGTGACCCGATATGATGATGGTGGAGATTCGCTTGGGCACATACCCATCGCGATCCGCACGAGCTTCTCGTTGTATCACAATATTGAGATCAACGGAACCTACGCCCACGATTTTGATTTGGGTGGAGGGCGGGACAACGTTGTTTCGAATGCGAAGGGAACTAATTTGCGCCTGCACCACCACGCCATGGGTGCCATTCGCAATCTTTACACCAATCTGGATATGGGGCGGGGGACAAGAGCGCTCGAACAGTTAAGTGACAGTCGGCAGGGAAATGAAACCCTCTGGGGAGCATTCGGGACTCAGACCTTATTGCACGATACAATCGATCCAAACAGTCAAAAAAATAACGTTTTTGTCGGCTTCGATGCGGGTTTGGACACGACGATTACTGATACGTTCTGGTATGAGGCGATAGCCCCCGATTTGCTCTACCCGAAAAACCTGTATCTCGCTCAAATGACCCGCCTCGTGAAGCCTTTGCCGGAAGATCCGCCGCCGCCTCCGCCTGTCGATAACGGAGCTGATGTTCTGAGAGTTTTAGCGTCCGACGACAATACAGTGGGAGGCAGCACTAGCGACACCGTGAATAACCCCGAGGGAAGCACGATACCCCTAGGGCGTACCTATTTCAAATTCGACTTGAGTGGGGTGGAAATCGACTCGTTACACCGCGCTCGCTTGCGATTAAACGCTCGATTCGGAAAGACTCCTTTCACGCTGACCTTGTCTGAGGTGGACGACGATTCCTGGACTGAAGAAACAATTACAGGGGCGAATGCGCCGGCTCCTGGCACGGTCTTACAGACACTGTTAATCACGGAGGACAGGGAAGCTACCTGGCTGGATATCGATGTGACTGACTATGTGCAAAGCGAATACGATGGCGATCAGACTGTGACCTTCTTTTTGCAAAATGATAAGACCGGTACACCGACCGGGCACATTAAAAGTAAGAGTAATGGAAACCCACCGCATATACTGATCGAGCAAGTGCCCTCGCCAGTGCCGGACCCGCCAAGCCCGCCTGTGCTCACGCGGACACAAAGCCTGATCGGGAATGTGCTACTGGACTGGGAGGATAGCCCTGAGTCCGATGTGGTGAGTTATAATGTCTATCGAAGCATTAATAACGACACCTCCAATATGGGACTCCCGATTGGCATGGGCTTGGTTAAGAGCGAATACCTGAATGTAAACTCCACCGCGGACTGGTCGGTAGGTATGATGCGTAGCGATTGGACTTATTACTATACCGTGACAGCAATCGACTCGCACGGCTATGAGTCGGAGCCGAGCGCCCGCTTCATCGGCACGACACTGGATGTGGCCAACGCGCCGCCAACTTTCACCGCGGATCCCGTAGGCCCGATTGATGTGGTGGTCGGAGTTGATGTCGTTGGGTCGCTCACAGATTTCGCTGTCGATCCGGAGGGCGACGAACTTTTTTTCTTCAAGATTGACGGGCCGGATTGGTTGACCGTCGCCTCCGATGGCACGATAAGCGGTATTCCGGGTTTCGAAGATGGGGGGATTAACGAGTTCACGATCCAAGTAAACGCACGGGGCGGGCGCGCTGAGGCCATTGTCCAAATCAACGTGCTACCTGATGATAGCTCAAATGCCAACCCGCCGGACGTTGATGCCGGTCCGGATCAGTCCGCCATGGTGGCACTCTGGACGCCCGCTTCGATGAGCACGACGGCTTGGTATGATGCCAGCGATGTTGCGACTCTCACTGAAAACGGTGGCTCCGTCAGTGGGTGGGCCGATAAGAGCGGCAACGGGCAGCACCTTCTGCAAAACGCAACTGACTCGCAGCCAGCCACCGGAACCCGGACGGCGGGCAACGGGCGCAAGCTACTCGACTTCGATGGCGGCGATTTCCTGGTCACGATAGAAATGCCCTTACCGGAAAGCGGTGATATTTCCATCTTCATGGTAGCTGTGATTGACGTGGTCAGCAGTGCTTGGGAGGGGCTTTTTAGCATGTCAACGGGAGGTGATTTCCAGTTCGACATGGGGGACAACAACCAGTTTAACGGCAGAATTACCACCAATGACATTGGTGCTGGCACGCTGGGTCTGAGCGGCGGCCCCTTCACCGGGCTGAGTATTTTCAATGCCGAGTTTCATAAAACCGCGTCCATGCTCACAGCCTATGTTGACGGAATCAGCCGGGCAGACAGCGCCTCCTACACGACAGCACTGAGCAGCTCCCAGACCTTCCGGGTATTTTCCAACCGGAGTGCCAATGAGTTTTCCGATGGGGCCGCGGGGGAGGTGCTTCTCATCGAAGACTGCTCGGAGGCAACCCGCCAGCGTATCGAAGGCTATCTCGCGCACAAGTGGGGCTTCGAAGAACGTCTACCGGAGACGCATCCTTGGAAATCCGGAATGTCTATCGTTGTTCTGGATCTGGATGGTTCGGTCAGCGATGCGGACGGCGGCACACCCACCGCCACATGGAGCCAAATCTCCGGCCCTGGCACCGTGGTGTTTGGCGATCCTTCGGTTATCGCCACTACGGCTACCTTCACCGAAGTCGGCACCTACAAGCTCCGTCTTACCGCCAATGACGGATTCTACCAGAGCACTGATGAGCTAACGGTAATCATCAAGGAAAGCGATGCCGATAGCGACAGCATCGCCGACGTTTGGGAAATCAAACACTTCGGCGCGATTGGAGAGGTTGATGGCATGCAGGATTCGGATGGCGACGGGCTGCTTGATTTCTTTGAGTATGTATTTGGTTCCCTGCCGAAAGATCCGTCGGATCGCGGCACACCGCTGGAAGCTGCGCGAGCAGAAGACGGCACCGGCATGGTCTTCCGTTGGTCGATAGCTCCCGGGATGGTTGAAGGGCAGCACTACCATGCCCGCCACTCAACGGATCTGTCCGGCTGGTATCCCTTGCCAGAGGATGCGACTTTCAAGGAAATCCCCAGCGACCCGGCTGTGCTTGAGCTGACCATGCCCGAAAGTTTTGGCCCCACTGTATTCCTCCGCCTGGAGGGTCCTGGCAATCCATAGTTATGAAAGCAAAGACACTGCAACGGAGGAGAGTGCGTTGCGCAGTTCTTTCCCGATACGATAGAGGTGGCAGTGTCGATTTCACCTCCAGCACTTTTATTTCCCGGGGATATCATGCAGGCGGAATCAATGAGACGATCACCAACCTTCAATCCGGCGCCCGTGTTTTCAACATCAGACACAATCAACGCCGACACACGCAACTGTGGGTGGACATATCCGGTCCTTCGACAGTTTCAGGTGTCTGCGACCCAGAACCTAAAAAATAAAGCAATTCATGGATACCATTAGACCAAATCTTTCC
>Ga0222668_1001423_pt1 | contig 10795 bp, 7 predicted proteins | sample AntAcemetagen728_FD_179823 | JGI IMG/M metagenome (GOLD analysis project Ga0222668, IMG submission 179823) | Saline water microbial communities from Ace Lake, Antarctica - #728 | ecosystem: Environmental > Aquatic > Non-marine Saline and Alkaline > Saline | place: Antarctica: Ace Lake | collected... | reverse complement strand
TGTTTATGTTGAAAAGCCGCTTGCTCATACGTTTGGGCAGTGTGAACGGCTCATCGACCTGGCAGCGCGTAGCGGGGTGGTCACGCAAATGGGAAATCAAGGCCACTCAGGCGCCAACTACTTTCAATTCAAGTCGTGGACCGAAGCGGGGATCATCAAAGACGTGAAGCGCATCAGCGCATTTATGAACAAAGATCGCCGCTGGCATGGTTGGGGCGAGTCAGTTACTAGATATCCGAGTCAGCCGCTTCCCGACGGTATGGATTGGGATACGTGGCATTGCAGCGGTCCAGTGCATCCTTTTAGCGATAAACTTCACCCGCAAGAGTGGCGCAGTTGGTACGATTACGGCTGCGGCGCCTTCGGCGATTGGGGTCCGCATATATTGGATACAGCACATCGTTTCCTCAAGTTAGGGCTGCCAAATAAAATTTCCGCGTTGAAGCGCGATGGAGCGAACGACTTCGTCTTCCCTCAAGCCTCCACGATCCAATTTAAATTTGCTAAACGAAAGGGGATGCCGCCGTGCACGGTCACCTGGTACGACGGCACGAAGAATTTACCTGAGGTCGAAGAGGAGCTAGGCGAACCCGTTAAGAATCCCGAGACGGGAAAAATGGAAATCAAGCCACTTAACGTAAGCAAACCGGGAAAGATCATTTACGGGAAAGGCCTCACCTTCGCGGGTGGCAGTCACTCGGATGCTTTGCGAGTCGTTCCGCAAAAGAAATTCATGGAAGTACGGGAAACCTTGCCCCGTATCACCGGCAAGAATTCGAATCACTACACGAACTATCTGCTAGCCTGCAAGGGCGAAGAGGAGTCGCGCTCGCCGTTCCGCGTTAGCGGAGAATTGACTCAAGTATTCAATCTTGGAGTGATTGCTCAGCGACTCGGAGGAACGATAACGTTCGATTCGAAAACGCGGCAGATCACAAATAATAAAACCGGCAATGCCCTCCTCGATCCAGCGCCTCGCAAGGGTTGGGAAGAATATTATAAGTTGTAGACCCCCGCTCGACCTACTTGCAGCGCTGGTCGAAGAACGCCATGATTTCGTTCAGGTGATAAACGTCGTATTCATGGCCAGCCAAAGGGAAGGGAAGTAGAGGTATTTGTCTGAAAGTCCGGCCTTTTCGTAGGCTGCTTGAATGGTTCCAGGAGAGAACGAGTGCGGAGCTCCTCCTCTATGACTGCTCGAAGAGGCAAGCATGGAAAGCTGGATAAGGTACTCGCGACGGGGCGTCTCGCCTGCAAGGAAGTATCCGCAGAATTATTGGGCGGGATTCGCGGGGAAAAGACAGAAGTGGCGACTAATCATTACGCCTATTTTCCGCTTAACGAGTGCGGGATCGTTGCCCTTTTCGACAGCGAGGGGAGTCCCTTGAATTCCGAACGCTACTATAGGACGAAACTCTTTTCGGAGCGATCCTACCCAGACCACCCCGGCCAAGGATTCCTTGTTCGGTTTTAAAATCCCTACGGAATGCCCAGGCTTTCCTAGCGACATTCTAATTTGAAAGCGCACTCGGGAGGATCCCAAAGCGTTTGGGCATTTAAGGCGTGTCGCTGAACAAGCTTTCCCTTTTAGTCATTTCCAATATGGCGAATATCTATTCCTATTCTTCTAAAGTCTACTTTGACGAGCTGGATGCCCTGGGCGTTCTCCACCACACGAGATACCTCCTCCATTTGGAGCGAGCCCAGCAGGCGTTTTTCGAACATCTTCTCGACGTTCCTGACTTCGACGCGGAACGCGATGAAGACATCTACGTGGTCGTTCGCAGTATCGAAAGTCGCTTCCGGGCGCCTGTAAGGAGTCCCGGCGAGATAAGGGTGCATTGCAGCGTCGATCGCATACGCAGCGGCGGCGTTACTATGGGCTTCAAAATCACTTCCCCAGACCGGTCCATCGTCTATTGCGATGGCTCAAGGACCGTTTGTAAGCTCTCAGGGCAAACTCATCGACCCACCCCATGGACGGAGAATTTTCGGGCGAAGCTCGACGCCTTTGCGGCAGGATAAATTCAAGCGGAGGCCCTACCATTTTAAAATGCTCTCTGTTTTACCCTTTGCCGAGTTCCCAGCCCCAGCCTTTGGGGACTTGTCCGCCGCCCGTGTAGTTGGCGCTTGGTTTTAGTGGAGGAAGCGTGGCGACGAAGGCCTCGTAGCGTTGGTGCAGGTGGTCAACCACTTCGGGATGGTTCGCCGCTTGATCCTGCATCTCTTTCGGATCTTTTTTGAGATCAAATAAGCGCCAACCATCTGGATGCTTTATATAGCGCCAGTCCTTCCAGCGTACGGCGTAGAGATTGCGTCGTGGCTCGTCGGTGGGATCGGCGTTGTGCCAGTAAATGTATTCGTGGACGTCTTCTTGCTTCTTGCCTTGGAGGAAGGGTACGAGATCCTTGCCATCGCAGCGATCGGGTAAGGGCGTGCCAGCAGCAGCGGCCATGGTCGCATAAAAATCGATCGTTCCCATCTTGCCGTCGAAAGTGACTCCAGCAGGTATCGCTTTGGGCCAGGTGACAATGGTTGGCGTGTGCACCCAACCTTCTTGTTGGGTATCGCGATTCTTGCCTCCACGGTAGGGCTCGGAGCTGCCACCTTCGGTTCGATTAGCCCCATTGTCGCCCGTGAAAAGAATGAGCGTGTCGTCTTCGATTTGGTGCTTTTTGAGCATAGCTAGCAGCTTGCCCACGGCATCGTCGACTGCGAGAACAGCGCCTTCATAGGCGGTGCCGTTACCGCCAGGGATTCGATCCCTGTAGTGTTGAGGCGTGTTGGCGACTTTCGAGTGGACGGCGAAGGGGGAGAAATAGAGGAAGAAGGGATTGTCAGCGTTACGATCGACGAACTCGGCCATGTAGTCGCCATCGAGGTCGGTGAGATAAACGTAGCTGCCGTCTTCGCGTTCACGGTCGTATTGGTTGCCGGGCGCGTTGCGGGCGACTTCCATGAAGCCGCGCTGATGCGGGCCCTGCCCATTGGAGCCGATATCCCATTTGCCGACTTGGCCAGTTATGTATCCGGCATCCCGCATGAATTCGCCCATGGTCGGATGATCATCGGGAATGGGAAGGCCGCGAGCCATGCCTGACTTGCCAAAGCGCTGAGCGTACATGCCTGTCATGAGACAGCAGCGGCTGGGGCAGCAAGGGGGATTGGTGATGTAGGACATCGTGCACTTGGCTCCTCGAGTAGCCAGGGAGTCGATGTGCGGAGTGGGGATGCGTTTGTTTCCGAAACACGCTATGTCGCCGAAGCCTAGATCGTCGATGAAGAGGATGACGACGTTAGGTTTCTTGTGGGCGGCATCCTGGCCGAAGCTGAAAGTGGGGCTGAAACCAGCGGCGAGGGCGCCCGCAGCGGCTGTTTTAACAAAGGTTCGTCTATTGGTGTTTTGCATATTTTGGGAGTGTATGGGATTACTTTATTTGGTGAGACTATTTAACTTCCTTTATATAGTCTTTTGGCAGTTCGGCCGCCCACGCTTCTAATTTCGCTCTCAAGTCGGCGGCAACCTTTGGATGTTTATCGACAAGGTTCGCGCTTTCGGAGGGGTCGGTTGAAAGGTTGTAGAGCTCGGCTTGTCCTCTGCGTGGCATATGAAATTTCCAATCGCCTTCCCGCATGGTCGGTGTTCCACCGGTTGAGCTTGTTTTCCAGAAAAGGGGCTTGCTGCGTTCTCGACTTGCGCCGAACCAAATATCAGAGATGTCCTCGCCGTCGAGTGTATCCGGTAGGTTCTCGATACCGGCAATCGCCGCCAGTGTCGGCATCCAGTCAATGAAGGAGGTCACGCTTTCCGCTTCTACGCGACCGGCCGGAACATGCCCAGGCCATCGAATGATGAAGGGCACTCGGGTCCCGCCTTCGAGTTGCGTGTGCTTTCCTCCACGAAAGGCTCCCGCATAACCCAGCATGTTTTTTGAAAATTCTCTATGTCCCTTTTTTCCGAGGATAACGGGCGCTGGGCCATGGTCGCTCGAAAATACGAAGAGCGTATTTTCTCGCAAGCCGAGTTCATCGATTGTCTTAAGCACTCGATCGACATTGCGGTCTATGGAATAAACATCTCCCAGATACTGTCGCATGGAGTCATCGAGGTCGCCGCCAATTTCGAGACACTCATCGAATTTGCGCTGCATGGTCTTCGAGAAATCGCCACGCCGAACTTTCATCTCAATAAAATGGCTTGCCAGCTCTGGCGGTACCGTCACTGGAAAATGGGTACTGTGACCCCAGATGTTAACGTAGAATGGTTGATCACCTGCGTTTTCTTTCATAAACGCGATTGCGGCCGTGGTTAGATCATTGTCTCGACCCGTGGTCTTGTCCTTGCTGTTACCGATTACCTCGACCACATCGAGTCCGTACGTTCCCTTCACTTCAGTCTCCTTCGGACCGATATGCCATTTGCCGAAGTGGCCCGTTTTATATCCCCGTTTCTTCAGTAGTTCCGTGATGGAAATGCGGTCGCCAAATCCGTGAAACGAGGCATATTTCTCATAGCGAGCTGGGAATAGGCCTGTCATCAATCCGGTACGGCTCGGGTTGCACGTAACACCGGTCACGTAATGTTGTTTGAAGAGTGTTCCTTCTTCCGCTAGCTTGTCGATTGCGGGGGTCTTCGCGTAAGGATGTCCATAGCTTCCTAGATCCGCATAACCGAGATCGTCGCAAAAGAAGAAGACGATATTGGGAAGGGGATCCTTCTTATCAGCGGCTTGGAGAACTCCCAGGAGCAGTACGGCAGCCGTTATGAAGAACGCCCGTTTTTTATTTGAGTTTGGATTCATGGATATAGCGATTCGAGAGCGTAGCGTGTTAAAATCTATTTTTCAATTTTATAGGGTTGTTTACTTCACCCATTCTTCTGGAGAACGGGATAGCCTATTCTTAACATGGCTGAAAGTTGTTCCCTAATCGAGGCGTATTCAGGATTGTCCGCCAAGTTGTAGTAGCCGATTCGGTCTTCGACTGTGTTGTAGAGTTCGTATCCGCCTTCACCTTCCTTTCCCCACTGCGTGAAGCGCCAGTCGCCGAAGCGTACGCTGTAACCCATGCCGATCTTGGAACGGGTAACTTGAGTGTAGGCGGGTTTGTCGATAGTCGCGCGGTTTTCGATGATTGAGCGCAAACTCTGGCCGGACAACTCGTGCGGCGCATCTAGCTTACAAAGATCGGCGAGAGTCGGGTAGAGGTCGACAAATTCGACTACCGAATCGGTGGAGCGTCCCATGTGAATCGAACCAGGAACCCAGATCATGAAAGGGGCACGAGCTCCGATGTCGAAAACCGTCACCTTGTTCCACCAGCTGTGTTCTCCTAAATGGTAGCCATGATCGCCCATTAGAACGACGATCGTGTTATCCCACAGCTCTAGGCGATCCATGGTGGCGAGAAGTTTTCCCACTTGCGCATCCACAAATGTAGTACAAGCGAGGTAGGCCCGTTTGAATTCGCGGCGATCACGATCCGTGTAGGTTTGAAAATTATAGTTGCCTGGAGTGGAGTATTCTAAAGGAGGGGTCTGGTCTTCGGGGATTTTCGCCAATTCGATTTCGTCTAAGGGGTATCGCTCGAAGTATTCTTTAGGGGCAATGAAAGGGTCATGCGGCTTGTGAAATCCGACGCCGATGAAAAAGGGTTTGCTGGCATTTTCTTCCATGATGCGAACCGCTTCTTGGGCATTTTGGCCATCGGGCTGAGCCTCGTCGCCGCCTTCGTCTGCGATCCAATGAGCCCATCCGACTGTTTGGTCGCCTAGCAGGCGTCCCCGGCCTTCAAGGAATGCCTGGTCGCGGTACTGGCGCGACTGGTTGTAGGCTCGAAAGAAATGATCGAAGGATGCATCGTCTTGAAAAAGCGTTCGATTGCCTTGGTCGTCCAGTCCCGCGTGAAACAGTTTTCCTATACCCGCCGTGAAGTATCCATTATTTCGGAATAATTGAGGCAGCGTTACGATATCGGGCCATTTTTGCCGCAGAGGAATTTGATTGGAAACGATTCCCAATTCGTCTGGTCGCAAGCCGGTTAGAAACGAAGATCGGCTTGGATTGCAAACGGGATACTGGCAGAAAGCATTTTCGAATTTGATGCCTTTCTCTGCCAAGCGATCTATGTTTGGCGTGTAGGCAGCGTTGACACCGTAAGCACCCAACTCGGGGCGTAGGTCGTCGATCGTTATTAGGAGAACGTTTAGCGGCTTTGCGGCAGCTCCTGCAGCGATTAAAGCGACTCCTAAGGTCAGGGTTATGGAAATTCTAAATCGAAGCATTTTCATTGTGATCTTAGGAAATAGTGTTGGCCCAAGAATCGCACAAATCCTCACGAATGTTAATCCTCAAAATCGTTAAGAATCAATTTAGAGATGGTTTCCGTAGATGTAATATTCGTGAGGATTTGTGCGATTCGTGGGCAGTGAATTTCCTTTTGCGAGGGATAAATCGTTAGATTTGGCAAGTCTGTAAGGCCTTCGGAAACCAAGACCCTGCGGAACCAAGCAACTGATGAAAGCGATACTTAGGAGATGTTTCAAATTGCTGAAAGGTAACGAAAAATCGCTTTTTAAACCGATGCTCTCAGGCATTACAATCTCATCTTCACTCGTGGGTTTGGCTATATTTACGACTTCGCCGATGACCTTATTTCTCCTGACGAAGCGAAAGGATTTCTGGAATACTTGCTGGCGGGGCAAAGAGCTGACGGCTGCATTCCCGCTCGGGTTAATGCTGCTGGTCGAGCGATCTACAGTCCCGGCGGTGAGAACAAACCCATCGCCGATCATGCTCTCGATAATAGTTCGTTTCTCGCCAGCGCCGTTTGTCGCTATGTCGCTAATTCCGGCGACCTTGAGTTTTTCCGAATGCATGAACCCGCTCTGCGACGGGGCATGGACTTCATTAGGCGTTCGGCTAACGGACCGGTCTTCAATCCGACTGAGAATCCCCAGTGCGTTTACGGGTTCACCGATGTCGTGAAGAAAACTGGACACCTGCTTTTCACATCCGTTCTCTATCATAACGGAGCTTATTGGGCTACTCCGCTCAATTGGCTCATCCCGGTTCTCGCTCGTCGTGATCCTGCCCAATTACTTCGTCAGCGCAGCGAGTGTTTATTCGTTGTTGAGACTTTCGGCCAAAAAAACGGCGGAGCCAAAGGCCCCGCCGCAGAAGTGAACAAGCTTCCCTAGATGAAGTGTCGATCCTAGTATTGGAGTCGCAAAGACAACTCGTAGGCTCTTGGAGCCTGGTGGACCTGCTGTAGGAAGAACGGATTTCCAGTGCCATCGTCGACAGCTGTTCTCGGTGAGAATCCGTCGTCGTTGAATAGGTTCCGGATACGGAGAGTCGTATCCCAGTTCGCATTACCGAAAAGACCGTCCTTGCCTGAGTAAGTTGCGAACACATCCGTGAAGAACTCCTCTTGTCCTTCCAATGGCTCACTAGAAATGAAGTTTCCGGCCGCATCCTCCCTGTAGCCGATCGAAGGAGCCGAGCGCCAACGAAGGGAGGAACCAATACGGAAGTCCTTAAGCGCGCCTTCCTTGAAAGCGTAGCTGGTCACCAAATTGACTTTCCAAAGGTTCGAGCGAATCTGTGGACCCCCCAATGCTGCATCCGCCGTAGCTATTTTGTCGGTTATTCTTTCCACGATATCCCGAATCGATTCCCGATCTGGATCCTCAGCAGCGGGTAGACCATCATAGTACAAATCGAGTATAGCATCATTGCCTATGACCGGATCGATATAGGCCACGAACCATGGTCGCGAGAAAACATATGTATCGTTCACGGTCGTTTCGTTTCTCGTGACGTTCATCATCATGCGCCAGTTCGCGGTGGGATTGTACACAGCCTCGAATTCATAACCGTTCGTGTTTGTGTTTTGCACATCAGACCAAAGCCCATTACCCGTATAGTCTTCGAAAACCGGGGAACCGGCAATCATAGAATCGAGTCCATTGGATGCCATCGCATCAAGGAAATCATCGATAGGTGATCCCGAACGAGCGAGGCCATCACGGAGAGGATTATTGATCTCGTGAAGCAGCGTGTTATCGAAGTAATTCAACTTAAGGATGAGGCTATTGTTGAGGAAGAAATGTCTAATGCCGAGGTCATAGCCTTCACCCTCTTGGTCGGGCAATTGCTCCGTAAAAATCGTGTACGCTTGCGATCCTGCCGAAACGTTGTTCGTCGATTCATTGGCAAAGAAATCGAAATCTTGAGTCGCTTTCACCACGACGCCATAATTGTGATTATTCACTGAATTAGAAGTAACCGGTTTTAACGTCCCAAGGCCATCGAAGAGCGTACTAACCGGATTCCTCGTAAAGGTCTCGGATGTTCCAGTAATCGTATCTTTACGCTTACCTCCAGTGACGATTAGACGATTATGGAGCAATTCCCACTGCCCAAGAAATGATGTAGACACGGTGTCTTCGTGGCGGTGAATCGGGTTGAGTCGATTCACGAATTGACTTTGGACCTCTGGAATAACCAATGTTCCAGGTATCGTGCTGTTCGCCCATCTTGCACTTCCAGACGAAAGATCTGCCGATTGATTAATATCCGAGAACTGAGTGTCCGGGAAGGAAGGAGCATTATCGCCGGTCAGATAGTAGCGACGGTTAAGGCGCATCCTAGTAAAGTTACCATCGACAAAACCTGTTCCGTCGCCTCTAACTCTATTATCAACCAAGTTCAACTCGTCTAACTGGTTGACGAACTGCTCAGTCTCTCTTTTGTAGTACGTGCCTACCGCACTTACTTTTCCGAGCCACTCATTATCCCCAAAGGTCTGTTGATGACTCAGGTTTACCCGGTACTGTTCCATTTCCTGCCACGACTTTTGCTGAAAACCACTCGACTCTATATACGGTTTTCCGAAATACGGATTAGACGGATTAACCATATCAATATTGTCCTCGTCTGCGGGACCGGTTCCTGGCAGCCACCAATTATTATCGATTTTAAGCGCATACTCTTGGCGCTTCACGGGACGGTAATCGTCGATATCACGGTTCTCATTGCCATACATCAACTGCATATGGGTATTCTCAAAGAACTGGTGCTCTAGTGTGACGCCTTGTTTGATATAGTCATAGTCGTAATGATCATTGAATCCCCCAATGGCTGTATTGATCGGAAAATATACATCATCCGTCACCTGAGGATCTACGATACTAACTTGAGAATTTTGAGATCCGTTAATATATGGTTGGCGGCTTTTGCCTTTCCCCGCCCAGTTCAGCACCTGTGCGTTTGGATCATTGGCAATCCAGACGTAGTAAACATCTCCGTTAACACTTTGCGAAACCTCTGGTATATTATTTTGAGCAGTGCCACCGGCATTGATGGTGCCATCGGGTCTCGTGTAGGTATGGTTCGCCTTATCCCAATCGGAAGTGGGATGGTTTACCCATGGCGATAAGAAGTCTTTCGTCAAAAAGGATCTAGGGTTGAGCTCATCGAGGCGGCCCCATTCCATATTAGCATTGATCTCGGTCTTCTCGTTAAGCCTATAGGTTAGGTTCGCATAGGCAGACTTGCGTCTACGATACTGTAGAGGGAGATGAGTCCGCTTGTCATCGTAAACAGTCGCGAAGCGAAGAGCCAACTTATCTTCGACCAAGACCTTATTCAAATCGACGGTATAACGCGTTCCTCCAAAATCGTCGAATCTCATCTCGAAGGTTTTCGCGTCCTTGTCTGTACGACCTCTTTTTGCAGCGGTATTGATCGAACCACCGACTGATCCTAGACCGAAAAGCAAGGAATTCGGACCTCTCGACTGAGTGAGACGCTCCGTATTGAAGTTGTCCTGCCTGACGTCGGTAGAGAGGAAGTTTTGCGTGAGCGATGACACTCTAAATCCACGCGAGGTATAGGGCGTACCCGTACGTAGTGCATTGCCGTCGTTATCCGAGGTACTACCGGTATAGGAGGTCGTGCTAGGAAGATACTCAACTGCGTCCTCGTAGCTAACCGCTCCGATATCTCGCAACATTTCTTCAGTCAAAACAGTGACCGGATTAGCCAAGCTACGCATGCTGGTTCTCAACTGCGTCCCGGACAAGGTTTCCGACGCATAATAACCTGTGTCGTTAGACGCGTCGATCGTGAAGGGTGACAGTTCGAAAACTTCGTCGTCTTGAGCGGTTAGCTCAAGAGCGCCGAACGATGCCAGCGCGAGGGAACTCCCAATGATATGGGTGATTCGTTGTTTAATCGTGTTCATTTATATTGTAGTAGGGGGTGTGTGGTTAGTTGAAGTTGAAGGCCTAAAAAATCGGGAGTTGGGGGAATCGGGGCTCAACACTTTTTAATCTGAGTCTATGGCCTCACTGGGAAATGTCGCTTTGGGGAGATCGGTAACGGGAAAAGCGCAATAAATTTTAATTGTGGGGCAAATGAGCTATTCAGCCTCCCATGAAAGCTGAATATTGCACCCGTTTCGGTATTTTCGGGCCGATCGCCGAAACGCTCTTCAGCCTATCCGTTAAGCAAAGCTTGGAACTTAGCTATATGTCGCTACCGTTATAGCGCTGGGCCCTGATCCCGCTCAGCGCATACGCGTCAACTTAACTTCTTAGTTTCAAAAGCGCGACCGCTAAACAATGCTTATTCATTGTTAGTTAGCAACATAGATGGGAAATAGATTCACACTCGAAAGATCGCAATATGCGACTTTACAAGTGGAGGTTTTTGTCCGCTAAAGCGCCCTAAAATAACGACCGTTCGACCCCTTCTATCTTTCTCGTCGGTGATCGCGCCGTCCGGTTTTG
>Ga0222668_1001420_pt1 | contig 10807 bp, 8 predicted proteins | sample AntAcemetagen728_FD_179823 | JGI IMG/M metagenome (GOLD analysis project Ga0222668, IMG submission 179823) | Saline water microbial communities from Ace Lake, Antarctica - #728 | ecosystem: Environmental > Aquatic > Non-marine Saline and Alkaline > Saline | place: Antarctica: Ace Lake | collected... | reverse complement strand
TTTTTAAATCGATAATTCATTTAAATTTTGGACTATAATCGAGCATTAAATTTTAATCCATAAGAATATTAAAGAAAAATATTTAAGTTTTAACGAAAATAATCCAAAGAATTAATAATTTAATGCCGTTCCAAGCCTAATAGCTAAAAGAGAAGGGATAATCGCTATAGTAAGTGCGAATAAAATTTGTGAATCACTAAGCATTTTTTTTAATTAAATTATAAATTAAATGTATATAAATATAAATTTTAGTAGTAACAATCTACTTAAAACAATTATACACGTAGATATTACATAATTCATTTTTAATTTAACTAATAATTTAACTAAAAAAAGTTTTTAGGTTTTTCAGGATATTTAGCAAATATTCCAGAATTACATACACACGAATGTGAAATTATGTTAATAACGATTTGTCTTCAAAAAAAATTTCGACAAAAAATTTTAGATTTTTCGCATACATTTCATATAAAGATTGTTAATTTGGCAAGTGAATCTTTAATTTTAAGAATAACAAGTGATACTCGAAAAATGGAGGCTATTGAAACCCTATTATTGAAACCTAGAATCATTAAAATCACTTTATTTTTCATTTTCAAAATTTTGATCAAATGAAGGTGAATTGATTTCCCTTGTTAAGCTAACCATTATTGATTGGACTTTTTTGGTACAATTCTCAATTAGATAAGCGTCGTCTTTTTGAACAGCCGTATTTAAGTTATTGATTAAAATATTAAATTCCGAAATTTTGTTTTTTTGATTTTCTAATATAGAAGTATCAATGAGTGAAATTTTCTTCGTGATATCAAAAAATTAGTCAATAACTGAGTTCTTTGTACACCCCCTTCAATTTTTAGTATATTATGATTCTGAACAGCTTGGTATAACTCTTTAAATAGTAAAATATAAACTTTGATAAAATCATCGTGAAGTTAAGAATCACCCTGAAACTTTCACGAGTCTGTAGATAATGACCAAATTAATATTTTGTTTTATAGAGCTTTTATACAGCATCATCAGCTAATTTACGTTTTACTCTAAGTTCATACAAATCTAAAAAAAAATTCAATCAAATATAGATCTTTTCATAAATAACAAATCCTTCTGAAATATTAGAAATGTTCAACTCATTTCTATCAAGAAAAGATCCATTGGAAATAATTTTATAATTAGATTCTATCTAATCATACTCTTGCAATATTTCACCTAATTCAATTTTTTTTTAAGATTATTAATACTTTGATTTGAGATTGTTGAATAAGAAAGGTCTTAATTATATCGACTGAGTGAATGACTTTTATAACTTCAACTCGAACTTCGAACTAATCTTTTGTAAGTTTAATTTTAAAAAATCAGGTAAAAAAAAGGGATAGTTATAATAAAATAATTCTTCAGCTAACCAAATTCTGCCGACCCAAACCTTTTGAATTTTATGAAATTTTACGAGAGGTATAGCAACTAAACTTTGAAAATAATTATCATTAAATGAAGTTAGAAGTATTTCAGTTTGAACTTCTTCAAAAAACCTCTTTAACTTTTGTTAATTGATATTGGTTATTATATTTATTTTGGAATCGTAGAAAATCTTGTAATCTGAAACCTACTACTCGATAAGAAATTTGGTCTATGTATTTGATTTCAAGATCTAAATGTTGAGCATAATTTAAAAATTGAATAAGCATAACGAATTTTCTGGAATCACTTTTTATTTCTAATTAGGTATACTCAGCTTTCAAGGCTGATTGAATACAAGATTGTCTCCTCGTGGGTCTTAATTGAATCACTAACCAATCCAGATAAGAATGTCGAAGAGGTAAGAGCTTCCCAAAATAGAGAATAAAATAAAAAGAAAATTTTTGCTTAAATTCTTGCAACCGATTTTCAACTAATAAAAGTTAAAGAGTTTTTTGTCTGGTATATCCGAGAACAATTATTACTTTTTCTATTTCCAATTTTTAATACAAGACCTCTGTTGTTTTTTTCGAGACTAATATTTTTATTCTTTTGTTTTAGATTTTTTTGGCAATTATCCAAAAACTCTCTGGCAGAAATTTTATCAGCTGTTTTATAGTTTCGGTCAAAATATAAATCAAATTGATCAAGAGTCGACGAAGAAAAAATTATCTAATTAACTTATTTTTTTTGAACAAGACTATAAAAGCCGTTAGCATTTGATCCAGAAAAATGAAGTGTGTTGCCCTGCCAATAAGGTCCTTCTTTGACAAAAAGAACTTCGAATTGATTAGCAAAACTAACCAGAATAAATTCCTTGATTGGGTTCGCTAATTTTCCAGACTTCTGGTAAGAGTCAAATCCAAGCTTAGAAAGATAATAAACTATTTTTTTTGTCCACTGTCTTCTAAGGATTGAAACTTAAAAGATACCCAACCAACAACTAGATTTTAGGATTCCAAAGTTAATCTATTTTGCTTCATTTGATTCCTCCTGCTTAATTAATCGATTTGAGAGATATTAAAGCTCGATTTTCAAAACTTTATAAACGGTGGGCCGACTTATTCCTAACACCTTGGCAATATCAGTCACATATAAATTTTTCTGTTTTTTCAAATCTTTCACTTTCCGGATTAAAGTTTGATTGATGACAGGTTTTCTGCCGGTATATTTACCTTCTTTTTGAGTAGCTCGGATTCCTTGTTTTTGGCGTTTTTTCCCTTTAGCATTCTCAAATTCGGCAATGCCGGATAATGTTGTAGCAATAAGTTTATTAGTATATAAATCCGGTGAAGTCGGTAAATCCAAAGCAACAAAAATAATATCTTTTTAAAAAAATAATATTGTGTAATTTTAAAAACTCAAGAATATTTTGATTGATCGATCAATTTCACTCACCATTAAAAAATCATTTTCTTCTAACTTTTTATTCATTAACTTCTGAAAGATGGGATTATTTTTAATTTCATTGGCATCAGATCCCACTTCGATTACGATATTTTGTTTTTCTATTCCATTTTGAATCAATAGTTGTTTTTGGGATTCAATGGAGGAATTAAATTCTTGAGATTTTGAGCTGACCCGAACATAAACATACTTTTTACCGATTTTCATTCGAACCTCATTTTATAAATAAAGAATAACTTCAATTTAAAATGCAAATTAAAACTTAAAAAATGTAAAGATAATTACAAACAAATGGTTGAAGTTTGTTTTGTACTCTATCCTTACAGAGAGTTAGATAGAAGGGAATACAATATTTTTATTCCGGGATCTGAGATTGAAAGATACTCAGAGAGGGCTCTAAAATTGACGAGAAGGGGTTTGTTAGACGACTTTTAGCTGGTAGTGTGGTGTACCTTAACTAAGATCCTCAAAATCTATTTAAGAAGGGAGAATTTCAAAACTGTGAACCATGGGAAAATAATATAAAATAATAAGCTTATTCTGAAATAAATAAAGCTTTAAGAAAACAAAAAGGAATCCCATCGCCTAAACAAAAATTAACCACTCATAATATATCAGAATTATTTTATTTTTTGGTCAGGGGGTTGCCGACTAAAAAATAAAATAATTCTTAGGTAAAATGGAGAATTTTCATCCTATCAGTCACTTTTGTCACTAGCTTTTATCTATTAAATAGTTATTTCCTCAGATATGTAAAACACCAATACCAACTATAAAACCACAACTTACACCAACTGCAAATACAACTGAAGTGATAGCTAGATAACACACTGAGGCTGCTAAACCAGATAGACCATTCGTAGGTGATACAGATGGAGATGGAGCACTGTCAGTAGGTTTTGGATTTCCTTTGAGTATATTCTTTGCAACAGTAGATAATGCTGGACCAAATAATGTTAAACCAAAAATACCTACAGCAGTTGTAAAACCTATAATGAAAAATTTTCGTTTTGATTTATGTTTTTCTTTATATTTTTTAAATTTCTTTTTAAAATTGATTTTAAAAATCTTGAACACGATTTTTTAAAACGATATACGATTTCTTTCGTAAATTATATAGACATATATACACAATAGTATTTTACAAGTTTTAAGGAAATAAATTAAATTTAATTTGAATTTTTTGATATCCGTTTCACCTCAAAAAATAGTCCAACCTTTGGACTGTTTTTTGAGGTGACTGAGATTAGATAGACTATTAAAATAATAGGTATTTTCTGGTTAAACGGGTAATTTCTAAATCTAAACGAAAAATTTCAATTGAAATTTATTGTTAATTTATTTTTTCAAGTCACAAATACTGAACAAAATATTCAAGCACAATTAACAAATACACAGAAATCCAGCACAATTATTATACAATTAAATAATTTAATTTATTGTAAAATACAATCCTTTAAATTTTTATTATATCTATATGAGTTTTTAATTTCGTAAATTTGACTTTATCCTTATACTATTATTAACTTAATCTTATAGCGCAGAAAATATTTAAAGTCACCTAAACTTTTCGCTATTAAAAATTAAATATCAAGAGTTTGATCAAATGAAGATGAGTTCATTTCACTTGTTAAGTTAACCATTATTGATTGGACTTTTTTCGTACAATTCTCAATTTGCTGAGCATCGTCTTTTTGAACAGCCGTATTTAAGTCATTGATTAAAATATTAAGTTCCGAAATTTTGTTTTTTTGACTTTCTAATATAGAGGTATCAAGATTTTCAATTTGTTTATTTGTATTATAAATTAATAAATCCGCAGCATTTTTTGCTATAATTAACTCACTACGTTTTTTATCTTCTTTCGCGAAAGATTCTGCCTCTTGAACCATTCGATCAATATCAAACTCTGATAATTTCGCTGACCCCTCAATTACGATTGAAGTTTCTAAACCTGTTTTATTATCTTGCGCACGAACAGTCAAAATCCCATTCACATCTATATCAAACGTTACTTCAATTTTTGGTACGTTTCTTGGAGCAGGGGTAATTCCATCAAGTTTAAAATCACCTAAACTTTTATTATCTGTTGCAAATTCACGTTCACCTTGTAAAACATGAATTTGAACACTAGTTTGATTATCTTGGGAAGTAGAGAAAAATTCTGATTTTTTAGTTGGAACCGTTGTGTTACGTCCAATGATTTTAGTCATCACTCCTCCAAGTGTTTCAACACCTAAGGATAGTGGAGTAACGTCTAATAAAAGAATATCACGAACTTCACCCGATAAAACTCCACCTTGTACAGCTGCCCCAATAGCAACAACTTCGTCCGGATTAACAGATTGATTGGGAGTTTTTCCTGTTAGATCTTTAACTAATTCACGAACCGCAGGAATACGTGTCGAACCTCCGACTAATACAACCTGATCCAATTTAGTTTTATCTAATCGGGCATCTTTTAAAGCCTGTTCTACCGGAATACGACAAGCTTGTATAAGTTTCACCGAAAGTTTTTCAAATAATTCTCGTGTTAATTTAGTTTCAATATGTTTCGGACCAGTTTCTGTACCGGTAATAAATGGAAGATTAATTGTAGTTTCAGTTAAAGTTGATATTTCAATTTTAGCTTTTTCAGCAGCTTCATTCAAACGTTGCATTGCTTGATTATCGCCTTTTAAAGATAATCCTTCAGCTTTTTTAAACTCCTTTAAGAGATGATCAACGATGACTTTATCAAAATTATCACCCCCTAAACGTGTATCACCTGAAGTTGAAAGTACTTCAAAAATACCATCGCCAACTTCTAAAATTGAAACATCGAATGTTCCACCACCTAAATCAAAAACAAGAATCAGCTCATTTTCTTTTTTATCTAAACCATAAGCTAAAGAAGCGGCTGTTGGTTCATTTATAATACGTAAAACTTCTAATCCACCGATTTTTCCAGCATCTTTTGTAGCTTGACGTTGAGTATCATTAAAATAAGCAGGGACAGTTATAACTGCCTGGGTTACAGGATTTCCTAGGTAAGTTTCAGCATCACCCGCAAGTTTACGTAAAATTTGAGCAGAAATTTCTTCAGGTGTAAAAATTTTTTTTAAATTACTACAGTTAATTTTAAAACTATCAGACTCTTCAATTAAGGTATAAGAAACCTCTTTTAAATCTGATGTTAAATCTTTTGGATTTGCTCCAATAAAACGCTTGACGGAATAAAATGTGTTGTCATAGTTAATAACCGCTTGACGTTTAGCAATCTGACCAACTAGTAAATCACCCTTTTTAGTGTAAGCAACAACAGAAGGTGTAGTTCTTAATCCATTACTATTTGGAATAACCGTTGGTTGTGTTCCTTCGATAACTGCAACGACAGAATTTGTCGTTCCTAAATCAATACCTAAAACTTTTTGCATATAATTTATGATATTTGTTATTATATTTTATAGAGTACTTATAACAATAAAAAAGTATTGTCTAAAAAAAATATGATAACCTTATCACTATGAGCAACAATAGAGCGTTTACTAATTAATATTTGTGCTATTCGGGATAATTTTCGGTTATATTCCTTTCCATAACTACAATGATAGAATGTGTCGTCCTTATATATAATAATACCTAAAACTTTTTACATAAAATCTATGGGACTTTTTTATTCTACTTTTATTTTACAAATATTTATTAAAACATTTATAATTTTAAAAAACCAAAAATGTTTAAAAAACACCATTATATATAAGCTCTCAAATAATGCATCTGACTGGGTTTGAACCAGTGTAAAACGGATTATGAGTCCGGTGCCTAACCACTCGGCCACAGATGCAAATGGAACTGGTGGGAATTGAACCCACGTGCAATTTAAAAGACTTAAAAAATCATTCACAAGTTTAGTTCACCGAAGAACAGAATGAGGATCAATTATCTTAACCATACGGAGCAATTAAATTTATATAGAACATTAAAAAAATATGCTATATTGCAAAAAGGTTAAGCAAAAGCTAGAACTCTTTGGTTATAAAATAAATTTTTGATAACAATTATTTTTTTAACGATTATACGGATCGAAAATCCGACTTGCTTAAAAAAGCTTTTTTAAATTGTCGACACCAATTCAGTCCCAAAAATTAGAATTGAAGAATCCACTTTTGAAAATTTAATAATACCTTGAGTAGAAAGGGATTCGAACCCTCAGTCTCTAGGGTCGGGGCCTAGTGCTTTATCCATTTAGCTATCTACTCATAAAATTATGATTATTTTTAGTATTGATTAAATAAAAAATGACTCACGTAAACTATAGTTTTAAAGAATTATTTACGTTATTATGTTACTTATCTATGAATATAATAGGATCTATTACGAATCTATGTATTCGCAAGTATACTACAATCTATTTATTCGTAAAGGTTAAAATTGCTTAGTTGATTTTTAGCTTATACTTGGATGTTCAAATATAAATTTTTGAAAGCTTTGTTACCAAATTTGTTTAATTTAGTAATATTTTATTTAGAATCAAAAATATAAGAAAACCTATAAAAATTTATTATGAGTAAGAAGCTAATAAGTTAAAAACGAGTTTAAATTTCGTAAACTTAAGTTTAATAGCGTTCGATATTGAAATACAAAATACCTTAGTAATATCGAATAAATAAAAAATGTTTTTTATAATATTACTAAATTACTAAGGTATTTTCTAAATTTATATAACTTTTCAGAAATAAATGGCTTTAAAGTTCTTAGACTAAAACCAATGTTTAAGAATGTTGGAAAAATGTTAAAAAATAAGGAAATATTTACAACATTTGAGTTTAGAATCAAAAAACCCGAGAATAAAAAACTCTAATAAAGCCATTTGTTATAAATTCCAACAACCTTCACAAAAATTTAATGTATATTCGAATAACTTTTTTTAAAAAATTACGAAAAAAAAGTTAAATATTGAAGATTTAGTACTAACTAAATATTTATTTAACAATATTAGATAAACTAACGTTAATTGTTAACGACAATACACTCAGTTGTTAAAATCATACTTGAAATAGAAGTAGCATTTTGCAATGCGGAACGACTAACTTTAGCGGGATCAACAATACCTAATTCGTACATATTTCCATAAATATCTTCTGCTGCGTTATAACCAAAAGTAAAATCTTCTTGTTCGATCTTCTCGATAATTAAATAACTATTTTTACCAGCATTTTCAGCAATTCGGCTTAAAGGTGCAGTTATTGCTTTTGCTAAAATTAATGCACCAATTAACTCATCCTCACGTAAATTTAATTTAGCCCATTGTTTTAAACTTTCAGATAAATGCACAAACATACTACCACCACCAGGTACAATACCCTCTTCAACCGCTGCACGTGTAGCATTAATAGCGTCCTCAAGGCGTAATTTTTTATCTTTCATTTCAGTTTCCGTGACTGCTCCAACTTTAATAACAGCAACACCACCTGAAAGTTTGGCAATTCTGTCCTGTAATTGTTCTTTTTCATAACCATCATCGGTTAACTTACTTTGCTTACGTAAATTTTCACAATGTTGTGCAACTAATTTTTCTGTTCCGTAATTTACAATTGTTGTATTATCCTTAGTTACAATAACACGACGAGCTTGACCTAATTGAGTTAAATTAATATTTTCTAAACTTAAACCAGTATCTTCTGTAATAACCTGTCCTTCCGTTAAAATAGCGATATCTTCTAAAATAGGTCTACGACGCTGACCAAAACTTGGTGCTCGTACCGCGGCAACATTAACAACATTACGTAATTTATTTAAAATTAAAGTAGTTAAAGCCTCTTTTTCAACGTCTGCAGCTATTATTAATAATGGTCGTTTTGTTCGAGCAACTTGCTCTAAAACGGGAATTAAATCTTGTTTAACAAGAGTAATTTTTTTATCTGTTATCAAAATATAAGGACTTTCAAGAATAGCTTCCATACGTTCTGGATTTGTAATGAAATATGGAGAGATAAAACCCTTATCAAAACGCATACCTTCAGAAATTTCTAATTCAATTATTGTTGATTTTCCTTCTTCAAGTGAAATTACACCATCTTTGCCTACTTTATCTAAAGCATTAGCAATCATTTCGCCAATTTCAAAATCATTACCCGCAGAAATTGCTGCAACTTGTGAAATAGCCAATAAATCTTCAACTGGGCGTGAATATTCGTTTATATTTGAAATTAAAAATTGCAAGGCCTTTTCCATACCAATTTTTAATGAAATTGGATTTGCACCCGCTGTTAAATTTTTCATTCCTTCTCGAACCATAGCATATGCTAAAACTGTTGCTGTTGTCGTACCATCTCCTGCAACATCATTAGTTTTAGCCGCCGCTTGTCTTATTAATGCAACACCTGTATTCTGAATATTATCTAGAAGTTCTATTTCTTTAGCAATGGTTACTCCATCGTTTATGATTTGGGGTGAGCCATATTTTTTTTCTAAAACAACATTTCTACCCTTAGGACCAAGCGTAACGGACACAGCCTCAACCATAATAGTCATACCCTGCATTAAAGCACGACGCGCATCATCTTTATATAAAATTTTTTTACTCGTCATAATAATAATTTTTTTGTGAACATTTAATAAAGCTAATCGTAATATTTTATTAAAAAACGGAGGAAAAAACAAGTAAATGATCCTTAGTAAAAAACAATTTGTTATATTTACTTGCATAACAAAATGAAATTTGTTATATTTATGTTGGTTAAGCCTGGATAGCTCAGTTGGTAGAGCAGTGGACTGAAGATCCTCGTGTCACCAGTTCGAATCTGGTTTCGGGCACCTCTATAATTTATAGTTCCTTTATATTTTAGTATACAGGAACTATAAGATTTTAATAATTTTTAATCTTATTATTCTTAACGTTATTACTTTGAGTGTTATTAAACACCTCTTCCTCGTTTTGGTCTATGGATCTCTTATCCTTATTAACCTTATTTAGATCCTGAATAGACCTCGGACGAAGCGATTGCTCTTCTTTGCGAGCGTTTTCCCGATCTAAGAATACCTTATCAACCCTTTTTTGTTCTTTTTGTCTTGTATCCTCAGATAATTTTTGTTTCTGAGCCTCCATTCGTTCACGTTGCTTCGCTAATTTTTTATTTTGAGCGCTTAAAAGAGCGTTTAAGCGGTCTTGCTCGGCCAGCACGTCAGCTTCCTTTTTTTCCCAGAAGAGCTTATCTTCTATTCTATATTCACTAATCATTTCTGAACCATAAGCTAACATCCGTTCATAACGAATATTCTTATAAATACTAACTTTTTGAAGCAATTCTTCCTCTGACAGAAGGCCTTGTTGTCGTAAAATATCTCGAAGCATATTTTCAGTATTTCGAATTGACGTGGAAATTCGAGGCTGTATCTCTTGGGATTCAAGGTGACGGGCTAGATTTAAAGATTGAAGAGACTCACTTTCGAGAGATTTTACAGTCTCAGGATTTAGCCATTTATTTGTTGTTTCAAATTTTGTCGTCCTCGATTGTTTTTTTATACTTTCCGGGACGATGATGTTAACTTTTTGAAGTGGTTTTACGCCCTCTTCGTATACATACACTCTCTCTTGAGAGTTCTCAATTGGACAAAATTTTTCCAAATTTTCGGTGTGTCGACTAAAAGCAAAGGTGTCAGCATTAACGTATCTTTTAATTCCCATTATGCTAATTAACATTAATAAAGCAATTGCAATCTCAATATAATTATTTGCTATTTTTCTAGTCAGTACTTTAGCATAACTTTCTGTTATAGTGCCGTCCAAATTCTCGCGATTTCTATAAATAATTCTCAATTTTTTAATATAACTTTCTGTTATAGTGCCGTCCAAATTCTCGCGATCTCGATAAAGTCTCTTTAGGAAATTTTCCATTTTGTTACTCCTATTTATATGTTTACTTAATGATCAATATTATAACGTATTTATCTTAAAAAATAAGCA
>Ga0222668_1001417_pt1 | contig 10845 bp, 11 predicted proteins | sample AntAcemetagen728_FD_179823 | JGI IMG/M metagenome (GOLD analysis project Ga0222668, IMG submission 179823) | Saline water microbial communities from Ace Lake, Antarctica - #728 | ecosystem: Environmental > Aquatic > Non-marine Saline and Alkaline > Saline | place: Antarctica: Ace Lake... | reverse complement strand
TTTGCAAAATTATCTCAATGAGTTTTGTTATCGCTTAAACAGAAGATACTTCGGCGAAAACCTCTTTAACCGCATGGTTATTGCAACTGTTGGAAATTAGTGGTATGTTTGGGACTATTCAATTAAAAAACCTTATGAACTCTGCAATTGGGTACACAAGGTATTAAAACCTGAAAATTTCAATCACGAACTTTGTCCGTTTGGAGACCATCTTTTAAAGACAAGCAATCTTCCAATTGCAATCGTTGAAAGCGAGAAAAGTGCGATTATTTGCAGTAAATACTTTCCTCAATTTACATGGATAGCCTCTGGGTCACTTACTTTCTTGTCGGTAAAACTCATACAACACTTAAAAAATAGAATAATTGTTCTTTTTCCTGATTCGTCCACGAATGGAATTGCTTATGAGTTTTGGAAAAATATCTGTAATGAACTCATCTTAGAAGGATTTAATTGTTCGATAAGTGATTACTTAGAAATTAATGCCAGTCATGAAGAAAAAGAACAGGGATGTGATTTAGCAGATTATGTCGTCAAGTTTCCAATTTCAGAATTTCTTAATGATCAACAAAAAATAGAAACCTTAGAATCGCACACCTTAAAATTAATGATCGAAGCTAACCCAGCAATAACAAATCTTATTAATCGGTTTAATCTTGATCAAGAATGATTTCTTAGAAGCATCAACGTTGAGCAATTGTATAATTGCATTGTAATTGCAATTTCAAAATTGCTTTGCTTTTTGATAAAATGGAAACATGAAAATGATTAATCAATTTTCAAATCGTTTGACAACAATATTAAAATACTTAATATCAAAAATTTAACTCGGTAATTCGCACAACTTAAAATGTTTTGAATTGTTGTTCAATTGTCGAATTGCCTTGCAATTTTGGAATTGCTTTGCTTTCCAACTATATGAATCGCAATTTGAGAAATCCAATGAACACAATAATTATAAATTAAATCAAACCTGAAATTGAATTTGGACAATTGCAATTGATCAATTGCAATGCTTTTAAATTTTGATACGGGATGGTCTTTGGAATTACCATTGGAAATTTGATTATAATTATAAGTAGGATTTTCAAAAAGGACTGTTCAATAACACAAAAATAAAAGAGATTAACGTTTCATTAAACAATTAATCTCTTTTATTTACTTTCTATTTAAGTCTGTAAACAATGCGTACTACTTCGTGTAATTCAGAGTGCAACTGACTTCATTACAATCATTTGGATAAACATAATCTTCACAGGCGAAAAAATCGATTGTAATTTTTCCATCAATCACATAACCTGTTCCAATATAACCTACCCCTGCTGATGCCTCAGAAAATGAAAATTCATTACCAGAAATAGTCGCCTTTAATGATACGTCATTATCATAAAAATTACTAATTATAATTTGATCTTTTGTCGGCCCCTTGCTAATAATGCTCACATGATTATCATGCGGAAAATTACAAGCGCCAGTAGTTACATTATATGTACCTAAAAACTTATCCCAATTATAAGTACAGGATCCATCTTCCTTTTTTGCTTTTTCTTCAAAATTGTTCGCCAATTCATCCATACATCCTTTTTTCTTACAAGAAATTAAGCCAATAGGTGCGATAAGTAAAATAATTAATAATTTTCTCATTCTATTATGTTTTAAGTTAAATCTAAGATACAATTAATTCTCAATATTTAGGTTACCAAACTCTTCAAATAAATTAATTTCTTTAAGTTCTTTATTAAGAATGGCAGAAGTATAGATATAACTAACAGGATTTTGACTATAGTCCTTAAGATCTTTGGCAATACTATCAACCCAGTAAGTTCCATCTTTATAACCAAACCAAGAAATTAAATAACCATCCGGACGGGCAGAACCGAATTCTTGTTCAATATATATTTTTTTGTTAACCGAATCATAATTCATAAAAATATAATGCATTCCTTCATTGAAAAGACCGCCCGGTCTAAATATTACTTTATCATTACTTAAAGTTACTGTTGATTGCCCTGATTCGAAAATGTTAAAATAAATCGTATCATTATGATTTTCAATGGTTGCACGATCTTTTTTTCCGTCATCATTTAGATCGGCTTGCAACTCATGTAATACTTCGTAGCCTTTTTTGTTGTCTGTTTGTCGTATGATTTTGTCTTTGCTTAGGATTAATTCACCTTCTTTAGTTTGGGTACAGCTGACTATAGCTATTCCCATAAGACAATAATTAAAAACTTTTAAATTCTTCATAATAATTCTTTAATTTAGATGCATAATCAGGGTTAACGATTTTCCAATTGTCACCATTGTAGTATTCGGCAATTTTTTCCCAATTTTTATTTCTTATGGCGATTAATAATTTTCCATTTTTTGATTTTGTAATATAAACTTTAAAATATTGGAATTGTTGAAGTTCGCATTGGTTCATAGCTTGTTCAAAATGCGCTGCGTCTCTGTAATTGGTGGTTCTTGAAAAATATTCACCACTAATTTGAAATTTACCCCAAGAACAAGATTTTATTGCTATTTCGAAATCCCACATTTTTACTGTCTCTAATCTTGTAATTTGCCCTAGGTCTGTTCCAAATTGGCCGTTCGGACTTCTTTGCTTATGACATAAATCAGGGCGTTCCAGAGAAAGACTATCAGCTCTTACTTCTCCATACTTTTCTTTTATCAAGCGATAAACATTATGTCTTTCTAATAATATTAAAGCTTTTTTTGGGTCATCTTGGACAAATGCACTATTTCTACTTTCTTTTTTTCCAATAGCCATCAGAATTGCCTTTTCCAGTGATAATTCTTCTGCTAATTTACTATATGAATTATCGGTGATACTCTTACCCTGAAAATTACATGACACATCAACTAGCCCTTGACTCAAACAATAGCATTCCTTTTTTGCCATATCCTCAATAATCTTGCCTCCTAAGATTTGTCCACTGGATCTAATGTTGACCGTTAACTTCTTCTTATCATAAATTTCTGTTCCCATAAAATCTGTGATTTCAGCAAATATTTCGAATTCTTTTTTTCCTTCTTTCGCGAGAGACGCTTTATCATTTGAAAAAGATGAGGTTTCCCTTGAAGGAATTTTTAGATCAAAAACTGCTAAGTAATTTTTCATAAACTCACGTGCTCTTACCCGTTTGCCACTTACTGATACGTAAATTGCTTCGGCCGATCCTTCAACCCCAATAATTATGGAATATGTCAAAGTTCTATAAGATAATTGATTCGAGCTAGTTTTATAATTCGGAGACCTATATTTTATAGGGTCAAGATTATCCTTTAAAATATCCATTTGTTGCTTTCCACCTATTAGATCTCCTTTTACAATATTTATTTCAATTATTTCGCCAGATTGATGCACTTGCAACTTTACTTGTGCTCGCTTTGCATCCCAATTTTGGTTAAAAATACTATCGCCCCCAAAAGGGCTTTCATAGTCAAACATATCGGAAAAGTTAATACTGTTTTTAGAATCAGTCATATTTGTTTCTTAATTAATAGGTTTAATTTATTATTTGTAATTGTATTGCAATTTTTTGAATAAGTGCATGATTCTATGATCAAAATAGTTGAATATTCACTTATTTCCCTCCTCACATTATTGCGAGGAGGGAAGAGTCAATTATTTTTTTATTCCGCAGGTGCATCACTTTTTAAAGAAAGTGTATTTGTATCTGCTTTAATTGTTAAAGCCGCCAAGACATCCTCGTCCGTTTCACAACACGGCAATCCCTCTTCATCCAGTAGAACGGAACGTGCTTGAACTATGGTTAAAGTTGATGGAACGACTGTCTCCCATTCTTCGCCTTCAACTGTACCTTCAATAAGCGTAGTTTCATCCATAATTGATAAATACAACTCATCATCCGTGGAAATCGCCAAACCAATTCCGTTCCAAACTTCGCCTGTTTCCATAAAATAGGTTACGGCATCTTCAAAACCTTCTCTAACTGGAACAACCACACGTCCCATCCCAGATCTCAAAAACGCTCTAAATACATGATCGTTTCCATCATTAGCTTGGAACAACGCTTTCCAATCGCATTTCTTCGCCCAGTAATATGGATAGAAAAAACTAGACATCAACTCCCAATCAAATGCTTGCTCAAAAAACTTTACATGTGAAGCATAAGTATCCAACTCTTCTGTTAAACCCAATGAAGGAATATCACATTGCCCCGTTTTGTAAAAGTCTTTGCCCTGATCAATTCCGAATGGTTGAGTAATCATTTCGATACAAAGTCGTTTCAATTCAGTTACCATGATTTCAGAATTAAAACCTGAATTGCTCGCGGATTGTTCATCAGTGGATTGTTCTTGCTCGGCTTTAGCGATATCTGCTTCTGCCTTAGCCGCAGCCTCTGCATCTTTATAGGCTTGAAGCTGTTCTTCATACTTCTTCATGATTGTTTGAAAAACTTCGAGTTTCCAACGTTCATATTCACTATTTAAAAGTTCGCAAGTTGCTGTTAACGAAGTGCTAAACGATTTGATTTTTCGGGTGTTTATAGTAACGTCAATTAACCCCGTTAAATTTAAACTATTAATATTAATTGGAACTGTTCCCCCTCCTTCTGTCATTATTGCTCCCTGTCCTTCGAGACCCGTAATCTGCCAAGTTCCTCCAGCAGCGATTTTAAGGAATGCCGAATGCCCAGCAGTAGCCCTATAGTTTCCTAATAATACACCTGTGACTTTAATACAATGATAGAATTCTGGAACTTGTAAAGAGCCAGACGGAAATTCGTATGTTTGCTCATCCTTACTATCTGTACTTTTAGCATAAGGCTTCGAAACGTTTCGAACAGCATCCATTGGAGGTGCTGGGTCGGCGCCATAGAGTGCTGACTTTTCTAAATAATTTTCCCTAGTTATAGCATCAGAATTTTCAATTCCATTGTCCTTCGGGTGGATTGGTTTTGCTATTACACTTTCGTTTCCAACCGCTGCGGTTGTCGATTCATCCTCCTCAACTCGAACAATAATGGCCTCTTTGTAAAACTTAGCTGGCTCAGGAACCATAAATTCGTAAATTAACCGTTTTCCATAATTGACAATTCGATTCTTGTAAACCTTGTCAACCCATCTATATACACCTGTAACATGATTTTCTCCTTCACGATTATCAAACCCATGTTTATTATTCTCTTCAAACTCACGTAAAACTTTAGAAGTTCTTGTTACACTAGTCTTCTGCACAATTCTTTCTAATGCTCTCTGTGTTACATCCTCGGCATAAGTTCTTGCTTCAGAATTAGAATTAGAAGTAGATTGCCCAAATGCAAAACTTCCATTTGCACTTGCATTCCAATCAACCTTTGCATAAGTTCCATTCGCTCCAGTACTAAATCCTAAATTGGATTGTCGATCTTTATTTATTACATCAGCCACCTCCGAACTCATTTCATGACGAGTTGTTGTTGTTGTATCAGTTAATTCTTCAGACTCTCGCTCGGACTTAGTTTCAAAACTCGTTTCAAATCGAGTTAATTGTCGAGTTGATTTCTCTTTATATTCTTTTGCTAAAATATTTTCAATGTGAGAAACTTCACCGGCCACATAGCAACACAACTCTTGTTCTACTCTTCTATAAGGTTAGCATACACCCTTCTTATGCCAAAATTTATGTAGTAAACAATCTACAACGAGCAATCTTGAAGGATTCTATTATCCAAACAGGCGGTCTGTTGGAACCTATTATAATCAACGAGCAAAATGAAATTATTCATGGTGTTCAGCGCTATCTATCTTATCAAGAGTTAGGGTACGAAGAAATTCCTGCTAAACTATTTGGTAAGGCAAAGAGTGATGATGATGTATTTTACATCATCTCATTCAACCGCCATAGAGATAAGTCAATGCTTGAGCGTTGGAACGAAATCACCACACTAAAACAATACTGGAAAAAGAAGCAAGGTGCAAGAACTGACCTTCAAGAAAACTTGTCTGAGTTCGATAAACTTAGTACGCGTGCTAAACTGGCTCTACATTGTAATGTAGCAGAAGGTAATATACATAAGATTGAAAAAATTGGTCAATGTAAAAAATCAATTCATTACTTAAACTTAATAAGTGCTGGTGAAATGTCACTCCATCAAGCATACCTAATTGCAACAGGCAAAGTCAATGCAAACAATAATAATTCAATAGATGTCAATGGTGAGTCTATGGATCTAATCTATAACCAATGTTGTCCAAACTGCAAACATTCATTTAACTCTAAAACAAAATAATATGAAAAACACAGAAAAATTTGATTCGAAAAACCTTAACCGAACTATTCCCATTTGTAAAGATGTAGCGATAACATTGATCTCATTGTTTGCCGGATGTGGTGGTTCAAGCCTAGGCTATGAAATGGCTGGATTCTTAGAGCTTTTAGCAATAGAATGGTGTAAACATGCAAGAAAAGTGTTCAGTCTTAACTTTCCAAAAGTAAAAGTTTCAGATGCTGATATAGAAAAGTTATCTGGATCTGAATTACTAAAACTAATTGGCAAAAAAAAAGGTGAACTTGATGTATTTGACGCATCACCTCCTTGTCAAGGATTCTCTTCATCAGACACTAAGCGTGATGTCAACAATGTAAAGAACAACCTCTATTTCAAAACTATTGAGTTGATCAATGAAGTTCAACCAAAGGTATTTGTTATAGAAAATGTCACTGGCATGAGAAAAGGGGCAATGAAAACGGCATGGAATCGTATCACCGAAGCGTTTAAAAAACTGAACTATCGTGTAGAATTTAAAGTAGTCAAGTCGGAGGAATTCGGTGTCCCACAGAAAAGAAGGCGAGTTATAGTCATTGGTGTTAGAAATGATATTCAAGAAATGTTCAATATCGGTGATCTGTTTCCTCAGACAAAATTGACTAATGCTGAAGATATGTCTGTCAGGGCGCACTTCCCAAACGTACTTGGCTATTCACCAGGTCAATTTCAAGATAGGTACATTTCTTCAAGTGAACCAATGTGCACAATTACTAAAACTATGTCTGCTTGGTTTTATGAAAAAGATGGTATGCGAAGACGTCCAACTATTGCTGAATTAAAGGTGTTGTCATCTTTCCCTGAGTCATTCGAGTTTACCGGTTCATTCAATCAGCAATGGGCGCGTATAGGGAACGCTGTACCACCCAATATTACAAAAACCATAGGATTACATATAAAGGAAAATATACTCACACAAGAGGTCTTAAATCACTTTAAACCAACAATGAAAATAGTTGTAGATACTGAGCAAGTAGAAAATTACAAATCAGCTGCATAACAACATTAAAATATCAATCATGCAAGGGTCATTTAGACTCTTGCTTAAAAACTAAAACTATGAATGAAGAAAATCAAACCTTTGATCAGTGCTTTGAAGATGTGTCGTTTAAGGCAGCAAGAGGTTTTCAAGACAATATACTAGACTTATTAGCTAATGACTCAAACTTCTTTGATCAATCTGCAACTGATCTTTTAATCATAGATGATCCGACTCAACTATTTGAATACATAATGAATCATGACTACTGGGTTCGACATTGGTCAATATACTTGATTAAACAAATAATGGATTTAGTCTATGTGTAAACCTTTGAAACAAAGAGAATCTATATGATATAATTAATAAGAAACCTGTTAGAAGTCCCTGACAGGTTTCTTTCTAAGTACTTAAGAAATTTAGATTTTGAGAAAGGGATAATATATAAGTATGATGTTCATTGTTTTGCGCCATGGGAGGTAAACACAAAAGAAAATATAATGTAAATCCATTAACGGTCGTATTACCTATAGGGCTTGAAAGTGTAGAGGATTTAGTGCAAAGCACAAGTTTATGCCCCGATAGAATTAAAGTGCTACTTCATCAAATATACACTTGTTGGATTTTTGATGAATTGAATGAGAAAAAACGCGATAAGCATTTTCATAAAGAAGGGTGGGTTAGACTCTCCTCGACTCGGTTAAATTCATTGTTGACGGTTAATTATATTTCTTATGAGAAGTTCTTAGAAGATCACCGGATAATCGAAATAAAAAGAACTCATGCTGGTACTAAAAGTTATGTCAGTGGTGTCAGATGTACACCTTACAGAATTAATCCATCTTTGCTTATTTCTAAAAACAAACGAAGGTTTCGACATGAAAGGATTCATGATTACAAAACATTAAAGGCGATTCAGATAGATCAGAACAATTACCTTAATGACCACTATTCGAATGACATAACTACTATCATTCCATTCTGCACAATCCACATTAAAATGGAAAGCATGCTATCCAAATTCTACTTTGATAGTGATGAGTTAAGTGAATTTGTTTCCAAGGTTGCTAAAGGTCAAATCAGTCTGCAACGCAAGAGTATTCAGGGAGTCATTGATTCTGAAATGATTACTCACTTGATTAATGATCAAAGTGATCTTAAACCAGTTGTATGTGCTTTCGGAGAACGCTTCCACACTTCGTTCACCAGATTGCCTCGAGAGTATCGCGAGTTCCTAAGAATGAAGGGAGTTAGTGAGCCTTTATGTTCGGTAGATATTTCCAACTGTCAACCATTTCTGGTATCATTGATTATTAATCATCCTCAAATTGTAAAACAAATTCTCCCTGAGTTTACAGCTGTTTTGGATAAGGTTGCAAATCTACATTTGCTGACAGCTCTTCAATTTGATGAACTTTGCACTAGTGGTGAAATCTATGAGTTTTGGTTGGCTAATAGACATGATCTGATGGATCGTGAGGCTGCAAAGAATGAATTCATTAAAAGGATTCTGTTTGATTCAGAAACTCGAAAGGAGAAGAAATACGACTTTGCAAAGCTAAGATTCAAGACCTTGTTTCCAGATGTGGCAGAAGCAATTTCGATTATGAAGAATGTAGATGAAAAAGAACTACCATTTATTAAGGATTTGTATTTGGACAAAAGCGGAAAATTTGGTGGTAAGAAATATTATCACAAAACCATAAGCGCTATGTGTCAACGATTAGAATCAAGAATTCTAACAGGATTAATTGTACCTGCCCTCATTAAAAATGATTTAGGGCCCTTTCTCACGATACATGATTCTGTGCTTATTCCTGAATCCAAATCAGAGGATGCAAAAAAGATCTTTGAAGATTCCTTCATTCGACTAGTGGGAAAACCTCCAACTATCAAAATTGACACCTATTGATAGATTACCTTCCGCAAAACACATTCTGGACGGCGAAAACAACCAACATAATTATACACTACAACATTTGTCAACATAAACTAAGGTTATTTCCGCAGTTCTGGAACAAAGGTTACAGTTCATCATAATAGAAAAAGAGCAAGAGAAACTTGTTCCTTTTTAACTGTAACAGCTATTCTCGCATGAAAGAAGGATATGATGAAGCGCTTCAGCTTCAATTAAAGGCATTAACGGATAGATTAAAATCACTCGAATCTAAGATTGGGTTCTCACAAGAACTTGAATCTATAAATGATTGGATCGATGAAGAATCGACAAAGAGAATTACTGGTCTTGGTAAATCAACTTTATATGCTCTTCGCAAGAGTGGTAAGTTGACGTTTTCAAGACTGAATAAACGTAAGCTCTTCTACCGTATTAGTGACTTAGAAAGACTTCTGAATGACAACGAGAAAGCATAAAACTTATACTATGGAATACAATGAAAAACCACCATATTCTCTAAAAGTAATTGGAATACCTATGGGTGAAACGGAAGTGTCAATTTACTTTAGGCTCATCCTCAATCGACAAAAAACAGAATTCGCCATTGGTGTTAAAGGTAATTTATCAGAATGGTCCTTGAAGGAAGGTAGGTTCAATGATTATAGAGAGTACAACAACTATCTTAATAACAGCATTAAAGATGCTATTGGTAAGGTTTATCAATCACATATTAAGATACGGAATAGTGGAATCAAACCAACAGCGTCTAAAATTAAAGCTGTATTTAAAGGAGATGAATCATTAGTACATGCGCCTGGTCTAATTAAATATTTGGAGGCTCACATTAAGATAATGGAATTACTACCAGATATGTACGCACCAGGAACCATTGCTCACTATCAGACTTTAAAAAGGTACCTAAGGGAGTTTTTGATTGACTCAGATTTAGGCAAAATGCGGATTGATGAATGGAGAAGAAAACACTTTGTTCAGTTCGAGCAATTTCTATTGACCAAACCAAATGATTTTTTGAAAAGACCAATTAGTAGAGCCACATCAAACAAGTACATTTCAAAACTTAAAGTCATCTTTAATACTGCCCTAGCTAATGAAATAATAACTGTAGATCCAACTAAAGGTTTTAAAATGGAACGTGTATCAGGTACCAGGGAGTATTTGACAGCAGACCAAGTTCATGCTATTGAAACAAATCAACTTGGTGATAATAAATCTTTAGACAAGGTAAGATGGATCTTCCTTTTTTCGGTTTACTCAGGACTCAGGTTTTCTGATGCAATGAACTTGAAAAGATCTAACATCATTATGGAGTCTGACGGTAATTTCTATATTGATGTGGTACAAAAGAAGACTCAAAAACCTCTGTACAGACCACTTCTAGGTAAAGCAATACATATCTATCAAAAGTTCATACAGGAGGATCCTGAATCGCTTTTTGTGCTTCCAAGAATATCCAATCAAAAGACGAACGCGTACTTAAAAGTAATTGCCGATTTATGCGGAATTAAAGTAACCACCCCAGCAACTACATATTGTAAACACTAAATATTCGCTCAATCTTTGCATCAAAAAGATGAAATTACAAAAACGGATGTTTGATTTGATTGCTGAATGGCGCGCAAGTGAATTAAAAAAGAAAGATTTCTTAGTTGGCACAAATATCAGCCAAAGTA
>Ga0222668_1001412_pt1 | contig 10878 bp, 9 predicted proteins | sample AntAcemetagen728_FD_179823 | JGI IMG/M metagenome (GOLD analysis project Ga0222668, IMG submission 179823) | Saline water microbial communities from Ace Lake, Antarctica - #728 | ecosystem: Environmental > Aquatic > Non-marine Saline and Alkaline > Saline | place: Antarctica: Ace Lake | collected... | reverse complement strand
CCATCACAAATATCATATAAAATGTTTAAATGAATGGAGAAAATATAAAAAAAAATGTCCAGTATGTAAAATAAATATACTCTAATGTATTTTAATTTTGGGTTTTTTTTCTTTTTTTTCTTTTCTTGATATCTTTGATATCTTTTCTTTTATTGTTTTTTTTGCTCGCCTTGTTGTTTTTTTATCTGATTTGCTTTCTGATTTACTTTTGCTTGGGTGTGTTTCTATCCCATCTAATAATTTTTGATAAATTCCATCATCAATACATTCATTATCCTTATCTGGTTTCACAATAGTATATTTATTTTTTTTTAAATTAGTACCTTTGCATCCATCATCTAACAATAATGTAGGCACAGCACACAAATTTTTATGTGAATCATTTATATCACATAATTTTTTATTATTTATTAGATCCAATAATTTTATATGCATTTATAATCTATAAATATATTCTTTTAATATCTTCTACGACTTTATAATTTCGTTTTTCTTTTAAATGATTAATAATAAATTCCACTTGTTCGTCGTCGTCTATTATTTCTGCCAAACGTTCTTTTATATAGCAATATGTTATGGGTTGAAATTGTTTAGTAGATGTAAATCTTAAACTACCATCACTAATTCGAATAAGTGTATTCGCTAAATTATTATCATTTTTATATCCTATAATATTTTTTAACATATCATGTTTTTTCTCTCGTTTACTCTTTAATAAATCATTTAATTTTTTAATTTCTGTATCTATGGAAACCCACTGTTTAATGTTTTCACTAAAATTCATAATATATAATACTATTCGTTAAATATAATATATTTAATATAATATATTTAATATAATTAATAATTAATATTGATTGACCAATCATCTTCTCGATCTTCTGGCGCCTCTAGATCTTCTGGCGCCTCTAGATCTTCTGGCTCCTCTAGATCTTCTGGCCCCACGTCTGGATCCACGTCTGCGTTTATGAGATCCAGATGCTTTGTGACTTGATCCATGTAACGCTTTCTGTAAAACAAGTAGTCCGGCGGGTACAGCTAAATTTCCTAAAAAGTTTCCTCCAGATTTACCACGAGAAGCCCGACGTCTTCTGTGGTGTTTACCATGAGCTCTGCGATGTCTGCTACCTCCTAATAATAGACTGGGTGATAATGGTTGTGTCATATTTATAATATTACAAAAGAAAATAATTTATTTTATTATTATTAATTGTTTATTAATTGTTTATTAATTGTTTATTAATTGTTTATTAATTGTTTATTAATTGTTTATTAATTGTTTATTAATTGTTTATTTTGCTATTTAATTTTAAATAACGCACTAATATTATTAAAATCCCTAAATGCATCAAAAAACTTATTAATATGAAAAATATAAATGAGAACAAATATATCGATATGTTTTCAAGAATGACATCAATTATGGGTTTAAAAATTTCCTTCATTTCCTTTTGTATTTCTTTACTTTTCAAAATATCTATACATTGTTTATTAAAATTATTCATAATATTTAGACAGTATTTAATTTTTAAATATTTTGCGTGATAATTTAATGTTATTTTTCTATATTTCAATTAATGGATAATATTTTAGAATTAAAAGATTTAACCAATTTTGATTATTCTCAAATCAATTTAAGCAATCCAACACTATCTGCGGGAAATAATTATTATACTAAAGTAAGCATTGGTCCGTACGATAAAAATTTATATATACAACTTCCAAAATGTAAAACTAAACAAGGAATCGTTAAAAATAACACTAAATGTTATACTGATTTAATATATAATGCATCCGATACTAATGTTATTAATTGGTTTGAAAATTTAGAAGGTTATTTTCAAAATCAAATATTCAAAAAACGCGAACTATGGTTTGATACTTCAATACAATTAGACGATATACAAGAATTAATGTCACCAATTATGAGATCATATAAATCAGGAAAAAATGTTTTAATAAGATGTTATGTCAAAAATAATAAATGTAGCATTTATGATGAAAACGAAGAAGTATTAGATTTAGAATCATTGAAAGGCGAAAGTGAGATAATTCCATTAATGTTGATAAATGGAATAAAATTTTCATCTAAAAGTTTCTTTATTGATATATTTGTTTCTCAAATTATGTTAATTACAAGTGAAGAAGATTTAGAAAAAATATGTTTAATTAAATCTGTTAAAATGAATAAATATTCAACAAAAGAATCGAAAGATGTAGAAGAACCTTTAACAGAAGAACCTTTAACAGAAGAACCTTTACTAAAAGAACCTTTACCAGAAGAACCTTTACCAGAAGAACCTTTAACAGAAGAACCTTTAACAGAAGAACCTTTAACAGAAGAACCTTTACCGGATAATGTTAATGATTCTATTAATTATGTAAAAACAACATCTGAAGTAAATAATAATGGTTTTACTGAAATGAATTTAGATTTATTTGATAATAATAATAAAAATGTACAAGAAAATCTGTCATATAATTCGATAAGTTTAAAAAAACCGAATGACATATATTATGAATTATATAATACAGCATTAACAAAAGCAAAAAATATTCGAAAAAATGCACTTGAAGCTTTTTTATACGCAAAAAATATTAAATTAAAATACAATTTAGACGATATCGATGATATTGATGATATTGACGATATTGATAGTGATGATGAGCATACCGATAATACTAATATAATTTAACGAACATATAATAATTTCTTTATTATTTCTTATTAATTTCTTTATAATTTCTTATTAATTTCTTATTAAATTATTAATAATAAATTAATAATAATTTATTAAAAATATTTTATAGTTTATTTTATATAAATGAGTGTTTTCAAAAACTTAGGTAAATCTGTTAAAGATTGGCATATACTTACTATTTTAGGACTTCTAGTTTTAGGATATTTTGTTTATGAATATTCTTTTAAGAACAATATGATGTTAACCACATATCAGGGTTCGCAACAATCACAACCAGCATCTGTTGGGCAAGCTTCGCCTCCAGTAATGAGCGGCAATGGTGGTAATGGTGGTGGTAATGGTGGTGGTGTTGCAGCAAGCGATCCAATGCAAGATAATTTAGATGGACCAGCATCAATTGGTAGTTCTAGTGGATTATCAAATTTACCAGTTAGTAATTGTGTAAATAAAGATGTATTGAATCCCAGCGATTTACTACCAAAAGATGTAAATAATACTTGGGCCAATGGTTTAGTACCAGATAATGAATTAAAAAATGTAAATTTATTAAATGCAGGGCATCATGTAGGAATAAATACTACCGGAAGCAGCTTGAGAAATCCTAATTTACAATTGCGATCTGAACCCCCGAATCCCCGAACCGAAAATTTATGTCCGTGGAATAATTCAACAATTGAAGGAGATACTATGAGACTTCCTTTAGAGATCGGATGTAAATGTTAATAATCAAAACTTCTTTTAGTAGATAATTTTACATAATTTTATATATTATCTAATTAATATTTAATAAATATATATGAATCAAAACATATTAACATATATATTTATTATCTTTATTGTGGTTATCTGTTTAAAAATTTATATGGATTCTGATATGTTTAATTTAAAATGTATTATTTCATCGGTTGATGGAAATCGATATTGTGTTCGCGAACGAGCAAAATTGGAAATGGCAGCAGATCATTTAGCAAATGTAACAAATAATATGAATATATTAGTTAATCATTGTAAGGAAACACATGTGGGCGACGAACGGATAAGTCGCCTTGTAAACGGTTACAATCCTAAAAAAATATATGAAATATTACCGACAAGTGAATATACCGCATATAGCGAGAATAAGGGTGAAAAATTGGCATTCTGTCTTGAAACTGAGAAGGAAAATGGTAAGGGATATTTTGTAGATTTAAATACTTTGACATATATTGCAATCCATGAATTAAGTCATATTACATGCAAATCGATTGGACATGGTGATGAATTCTGGGCAAATTTTAAATTTTTATTAATAGAATCCGAAAAAATAGGTATTTATAAACCGATCGATTATAAAAATAACCCCGTTAAATATTGTGGTACCACAATTCATGACAACCCTTATTATGATAAATAAAATACTTTAATTATAATAAAAACGAATCCTTAATAGTATATGGATCTATATTATTAATTCTTTCATATACGCGATCATAAATATTAAAAATACTATCGTTTGACGATTTGTTGACACCATGTATTGTTTGCCTAACATATCTATATTTTTCAAATTCAATTTTCGGAAAGAATGTATCACAATCATATTCATTATCTAAATATGTGATGTAAAGTTTATTAACCAAATTCCTATTTAGAAAATTTGTATAAATACTATGTCCACCAATAATCCATATTGTTTCATATGAAGCGCTTTCACAATACTCTACTATACTATCAACGCACGCAAAGGTTTTATGTCTATATTCTTTATTAGTATTTTCATTTAATACACTATAATCAAACGATAAAGTATTGGATAAAATAAGATTATCTCGTGATTGCAATGGTTTATTTGGTATACTATCCCACGTATTTTTCCCCATAATAACCGCATTATTCCCATCGCCAATTGTTAATTTTTTGAACTTTTGCATATCTGATTTAATTTTCCATGGTAAATTATTATTTAATCCAATTCCTCTATTTTTACAAAAAGCTACAATAAGATTAATATTCAAATTAGCATTTCTCGAATTCATATTTTGAAACATTTATATAAAAATATATGTTTAATTATATATAAATGTCAAACATATTTAAGTTTTTTTATAATAATATCAAATTAAAAAAAGTATATGTATTTGTAGGTGATTTATTATATAAATCAGGTAAATCATTCGGTGAATTAAATACCATTTATAATACTAATCCATCGAATGCCATAATTAGTGAAATATTTAATACTGTAGAATTAGAAAATATATCAAAAAATGCAATTGAAGTCGAATTTGTTGATGATGTAATTTATAATGATGATACTATTGAAATTGTAAAATTTAAATTATTAAAGTATTTGAAAGCAGTGTGTTTTGAAGAACTATATTTTTATGGATATTTTAAAGATACTTTTTCCAGCGATGAATTGAAAAATCTATATCAGAAATTGACACAGAATAATAAAATCCATTTGACTAAATCTAGATTATTAGATTATTTAATAAATATCGATAAATCTGACCAGCTTATCTCGAATGAAGCTAATCCGGGTGAACAATCCCCCATTAAAGAAGGGATAGAAGAAGATAAAAAAGGGGGCATGGGGGATCAATCCCCTACTAAAAAAGGGGGCATGGAACAATCCCCCACCTATACGTATGATGATTTGTTATCGATGGATTTAAATCATAGTTTAATTAAAAAATCAGTCGGGCAAAAATTCGTTGGATCTAATAATGATTTAATTTATGTAGCAAATCCATTTGATGTTATTAAATATGATCCAATTCTTGAAAAATTAGCACACGATATTATAAGTACGAATAATAAAAATTTGTTGTTTGAAGAACAAATAGTGAATAATACTATATATTTTACATTATTTAAAGATGTTTATGAATATATTTCAACAAAATTAAATGTAGCGACAACAATAAAAATATATTTTCCTTATTTACATACCAACGCAATAAATACTATAGAAAACTACACTTTAAATCATCAAAAATTATTAACAAAAACGCAGAAAATTATTGAGTCAGTTAATCTCTCAAATAATTTGAAAAGTGTTACATTATTTTATAATTTATATGAAGAAGGAACACTAAAATATAATGAATTTGGTATAAAAACAATTGAATTGAATATTCATCCAAATAATAAATTCAATTTTCCATTAGATATAATATTTAAATTATTACATGCCGAGAAACATATTCCATTAATTAAATTCAATCCAGGTAAAAGACAAGAGAATATTTATAGATTATATAGTGAAACGCGATCAACTTCAGGAAAGAAAATCCCTTATCTATCGAAGGCATTAATATTAAAATTAATGAAATTAATAGGCAATAGTAAACGAGTTGCTATTTATACTATAACAAATGGCATACCGATTATCTATGAATTTGATAGTTTTGCCACTATAAATGTTAAAATGAATTTTATCGAATGTAAAAATTTAATATATATTCAACAATTAATATCGGAAACTCTAAATCCGATTCTTAATGTATTACATGAAAATGTTCAACAAAGTGGATATACATTTAATAACTTTACAAATATATTATCAGATAATATTGAAATAGTAGCGGTAAATTATTTTGCTGATATCGAAATTATGAAAAATATTAATTTGACCAGTATAAAAAGTTGTGTATCAAATGTATTTAATATTACAAATTATAAATTGAGCGATGGTATTGAAATGCGATATAAACGTGTATCAAATTATAACGAAATGAATGCTATAGATTCTACTATTGTGGAATTGATAAAACTGGAACGCAAAGAATCCGAAATAATTAACAATTTAGTTGATAATTACAAAATGTCAGTTGATGATGCAAAAATACAATTGGCTACAACTATTAATAGTTTGCAAGTGGTACAAAATGTATTTCAAAACAAAAAAATGAAAGTTAAAAATAACCCCGGATTTCTTACTCGAATAGAAAAGGATAAATTTAAAAATAATATATTTGTTAATATATTCAATATTGATAATTTGAATTATCTTGATCATATACCAATCATACTTGATAGTATAATAAAAATTACACAGAAACAAGATATTAATAATGATCAATTAGATAAGATTAATGAATTATGTAAAAATAAAACCGTTAAAGTCGAAAAATATACAGATGATATTGTTGCGGTTCAAGAACAACCATACGCTGATAATCAAGAGGTTGAATTAGAAGCCGAGGAACTAAACTTTGATGATGGAGAGAGCGATGATGATCCGGGAGATGACGATCCGGGCGATGACGATGACAATGATAATGATGTTGGAGAACAAGATTTATTAAATATTTTATTGGGAGACGATGATGACGATGATGACGATGAAGGTGGGGAAATATCCCAAAGTCGCCAGACGGCTTCATACGCAGTAGATAATAATGGTGTAAATGATAAAATGGCGAAGGGAGACGACGATGACGCCGATGATGATGAATTAAAAGATTTAACTGGTAAAAAATTGGCAAATCCTGTATTTAAAGAATTGCGAAAAAAAGAGCCGACCTTATTCTTAAAAGAACCAGATGGTAAGTTTCAAGCATATTCCAGATTATGTGCGTCTAATCTAAGACGTCAACCAGTTATTTTAACTGATACCGAAAAAGAAAAAATAGATAATGAACACCCTGGCTCATATGATAAAGCAATACAATATGGTACTAATCCAAATAATAAATATTGGTATATATGTCCTAGATATTGGAGTTTGAGAGATCGGGTAAGTTTGACTCAAGAACAGGTTGATTCAGGAAAATATGGCACAGTAATACCATTGGATGCGAAAACCGTTCCACCAAATGGTAATATATATGAGCTTAATAGTTCATATTATAAAGATAAGGATGGCGATTATAGAAATTTAAATCCAGGTTTTTTAGACAAAGATAAACATTCAGAAGGTCACTGTGTTCCATGTTGTTTTAAAACATGGGATACTCCTGGCCAGCGTAAACGTCGAGAAGAATGTATGTCTGAAAAAAAAGAACAACCTACAACAGAAAAACAAGAAAAACAAGAAAACCTAGAGAAAGGTGAACTTGTTCAAGAGTCACAAGAATTAAATTTATTGAAAGCCGATGAATATATTAAAGGCCCAGAGAAATTTCCATTAGAAAAAAATAAATGGGGATATTTACCGTTAACATTGCAATATTTTTTAAATTTTGACAATAAGAAATGTTATATAAGCAAATTAAACACAAATTTAAAACCATTTTATACGTGTTTATTAAGACGCGGAATATATCACGATAAGAAAAATAGTTTTCTTTCATGTATTGCTGATGTTTATCAAGATAATATTAGTGTACAAGATTTCAAAAATTTATTAACCGATATGGTTACAATTGATAAGTTTGCAAATTATAATAATGGTAATCTTGTACAATTATTTAAAGCAACAGAACCATCATCTATTGATTCGGATAAAATCGCTATAGAAAAATACAATAATAGTTATTTATATAAAAATATTGATGTCAATAATGACAAGCATGTACAACATTTAAAAACTATTGCTAATTCATATAATAATTTTATAAATTATATAAATAGTGATAATGTGATCGATTATACTTATTTATGGGATATAATATGTAAACCCGATAAAAAATTATTTTTGAATGGAATAAATATGATAATATTTGAAATAAATAATAATGATATTACTGGAAATGTAAGTGTCATTTGTCCGACAAATAATTATAGTAATCATTTTTTTGATATTAATAAACGAACATTAATAATTATTAAACAGGGCCAGTATTATGAACCGATATATGCAGTTGAGGATACTAAACTTAAATTTACGGTAATGAAAATGTTCAATTTAAATGATAAAAAAGTATTACCCGAATTGAAAAAGATTTTAAATAAAATTAAGGATTCTATAAATGATAAATGTTTGCCTAAATCGAGTGTAAATGTGGTTGAATTTACCAAAAACATTACGTTATCGGCATCATTAAATATATTGACCGGATTAAAATATGAAATATTAAATCAAGTTATAAATCATCAAAATAAAGTTATTGGAGTTATAGTTTCCAAAGATGAAAATTCTGGTTTTATTCCTGTTTATCCATCGGGTATCAATACAGAGATGGATATTTCTACTTTGTTTATGGATGATGTAAAATGGGATAATTATAGTTCAACTATTGAATTTTTAAATAAAATATATGAAGAATCAAAACAGCGAATAAATTGTTTACCAAAAGTACGAATTATAGAACAGGATTTAATTGTAGGGATATTAACCAATGCTAATCAATTTGTTCAATTGGCAGAACCTGAAACTGATTCGTACAACGATTCTCTAATATCTATAAATGAATCGAATTATATGGTGGCTGATTCAAAAATCCAGAAATCCGAAGATGGAGACAACGATGTTCCAACAGATACAGAACGAACAAATACTATAAATAATATTATGTTGGAAAGTGATTTTTATAAGTTTTTTAGGAATATGATTAGAAATGAATTATCTCGAGACAAGAACACAGATAAAAAACTAGAAATCCAATCTATTATAGATAACGGGGGGATGTTATATCTAGACAAATTAACTAAAATAGATGAAATATTGAGAGATATGACAGAGAAGAAGATTATTTTTACTGATATAGATGAAAAATCGTTGGCAAATATCAAAAATTTAACAGAATGCAATAAAAAATCGGATGAAGAATGTGAATCGGTTGGATATTGTATGTTGAAAAGCGAAGGAGAAGAAAACGTATCAGAAGAAAGCGAAGCAGAATCCGAATCCGAATCCGAATCAGAAGCAGAATCCGAATCAGAAGCAGTTGTAGAAGCAGAATCCGTCGAACCAGTTATACAACCAGTTATAGTAGAAGAAGCAGTTGTAGAAGCAGAATCAGAAGCAGAAGCAGTTGTAGAAGCAGAAGCAGTTGTAGAAGCAGAAGCAGAAGCAGTTGTAGAATCATCCGATGCAGAATCAGAATCAGAATCAGAGATAAAAAAAGGGGGCAAGGGGGATATATCCCCCACTAAACAATGTATCCAAATTATACCGAAGAAAAATCTAATTAATGGACTAGATAATGAAGAAGTATACTATGCAAAAGTATCAGATGAATTAATTAGATATAATAAAATCAAAGCATTTATATTTGAACCTGAAACATATCTAACTTTATCGAAAATAGGATATGATTTAAATGATAATGAGATATTAATAATTCAATCTTTATTAAATCAAGAATATTTTGATAATTTAGTTTCTGTAGCAAAAAATGATTATGTTCATCACACTACATATGATACAGTTAATCCTGATCAAACTAAATTTTACAGTGAAAAAACTACATTAGATCAAAGTAATGATAAGGATAAAAAAAGTAAAATGAGCAAAGATAGCAAAGACAATGAAGAATCAGAAACTGAGGATATTGGTGAGCAATTGGAAATGAGTGATAGTGGATGTGCTATATCAAAAAAACAATTGATCGGTTTATTACAGCCCGATTTTCCTCCCAACACATTTGAAATTTATTATAAAACACATCAATCAATTTGTAGTTATGAAATTATGTTGAATATTATGATGGATTATAATAAAAAATTTGAGAGATTATCAATACACGAATTCAAAAAGAATTTGATTGATATTTTCGAAAATAATAAAGATAATATTTCCCGAATAATATTATTACTTATTGATCTAAATAAAAAAGTAGTATTAGAGAAAGTATTAGACAAAACTATTACTTTTAATGATATAATATTGACCGATGAATATTATTTAACATATATTGATATGGTATTGATTGCAAAATATTATAATTTACCAATAGTTTTGATAAGTAGTATGCCTATTTTAGGCAATCTGAGCGATGACACCTTATTAATTCCTAATAAAATTCAAACGGATAAATGGTATTTTATTAAATTGCCCAGTATTGTAACTCGTGTTAAAAAATTGGATTTTCCGATTTATAAATTATTAACTTTTAATAAAAAATTGTTGATTGATATTAATGATGTATCGGAATCTTTACGAACAAATATAAAATCGAAATTAGCCGATCCGAGAGATTTATTAACTTTTTTGATTGAAAATTATAAACCCAAGAAAAAATATGTATTGAAAATTCAAAATCCTAAACCTACAAAATATAAATTGAAAATACAAGAATGATTTAAT
>Ga0222668_1001398_pt1 | contig 10968 bp, 8 predicted proteins | sample AntAcemetagen728_FD_179823 | JGI IMG/M metagenome (GOLD analysis project Ga0222668, IMG submission 179823) | Saline water microbial communities from Ace Lake, Antarctica - #728 | ecosystem: Environmental > Aquatic > Non-marine Saline and Alkaline > Saline | place: Antarctica: Ace Lake | collected... | reverse complement strand
AAATAACTAAAGCGACAAGCTCAATTGACTATGAGCGCCCTCAAGTTCCAAAAGCTTTCTTTTAGTGGGAAGGCCGCCTGCGTATCCGACCAAATTGACGTCGCGACCAACTATTCGGCGACATGGGATTAAGATGGATAGCACATTACCCCCGTTGGCAGAAGCCTCAGCTCTAGCGGCTTTGGCATTGCCCCGATTTATAGATAAATCGAGATAAGTGGCGGTTTTACCGAAAGGTATTTCTGTAAGCTCATTCCAAACCTTCTTTTAAAAATCACTACCCACCACTAATATATGAGATGGAGAACTCTGCTCATTACCATCAAAATACTCTGCGAGCTCTATTTTGGCCTGTTCGATCACAGCGGAAGATCCTACTTTATACTCCCCGTTCAATCCTTGAGCCATTCGCTGATCAATGGAAGAGCGCATTCTGCGGTAACGCCAACCGCACAAACAAAGCAGATCTCCAAATGAACCGAGAATTAGCACTCAAAGAGGAGATTGGAATGCGCTGATAATCATGGAATAAGTCAACCTTCTGGAAACATAGAATTTTAAAGAAAATCGGCTATTTCTTAAAGGATAAATATTGCTTTCCAAAGATGAGTATCATTGAAAATAGGTCGTCCTGAAATGGAAGATGCCCAAGCAAAGCATATCTTGGATTAATCCCAAAACATGCAGCCGTTTTCACTTAGGTGAACTAGATTGCATGCTTATTGCTTTTGACAACATCCGTTAAATATGATTCGTTTACAACTAAGTCATGGCAAAACCGTTATTTTTGGTGCTTATGCGTAAAAGTCATTTCGTCTTCATTATTTCTTTACTCTTAATTCTCGCTGGTAGCTCTTCGCTTAACGCTCAAGATGGAGACGATGATCTCATCCAATTTTCGGGGGTGGTCATTACGGGAGACAGTTTGAGTCCTGTTCCATTCACCAATGTCCTTATCGAAAACACGAACAAGGGAACAATGACCGATTACTACGGATACTTTTCATTCGTTGCACAAAAAGGCGATTCGATTCTTTTCTCTTCCATCGGCTATGTGCGACGTCGATTTATTATCCCCGATACATTAACTACGAATAGGTACTCATTGATTCAAATCCTCGATAAGGACACCATTACCCTTAGAGAAACAGTGATCTATCCTTGGCCAACTCGGGAGCAGTTCAAGCAAGCCTTTTTGGCAATGGAAATTCCTGAAACTGATTTTGACCGCGCCCAACGCAATCTTTATCAGGCTGATATGATAGCTCGAATGGATGCCGCCATGCCAAGTGGAAGTGAGACTTTCAAGTACAGTATGCAACAGTATCAGCAACAAATCTATTACGCTGGTCAGGCGCCTCCCATCAATGTTCTAAACCCTGTAGCCTGGGCACAATTTGTCCAAGCTTGGAAGCGTGGCGATTTTAAATCAGAACGAAAACGCGGAGGGCAATAAAACTTCGCTCAATTCAGTTATGTTTGCGAATTGATTGAATCTACTCACGGCTTTGAATACCCGAATTTTATTAGGAACCTTTCTACTCTGCTTTTTTTCTCTTGCCTCGTTGGCTCAAGATAAAGCGACGGTAAAAGGAAAAATTACCGATCGCGAAGGCAATGCCATTGAGTTTGCCAATGTTTATGTGCGAAGCCAAGGAGAGGGCACATTCACTGATCGCTATGGGAAATTCAAAATCGAACTCACCCCAGGAGAAGGAATTTTACTGGAAACAACCCACACCTCCTTTTTAGGAAAAGAAGAAACGCTCAAGCTAACTGCAGGACAAACGCAAATTGTCAACTTCAGACTTGAATACCGCGAGATTGAAGGTGTGGAGATCGTGGATGATCGTTCCAGAACTTCACCAATGGACAAAGTTCCGATTAAGGATATCAAAATCTCCCCTACCGTTCAACAGGGTATTGAGAGCGTTTTGACATCACAGCTCGGTGTACGGATGAACAACGAGCTAAGCTCTACTTACAGCGTTCGTGGTGGAAGCTACGCTGAGAATTTGGTTTACGTGAATGATATTGAGGTATACCGTCCTTTCCTGGCTAGATCGGGAGAGCAAGAGGGCTTGAGTTTTCCCAACCCCGATATGGTTGGAACCATCAACTTTAGTGCAGGTGGATTTGATGCACGCTACGGAGACCGCATGAGTTCCGTGCTCGACATCCAATACAAAAAGCCTAAACGATTTGGAGGAAGCGTTATGGCGAGTTTGCTGGGTGGTTCTATTTCGCTCGAAAGTTCGTCAAAAGACAGCCGCTTTACGCAAGTCTCAGGGGTACGCTACTTCACCAATCAATACGTGTTGGGAAGCCTCGACACTCAGGGTGATTATCAACCTGACTTTACCGATGTTCAGACTTACTGGACTTACGACCTGAACGAAAAATGGGAAGTTCAGTTCTTGGGTAACTACTCCAACAACAACTACAAATTCGTTCCATCGACACGTGAGACGCAGTTTGGTAGTTTCAACGAAGCACTTCGGTTTACAGTATTCTTTGAGGGACAAGAGGTCACTTCATTTGAGACCTTCTTCGGAGCACTCTCTACCGAATATAAACCCAACAATTCAACCCGATTAAAATTCACCGCATCGGCCTTCCGCACCTTTGAGAATGAGACATTCGACATATTCGGAGAATACTTTTTGGACGAATTGGAAAGAGATTTGGGCGATGACGAATTTGGTGATGTGGTCAGAAACAGAGGCGTTGGATCCAATTTGGAACATGCTCGAAACAGACTGGACGCGAAGGTGTACAGTTTCCAGCACCGCGGATTTAAAACTATCGAAAACAAGTACCTCCAATGGGGTTTCACTTGGCGTGGTGAAGACATTACCGACAAGCTAAGCGAGTGGAGCTACATTGACTCTGCGGGATATTCTGCCCCCATTAATCCTCGAAATGAAATCCTCCTAAACGATGTGATTAAAGGAAACAGCCAAATCACTTCCAATCGATTGATGGGTTATGTGCAAAACAGCTGGGACCTGCTGCTCAGTGATGAGAGTCAACTCACCGCCACCGCTGGAGTGAGAATCAATTATTGGGATTTCAATAACGAAACGGTAGTTAGTCCTCGTGGAACCGTTGCCTGGAAGCCCAAATGGAACAAGCAAATTAACGACAGTACCACGCTAACACGGGATGTAGTTTTCAGGTTTAGCACGGGATTCTATTACCAGCCTGCTTTTTACCGTGAGCTAAGAGAACTAGACGGCACCCTCAATCCAGATATTCGCGCTCAGCGAGCCATCCATTATGTGCTTGGGGCAGATGTGAACCTCCAAATTTGGAATCGTCCGTTCAAGTTTATTGTAGAAGCATATTACAAGGATTACGACTTTTTGGTTCCTTATGAAATTGACAACATCAGGCTGCGCTACTACGGCACCAACAATTCCGAGGGATACGCAGTAGGACTTGACACCAAGATTCACGGAGAATTTATACCAGGTATTGAATCATGGGCTAGTCTCAGCTTCTTGAAAACAGAAGAAGATCTACTAGACGATTTCTACTACGAGATTTACAATAGCGACGGAGAGATCATTTCTCCTGGCTTTACCGAGAATAATATTCCCGTAGATACCATCACGAGATTTCCTGGTTACATCCCCCGCCCTACCGATCAGCTGGTATTTTTCAGCATGTTCTTCCAAGATGAGATGCCCAGTATTCCAAGCTTTAAAGTTCACTTGAGTGTTCTCTTCGGGACGGGGCTACCTTTCGGGCCGCCTGACAACGAGCGATACAAAGACACCGAGCGATACCGCGCATACCGCCGTGTAGACATTGGTTTCTCAAAAGACCTGATGCCCAAGAATCCAACCAAGGGACTCTTTAAGGATTTCAAAAGTGCGGTGATCTCTCTTGAGGTGTGGAACCTACTAGGAATCAACAACACCATCAGCTACAGCTGGATTCAAGAATCAAGTGGAAGGCAGTATGGTGTTCCCAATTTCTTAACCCAACGAAGAGTGAACTTGAAGTTGGCGTTTAGTTTTTAAGGGGTTAATGGGTACGGAGTATTGGGTATTGAGACATTGAATCAGCTTTGAGTTTGGTATTTGCGAATAAGGACTGCAGGTTGTTGGCGAAAAAATCAAAGCTTAAATCTTAACGCAGAGCCCACGAAGAAGGCACAAAGATCGCTGAGAAGCTTTTTGTGTAGTTAATCGTAGGAATAAAAATCAAACCTCACTTTTTTCAAGACAAATCCTCCTGCCTTCGGCTTGAACTTCGATTAGCGTGCTTCGCTTAACTTCAGCAAACTTGGCGATTACCTGAGTCAAATTGAGCCTTTAGCAAAAAAAACTCATACTTCACCGCCAACAGCTAAAAGCCAATTGCTAGCGACTAAAACCCAATATCGTCTTCCGAATAATCTCCACACAATCCATCAATTGCTCCTCAGTCATAACGAGCGGTGGTGCAAATCGGATGATGTTTCCGTGAGTCGGCTTCGCCAAAAGACCATTTTCAGCAAGACCGAGACAAATTCTCCAAGCCGTGTCGCTATCCTCCGTGTCATTGATCAGAACAGCGTTGAGCAATCCCTTACCTCTTACAGAATTTACTAGATCGGACACTTCAGCTAGTTTTGTCATTTCTGCGCGGAAGATTTTCCCAAGACGCCGAGCGTTTTGCGCCAGCCTCTCATCATCTACCACTTCGAGTGCAGCAATAGCAACAGCGCAAGAAAGAGGATTTCCTCCAAACGTAGATCCGTGAGATCCTGGAGTGAATACGTGCATAATATCGTCATTGGCCAAAACCGCCGAAACAGGATAAACTCCTCCCGAGATGGCTTTACCCAAAATAAGCACATCAGGTTTTGCGAAAGTTTCTTGACGCTCACAATTTCCTTGACATGTGCAGTCTCCACAAACAGCCAAAAGGCTTCCAGTGCGGGCAATTCCCGTTTGAACTTCATCGGCTATGAATAGCACGTTGTGTTCCCGGCAGAGTTCCGCCGCTTTCAATAAGTAATCGTGATCAGGAGTGAAGACACCCGCTTCTCCTTGTATGGGTTCTACCAAGAATCCCGCAATGTTCTTATCATCTTGAAGGGCTTTTTCTAGTGCGTTAATATCATTGTAAGGAATTCGGATAAATCCATCTTCCACGTAAGGGCCAAAATTCCCTCTAGCAACAGGATCATTGCTAAATGATATAATCGTAGTCGTTCTTCCGTGGAAGTTCCCGTCGCAAACGATGATCTTAGCGGTGTTTTCGTCGAGCTTCTTTACTTCATGAGCCCATTTTCGCGCAAGCTTGATAGCTGTTTCTACAGCTTCAGCTCCAGAGTTCATGGGTAGAACTTTCTCAAAACCGAAGTACTCGGTAACGAACTTGGAGTATTCTCCCAGCTTGTCGCTGTGAAAAGCCCTAGATGTTAAGGTGAGTTTTTTAGCTTGTTCTGTAAGCGCTCCAATAATGTGTGGATGGCAATGACCTTGATTTACTGCCGAGTAGGCAGATAAGAAATCGTAGTATCTCTTTCCTTCGACATCAATAAGGTAAACTCCTTCGCCACTTTCCAAAACAACGGGCAATGGATGGTAATTATGTGCTCCATACTTATTTTCCATTTCAATGGAAACTGCGCTCTTTGTTTTGTTCTCTACCGTTTGCATACCGCTGTTTTTAAGTGTTCGAGTTGATTTTGCAAAGGTCAATTAAAAAGACATATCCGCCAAATAATCCGTTCATTTGCCCCTCAAATGAAAGCACATCAATTCAAAAGAGGTGAAGACATCAAAGTCACCATCACCAAGATGGCCTTCGGTGGCCGAGGAATAGCGAAGATCGAAACGGAAGAAGGCGAAATAGTTGCCTTCGTTCCCAACGCCATAACAGGCCAAAAAGTAAGGTGTCGGATTGCCAAGGTTCGAAAACGCCATTTGGAAACCAAGCTCATGGAAGTATTGGAACGCGCTCCTTCGGAAATTAAGATTCCCTACCAACCTATATCTGGAGCCCCTTTTGCCACTTTGCCTATCGAAATTCAAGAAGAAACTAAAAAGGAAACGACCATTGACTTGCTCCAGCGAATTGGCAAGGTCGAGAATGCCGCGGATCTATTTGACGAGTTTATCTCCTCTCCTCTTCATTGGCACTACCGCAATAAGATGGAATACAGCTTCGCAGCGATTCGCTACGATCTGAGAGAAAAAACGGATGTCGATGATTTTGCACTTGGCTTCAAGCACCGAGGTACTTGGTGGATGGTTGAGAACCTAGACAAAGACAGTGGACTCTTTGACGAGGAAATGGAGAATGGCCTCAAAAAAATCAGAGGGTACTGCGAAAATACGGGACTAGCTGCTTGGCACCATCCAAAGAAGGAAGGGTTTTTTCGATTCCTGACAGTAAGAAAGAGCCATACAGACAATGGTCTCATTCTCAATTTGGTCACTTCCTCCAAAGGACTTGAGAAGTTTGACTTAGAAGATTTCTCCAAATTTCTGCAAGACCTTTTGGGCAATAGATTGCAGGGATTCTTGCACACGGTAAACGACGACATTGGCGATCGGGTGCAGCCACTCGAAGGTGAGAGCGACTTAATTTTCGGAAAGGACTTTATCAAAGAGACACTCAGTGGATTGACCTTTAAAATCCAGATGGAGAGTTTTTTCCAGACCAATCCTCGTGCAGCGGAGCGGCTTTACGCCAAGGCCATTGACTACCTCTCTGAAGAAACAGAAGGGAAAGGTTTGATCCTAGACTTGTTTTGCGGAACGGGAACGATTGGACAAATGGTTGGGTCGAAACTCACCGAAGCGAAAATTCTAGGGGTTGATATCGTAGAAAAAGCAATCCAAGATGCCAAACGCTCAGCTGAAGAAAATGGAGTCCCTAACGTTGAATTTCAAGCGTCTGATGTCGGTAAGTTCTTGCTTCACCACCCAGAATACCAAGGGAAGATTGACGCAGTCGTGCTGGACCCACCGAGAGGTGGAATCGCTCCCAAAGCGCTCGTAAGAACGATTGAACTCGGTGCTGACACTATTGTGTATATCTCCTGCAATCCTGCCACCTTGGCTAGGGATACAGAGGTTTTACAAGGATCTGGTTATCACTTGAAGAAATTCGCTTTGGTCGATCAGTTTCCACATACGGGCCATGTGGAGGCTGTCGCGCTTTTTAAAAAGAACTAGACCTCCCATTTGAATAGAGAGCCATTTGTACAAAAGATATAGGCTTAAAGGTGCTTGACGTTTTAAAATTTGCACAGAGATCACCGAGGAAAGAAATGACAAGTCGAGTGTTCTGACGACTGAACGCTTGTGTTCTTCTAGGTATTTAGCAAACCAATAAGAAATTGCAACATGAACAATTGGGACGAAAACTACTGGCAAGAGCGCTGGAAAAAAGGCCAAACGGGTTGGGATATTGGCTATGCCTCCCCTATCCTAACTGAATTCGCTCAAGGCTTCGACAACAAGGACATTCATATTCTAATCCCAGGCTGCGGGAATGGCTACGAGGCAGAGGATCTCTTCAAGGCTGGTTACAAAAACACGTTTGTCATAGATTTGGCTCAGGGTGCCTTTGATAGCCTGAAAAAGCGTTTTCCCGAATTTCCTGAAACCCATATGATTCTGGGTGATTTCTTTGCCTTGGAAGAAACGTATGACTTGATCTTGGAGCAGACCTTTTTCTGCGCCCTCGATCCCTCATTGCGTTCGGCTTACGCCAAAAAGATGAATGAATTGCTTGTCCCAGGCGGAACGCTAGCGGGTGTGCTTTTTGATGATAAACTCTTTACGGATCATCCACCCTTTGGAGGAAACAAAGAAGAGTACCTCTCCTATTTCGAAGATCTTTTTGAAGTCAAGACTTTCGAGACTGCTCGAAACTCCATTGCGCCTAGGCAAGGCAGAGAGTTCTTTATTGAATTGAAGAAACCACTTTAATCGTGCTCAAAATATTACACCGAGCCCGCAGAGATTTTTTGAAGTGGAAAGCTCAAGATATTGCGGTCACAAAGAGAAAGAGAGAAACTTATGTTTAGCTCTCATAATGTTGCTTGCGGTCCTCAGAGACCTGGTGTTTTCAAACTTTAATTGCCCCTCCTTCTCTATGGCTACTGCGTAAACCGCATAAATATTATACCGCTACGTCTGAGAAAAAAAAGTTAGGAATCAGACACATAAAGCTTCTTAATCGTCTTCACGGGCCCAGGACAGTAAGACTGGTGGCACGAAATACATGCACCAACGAGATTGTTGTAAGCTGACTTTGCCAAATCAATATCCTTGGCTGCCAAGAAGGCATCGAGCTGAGTCTGGTAATTGGCAGCCATTCCCTCAAAAACAGGCCCCTTCACTTCTGACTTGGTTGGGGTTGACTGAACCAAAGCGTCGTAAACGGAAACGCTGTCTGTCACCATTTCGCCGTTTACAATTTTCGAGCGCCATTGCTTCGCATCCTTGTGAATATTGCGCATCAGCTTCGCTAGTTCGCTGAATTCCGCCATTTTTATTTCCGATTTCACTTCTGGCTCTTGAGAACTTTGGCTTCCAGCTTCCTGGCAAGACCAGATGACTATGACGAGTATTGCTAGGGTTGATAGACGTTTCATGTAGAAAATGTACTAAATAGAAAGGTTGAAGTACTAAGATACTATCCTATTGAATACTTCGTAGCTGATACTTTGTACTTCCTACTAAAACCCTAATTTTGGTTAAAGTTTGAAAATGCCCCAAGAAAGACTTCTAGTTCTCGATCATGAAAAGATTTGGCAAAAGCTGCGTCGAATCGCTTATCAACTTTATGAATTCAATCACGAAGAAGAGACCCTCACTTTTGTAGCCATTGAAAGAAAAGGGGTATTTCTGGCCGAGCGAATAAAACCCATTCTAGAAGATATTTCGGGAATCAAGGTTGAATTGATCAACCTAGCTATGAACAAGGAGAACCCGAATGACAATCCGACTTGGAATGGAGACCCTTCACTGCTCAACGGCAGGTCAGTTATTCTGGTAGACGATGTTCTGAACTCAGGGAGAACGCTGATATACGCAGCCCGACACATACTCGACTATGAAGTAAAGAAACTTACGACCGTGGTATTGGTCGATCGTCTTCACCGTCGTTTTCCGATCAAAGCCGATTTTGTGGGTCTTACTTTGAGTACTACTTTTCAGGACCACATTGCAGTTGAGTTCGAAGAAGGAAACGACAACGTTTACTTGGATTGAATCTCTTTAACTAGAGTCTGTCTATAAACCTCGCCGACAAACTCTAACTAGTTCAGCCAACTTTTCCGCACTTACATTAGCTGAATCGAAGCGAATATGCGCCTCCTGGTAGTGCGGGAGCCTTTCGGCAAAATGGGCCTCTATAAAGCCTCTCCTGTCCTCTGCCTGGACATTTTCCAACAATGGGCGATCCTCGCTTTGAGCGAGTCTGCCGAGGATTATTTCTAGCGGCATGTCGAGCCAAACTACTAATCCCGCCGCTTTCATCGACTCCATATTGCCAATAGAAGTGACAGTCCCTCCGCCAGTTGACAGCAAAAAGGATTCTTTTCGATTGCAAAAATCCTTGAGTATTTTCGATTCCAATTCACGAAAGTGAAATTCGCCACTCTGAGAAAAAATCTCTTTGATAGAGAGTGATTCCATCTTTACAATTTCCTTGTCTAAATCGGAAAAAGGCAATTCCAAGGCATTCGCTAGTCTCTTGCCTAGAGTGGTCTTCCCCACCCCCATGTACCCAATTAAAAAAACCTTTTTCATCTTTTAAGTTGATAAAGCTAATTTCGCAGAAATTTCCCGATTATGAATGCAGTAACAGTAGAGGATAAAAAAATGATCGATGAATTTCATCGTGTCCCAGATATCATCTATTTCAATGATTCGAATTATATCGCCCACATCCAGCAAGATATTGAGAAGATCTTCGATCCCGCAAAGAACAAATTATTCAAAGATGGCAAAGCCGTTCGATGGGTATTTTACAACAACGAGGGGAAAAAGATCGGTAGACTAGCTGCATTCGTTAACCCCAAGACGGCATATACGGAGAATCAGTCCACAGGAGGTGTTGGGTTCTTTGAATCAATCAACGATCAAGAAACAGCCAACTTCATTTTCGAAACGGGAAAGTCTTGGCTCAAAGCGCAAGGCATGGAGGCGATGGATGGCCCAGTGAACTTTGGCGAACGCAACCAGTTTTGGGGCTGCTTGACCAAAAACTTCACCGATATGAATAGCTACGCGATGAATTACAATCCAGCGTACTATCCAGCGCTTTTTGAGATCTATGGCTTCCAGACCTACTTTGAGCAATTCCTATACACCCGTCCTGTCTACCAGCCCGTAGAAGATGTTTTTGTACGAAAGGTCGAACGGCTTATGGAGAGCGAAGAGATAACCGTGCGAAATGCAGTAGGTATGTCTTTGGAAGAAATAGCGGAAAACTTCCTGAAGGTATACAACGGTGCTTGGGGCGGGCATGACAATTTTAAAATGATGGAGAAAAAGCAGGCCCTTAAAATCATGAAGTCCATGAAGCCTGTAATGGACAAGCGAATCCTAATATTCACCTTTGACAAGGAGAGTGAACCCATTGCTTTCTTTATCAATCTTCCAGAGCTCAATGAAATATTCCGCTATTTAAACGGAAGTTTAAACCTTTTAGGAAAACTGAAGTTCTTATACCATCAGTGGAAGGGAACGCCCACCACTATGGTTGGAATCGTCTTTGGAGTAGTAAGAGAATGGCACGGAAAGGGCGTGGAGAGCGCTACTATTCATTGGTCAGGTAAATATCTCACCGATAAGCAGCTTTACGACAAAATCGTAATGCAATGGATCGGAGATTTTAACCCAAAAATGCTAAAAGTGGCCGAAAATCTCAATGCTACACGTTACAGAGAAATGAAAACATACCGCTATCTATTTGATCGTGAGGCTGAATTCGAGCGCTGCCCCATTG